>Ga0315314_1000061_pt1 | contig 152469 bp, 143 predicted proteins | sample TDP9_MG_FD_203631 | JGI IMG/M metagenome (GOLD analysis project Ga0315314, IMG submission 203631) | Freshwater sediment microbial communities from Lake Towuti, South Sulawesi, Indonesia - TDP9 | ecosystem: Environmental > Aquatic > Freshwater > Lake > Sediment | place: Indonesia: South... | reverse complement strand
ATGCCGGTGATCGTCCGGTTATTGCAGACTATGAGTCCGGTTAGGTACTGTGCGAAGTGCTTCAGCTGGGGTTTGTTGAAGACTCCCTCCAGCCGAGGCAGAAAGTTCTCAACAATGCAGGGATGACCTGTAATAGGCAACATAATTAACACCTAAAGATGGTAAGGTCAGAGAAAAAATTAAAATTTGCCAAAGTTTAGTAATTAAATTAATTTTCATTTTTTAGAGTTCAAAGCAAGTGAGGTTAAAAAGGATGTCTACACTGGATATACTTATTTTTACATTGAACTGTGAAATTTTGATAACGATACTCATGATCGTTGTCATTGCTACTATTCTCTGGCGATTCGCTAAGAAGAGGAGCGCCGCCCTGCTTTACTTAGCCCTATTCTTTATACTCTTCACCTTAGGGGTGTATTTTGCCTACGAGAGTCACAGATACCAGCTATCAATGTATATTATAATCATCCAGGACTACATGTTAAACGGCATCTTTATGTTTTTCAATGTTCATCCAAGTCTCTATGCCACGATTGCGAATTCGTTGACGACCGCCCTCGGGGGATATTTAATCGGTTCTATTCTAACCTTAACGTTTTCCGTTACGCTGGCAGAGTTAGGATGCCTTTTTCTGTTCGCGTTCACCCTCAAAGCCTTTCTGGAGAGAAAGAGAAAATGGATGCTCGTGTACTCCCTAATTTTTGTGCCCACGTTTATTCTCACACTAACTTCATTGAACAGGACATCAGACTCTATGCTAGCTCTAATAATCGGGTTAATAACGTGTATCCCGTTAGCGTACCTATCGATAAAAGCATCGGGGTTAACCAAGAAGAAAGCGTTCCGCTACGGCTTCCTAATGATTGCTGCAACCACCGTCTTCTTGATACTTTTCTTCGCATTCAATTTCGTAGAAGGAGTAGTCGCAAGGGAAGCTAGTATTTTCATGCCCATAGCGTGGACAATGGGGCTACTGGCAAGCATAACTGCGTACATAGGATACGTCCTACCGAACTGGTTCCGAAGACTAGTAGGCGAAAAACCAGAAGAAATCAATCAAGCCGAGAAATCACCTAAGTTTAAGAAATAGAATTAAGCATCCTAGATGGGATGCTTTCCACACTTTTTTAAAGAAAACGCAATATGAAACCTGTTCAATTAAAACTTATCTGATTAGGCGCACCATTATTTTAATGGAACAAGATAAGTTAATTTGAGATTAGCTGATTATGGGGTATCCGATAAATGAAAATGCGAAAATAAAAGTTATTTTATAATTTTAAGATTTCTAATAAATTTTAAATATGTTAATTGAGCATCCTAACCCAGAATTTTGCTCTTCAAAAGAAGTGGGGTTCGGTTTTAATGTTAACACCGGATTACTTGCTATACTCTGTATTATACACAATTATAGTGTCCCTACTCATATTTTTAGTGAGCACTATCTTCATCTGGCGTTTCGGTAGGACGAGGAAGGCTATCATGTTCTACTTGTCTCTGGCATTCATAATCTTCTCCATTGCGTTGTTTGCTGCGGGTTTGAGTGACTACTACAACCTATCATTATTTTCAGTGTATTTACTGGTTTACACAAATAATGCTAGTAATGTTTATATCTTGTTTTCTGGCATGCTAGACCAACTCACGTTCAGCATTATGGAATGGATAATACTCATCTTTCAGGGAAAACTGATTAGTCTCATATACACGTACACGTTATCCATTATACTCGTGGATCTGGCGAATCTTTCTCTGTACGCATTTACCCTCGAAGCCTTCGCGGAAAGAAAAAGAAGGGGAATACTGGTATACTCCGTAACTTTCGTGCCTCTGTTCATCCTCACCTTAATGTTTCTCGATTCAGTGTTAATCTATTTGCTAGCATTCATAATCGGACTAATGACTTACGTTCCACTAACCTACCTAGCGATAAGAGCGTCGAGGATGGTCGATCAAAAAGTTTACCGCTACGGCTTCCTAATGATTGCCACAACCTCGATTTTCTTGATACTATTCTTTGCATTGGGGTTCCTGGATGAAATACTAGGATTCAATATTATAACCATAATCATTGAGAGCGTTTTGGTACTAGCGGCAAGTATATTTGCATACGTGGGATACACCCTGCCGAACTGGTTCAGAAAACTAGCAGGCTCAAAAATTGGAAATCATTTAACCCCAAGGAATACAAATTGAGCATTATAAATGCATTATTCCTCAATTATCTTATTTTTTTTTGAGAAAATAATTGAGACATAACAGTTTCAAATCTTCTTATTTTATTGCATTTAACCACCGGCAAATTATTAGTTATCCAAAAAATAAAAATTAAGAAAATAGAAATTTTGAATAATATTCATAATAAATTTTAAATATATTAGCTGGGAATTTTAAATCATTTAATTGTTTATTTAAAAGTTAAAACAGATGTGGAGTTAAGCTAAATGTTGACGCCAGATTACCTCATATTTATAATTGATTATGAATTTCTATTAACTGCACTTGTGCTTTTCGTCAGTGCTAATTTTGTCTGGCGGTTTTGGAAAGTGCGGAAGATCGCCTTGATTTATTTGGCCCTTACCTTTATCCTCTTTGCCTTTGCGACGTTCTTTGTTGCCTGGAGTCACATCTACCATCTGCAAATTTATCCCGTACTTCTTCAGGATTACATGTTCGCTGGTTTCGTGTTTCCTTTCCGGATTCAAGGCCACTTCTACTCCAATCTGTCCGACTGGTTTATAATCCTCACTCAGGGATGGCTAACGGGTTCCATTTACATTTTCGCATTTTCCATCGCGCTAGCTGAGCTAGGAAATCTTTTCCTATACACGTTCAGTCTTGAAGCATTTCTGCAGAGAAAGAAAAAATGGATACTCCTCTACTCTCTAGCTTTTGTACCATTGTTCGTTCTCACATTGATATCATTCAATGTGACATTAAACTTTATACTAGCAATGATAATTGGATTGATGACCTATATCCCTCTAGTATACCTGGCGGTAAGAGCATTCAGAATGACCGAGAAGAAAGTGTTCCGTTACGGCTTCCTAATGATTGCTATGACCTCCGTCTTCCTAGCACTATTCTTCGTGTTCCTTTTCGTAGAGTCAGCGCTTACAGAGGGTTGGAGCATATTCGTACCCATAGCTTGGACTATGGGACTAATAGCAAGCATATCCGCTTACATAGGATACGCACTACCGAACTGGTTCCGAAGATTAGCAGGCGAAAAAACACAGAAAACCAAAGCCAACCCTAACAAATGACCTCAAGTGTTTCAGGGGAATCCCCCCTCAATTTTTTTAAAAAAAAGCGACCCAGAATAAATACATGTTCTGAAAAATCTGACAGACTCATGTTTGTTGAGGAGTGCGGATAATTGAATACAAGCCAGAGAAAGTTAAAGTAGCGAAGAAACTTCTCTCCGGGGAAAACTTTGCTTCGGGCTGTTTTTAAATATCTATTGACTCGCCCACTCCGAGAATTCTGCAATAGATTCTTTTCCTATCTAATCGCTTCTTCAAACCCTCAGCGATGTATCTCTTCTGCTCAGAGAAGTGGAAAGGAACCACAATTTCTGGCTTCATTCTCATAAAAGCATTAACGTAATCGTCGTAAAAGTCGGGGAAACACGCAGTAAAGACGAGCCTAACATCCTCAGCCTCTGGAAATCTGGCCGAGTCTCCGGGGTGTAAAATACCTTCGTAAAAGTAGCTAACGCTCTCCTCGGATTTCAAGCACCAACTTTCAAGAATTTTTACACCCTCAAACTCTTTTCCAACCTCGGCTCTCTTCCCATCCAAGTGGTACATACTCAAAACAGTGTATGGAGCAACAAGCCCTGCATTCAGCTTTTTGAATTTTTGAATATCAAAGTGGTCAGCGTGCTCATGGGTTACAAAAACCAGCTCCACGCCATCCTCAGGCTCCACAAGAAAATTCGGATCAATCAGAAAACGCCTCTCCCCAAGAAGCTCAACACAAGAATTACCAAGCCATCTTATCCTCATATTAAAAAATACCTATAAAACTATGATATATTTTTTATGCAACTTTATGATTTCTGAAGTTTTTCGTTAAGGAAACAAATCGTGGAGAGACATCCGATAGATGCGGTCTTAGAATTATATTTACGCGAAAAATTAACTTCACAATAAATTATATACGTCTTTAGTTTTAGTTAACCTTATTAGTAATGAGCTGTTAACGAGAAACGTCACAATTAGTTTAAAAAATGGGGTGAAGAACTTTGGCTGAGAAAAAGTATGGTAAACCGAGTCCTAATCGGGTCGAGAGGTTAGAGGATGCGATTCGTGTCCGAAGATCTATGAGAAGATATACTGGTGAACGTGTACCCGATGAAGACTTGGAAAGAATACTAGATTCGGCTCGCTACACACCCAGCCCTGAGAATATGCAAATGTACCGGTTTGTCGTGATACGTGATGATCAGGAAACAAAAAATTTGATAGCGGACTTGGCAAAAGAAGCAGCAAAAGAAACCTTCGGAACATACCCTGCAGAATTGACGCAAGGCCGTATATGGTATATCCCACCTGACCGCCGCCCCTGGACTTTCACAGAGATGCGTGATGGAAGTCTGTTTGATTATCCACGGTATGCAGACGTAGTGATTATCGGTTGCGGTTCGGAGTCGTTCCATGATTCTCCCATATTTTATCATCAAAAGCTTTACGGCTCGGTCTGTGTTGGCATGGCGATTTATGCAATGTGGGTTATGGCTACCAGTCTAGGTTACGCTGCCGGTTATGAGGCTTTCCCGATTATGGATCCAAGACGGATGGAGATAATCGCGGACAAACTGGGAATACCTCGTAACTGGGATCCGGTGGCAACTCTGAGTATCGGTGTTAGAGGTGAAGAAAGGATGATTGGTCCCTCTAGAATTCCTATGGAGGGGTTATTTTACAAGGAAAGATGGGGTAACCCCTGGATAAGAAAAGCTTTTCTTGAGGATAAAAGGTGAGAGGTGTTTACCGTGAAAGTTGAAGTTGAGTTAGATGACGATGCGGTTAAAGCTCTAAAATCTCACTCAGAAATCTTAGATGTGCCTTTGGAAAAAGTTTGTAAGTTCATTCTTGAAGAGTATACAAGAAATAAGGGTGGCTACGTTTTCTACGGGTCTGCTCCAAATAGTGGTAAAATCTTCCTGATTCAGTGGCCCTACATTACTGGTCAGATCGTTCTAAGCGCTGAGCAGTTAGAAAAGTTGTCGAGGTGAGTTTATGCCGAAGTATAAGGGTTATGCCCCGGGATCCGAATTCATCGCCTATCCGATACTAAAATTAGACGACATTGAATACGACTTCTTCCGGAAAGAGTCTGCGTCCTTAGGTGAGAGTCTGGTAGAGAATAAAAAGGGAAGAATAGTTGTACGCTGGGAGTACGAGTTTTATAAGAAGTTCCTAGAAGCCGTTGAGAAAGCCTATGGCAATATCGGAGCGAATAATGTCGAAGCCGCAATAAGGACAGCGGCTGAGAGCTGGATTAAGAAGGTGAGTGGTAAGTAATGGCTCTAAAAGAATTCCTAGAAAAATTAGCGAAGAACATGAACACCAAGGCCATGGACGCCGTGAAACAATGGATTGGCGACCGTTATTACGGAAAAATCATCCAGTTCCAAGTGGGCGACCTAAAGGGTTTCTCCAAAGCGTATCACTTTGTGTTCACAAACAAGGGCGTAAAGTTTAAAGAAGGCGATTATCCCAGCCCGGAACTGATTTTCAGATCCGATGAAGAGACTCTCCAGGGTATAATTGAGGGAAAGATTAAGGTCAGCAGCGTTCGAGACGCCTGGAAGCTTTTAATAATGGGAAACGCGCACGAGCAGTTTCCATTCATGCAGATTGCAGCGTCTGTGCTTTTATAATCCCCCTTCAAATTCTTTTTTTAATTATTCCGAAATTTTCGAAGCTATAATGCTATAAAAGTTTGTTTCCGTTCTCAAAATTCATATTTTTCCTGTATGATAACTATTCATTTAGGTTAAGTTAATAGGGAATATTTTTGGATTCGCCTTTTTTGAGTATTTTTTTGAATTAGTCCTGCGAAAAGCTTTTGTGAGGAGAAGGGTAATAAGACGTATTCCGAATTATGTTATTCGGAGAGCGGGTAAAAGAAGCCCACTTTAGACGGAGGTTATGAAACTTGAGCAGTGAAAAAGTGGAGAAACTTTTAGTTAAGCTTCAGGATAAGAAGGACAGCACGCGTTACAAAGCCTTGCTTAAGGTGGGGAAATACGCTTCCAAGGGTGAATTTAATGAAGAGGCGTTAAGCCCACTTGTAAAGTTTTTAAGCGATAAGGATAAGAAGGCTAGAAGCATATCTGCCTGGACAATAGCCAAGTACGGTCAAAAGGAACTCTTCAACGAAAAGGCTATTAATCCTCTGATAAAAATGCTGAAAGAGGAGGATAGAGAAATCCTCACCAACGCCACCATGGCTCTTACCGTTTACGCCGGAGAAAATCTTGTGAGTAATCGGGATCTAAGTAAGGAAATGCTTCTACAACTACTTGGAAGCAAAATCGAGAAGGTTAGAGCTAATGCCGCCCTGATACTCGGCTTCTTTGCGGAGAAAAATCATTTGGTCAAAGATGCGTTTGAAAACATCGTCGAACTGATGGACGACAATGATTTAAGTGTACGGAGAAACGCCTCCTACGCTGTTTTAAACTACGCCGAAAGGGGCGTGACAGACGAAAAGGTACTAGAAAAGCTGATTGAAGGGCTCCAAGACTTCGAAGGAGTAAAAATGAACAACGCGATAACTCTGGGAATCTATGCCGAGAAGGGATTCACGGATGAAAGGGCAACGGAGGAGCTGGTCAAACTCCTAAAAGACCGGAACCAGAATGTGAAAGAAAACGCGGCAGAAACACTGGTAATTTACGCGAATAAAAACCTCACCAATGAGAAAGCCTTGGAAAGATGCGTAAAGCTACTAAAAGACAAAAACGTAGAAACCCGCAAAGCCGCAGTCAGACTACTCGCCCTATACGCGAAAAAGAACCTGATGAACAAAAACGCTGTAAAACCATTAACAGAAGCACTAAAAGACGAGAACATAGCAAACGACGCAAAGTTAACACTCAAACGTTACAAAGAAGCGGGACTACAGTAAAAACCCACACCAAAAATTTTACCTAACATTTGAATACGAAGATTTTAAATGATTTTCATAAACCAAAATAAATCGTCAAAATTATTGAAACGAAGAATAACCCTCACAAGTATAAGCGTGAATACTTACTAAAAACAAACCTTTTTCAAAAATTTTTTTCTCCTTATTCTCTAAATATAAGATAATAAGATTGCTCACCAAAAAGTGAAATGATAATTTATTCGTTTTTAGAGAAAATCAGCAAAAAAGAGGAAAAAGAAACAGAATTAGATTCTAAAAGAAACCATTCTAAACGAAGTCTGGTAGTCTCAGTTTCCCCTTGCAATTTGGACAGTATCCTTTAATCTTAATCCACTCTAACAAGTGGTCTCTGTGACTCAGCACCCCGCAATGAGTACACTTAACAAACCGGTCTCCTGAAGCGATGTATAGATTACACACTGAGCACCTAGCGATGACCTTGCCGCAAAGTGGACAGAACTTAGCATCCTCGGGAACCCCAGAACCGCAGTACATGCAGTGTGGTTTTCGGGGAGCATGTGTCTTCCAAGGCTCAAGCAATATCTCCTGCTTAGGGGATTCCTCTTTTCTCATTATCAGTAATGTCAAGACTGCAAAAGCTAGAATAGCAGCAAACAGAGCCGGAACCAAGTAAACAAAGGAATTTTGGCTACTCAGTGTTAGCAGTGGTGTTAGCACAGAAAGTAACGGAAAATATTCGTTTTGTGAACCGGGAACTATAACCTTATTGTCCTCAAGAGTATTATTGTGCGAGTCGGGGTCTAGGAAGAAGCCATGTCCCCATGAGCTTATGATAGTGTTGCTATTAAGAGTATTGTACGAGCTACTCTTAAGATAGAAGCCGTAGTAGTCGTTGTTTCTGGCTTCATTACCGGAAAGAATATTGTTTGAACTAGAGTACAAGTCGAAGCCTCTTTGGTTACATGTTGCATTGTTGCTCCAAAGGTTGTTGTAAGAGCTTGTATGCATGTTGAAGCCATAGTATTTGTGGTTTGTGGCTAGGTTACCCCGAAGAGTATTGTTCGAACTTGACACCAGCAAAAACCAAAATGGTCGTTGTTTGTTGCGATGTTACCCTGAAGAGTGCTGTGTGAACTGTAGTACATTTCGAAGCCGACAAAGGTGTTATTTATTGCAATGTTATCTAAAATTTTGATGTTCGAACAAGAGAATAAATGAAATGCAGCAAGACACCCTTCCACTCTTACGTTCTTTATGATTACATTTTTTCTGTCCATTAAATGGAAACCATGACTATTTTCGGAGCCATGCAGGGTGTAGCCTTTTCCATCTATAACTATGTTATCCGCCATCACATTTATTGTTCCAAAAATGTCTCCCGTAAATGTATAGTCAGAAGAGATGTCAAGTTTTTCGTGCATGGCGACTCTAGAGCCCTGAGAGGTGGCTAATAAATAGGCATTAAGAAGCGGATTTGTGACCTTGTTTTGGTTTTGGATTTCTACTTGCCGGTCCAATTATGATTGCCTCAATACTACCAGAACCACAATTCTTACTGCTTTTCTTTTCGTTAGACGTCTCATTCTTAATCCCGTTTTAAATCACATCCATTCGTGTTAGTCTCTCCTTGCAGTTCGGACAATACCCTTTCACCTTGATCCACTCTGACAGATGGTCTATGTGGCTTGGAACATGACAGTAGGGACACTCAACGAATACCTCTCCGAAAAGAATGTCTCGATTGCACACCGAGCAAATCGCGATGGCCTTACCGCAGAGAGGGCAGAAGTTGGCATTCTCAGAAAGCTCGCGGCTACAGTATACGCACCGTGGTCTTATAGTAACAGGTGTCTGCCTTACAGGTGCCATCTCGCGCTTAGGTTTCCAAGGAGTAGGTGTTTGCCTAACGAGTACCATCTCACGCCCAGAAACCTCTTCCTCTCTCCTTCTCTTTAATCCCAAGCCCGCAACAGCGAGAAATGCAACAGCAACTGAACTCATAACTAAGTACACAAGGGGATTTAACCCATTCGGAGTGAGCAGGAAAGATAAAAGGAACGGAAAATATGTTGGAATCGAAGTAATTGGAGTTTCTGGAGATATGGGGGTTCCGAGTATAGCGAAATGCGTTAAATGATCCGTATACGCAGATATAATGTCGTTCTCAGTGTCTACAGTGCTTGGGAGTTCAACCCAGTATCCAAGGAATTCATTCCAGAACCACATTGTCAAAGTGGTTTCGTTCAGATTGATTCTTGAAACCTCTTGGTCGGTGTAGTGTATAGTTATGATGATTCCCTGAATCGCGGTGGTGTCATTTACCTCGATTGAAATGAACCTTCCTAGAAAAGTTAAACCAGATGGTTGGCTTCCTCCAAGATTCTCCCTGATTTTTATAATGCTCAATTTAATTGGTGCTGTTAGATTTAGAATAATTTCGATATCCATTTGTGCCGAGATGTTTAAGTATTGATTTAAACCAGCTCCGATATTAGTGCTAATATAAGTATCTACAATCTCCACTACAAAAGTTATCACACAGGATGAACTCATATTAACTACTCTTTGGTTATTTGGTATAGTTAGTTCAAAAAAGCTCACGGTAACGATAGTCGTGTCAACCATCCAACTACCATTAATATTGGTTTGATGCGGGACTATTATCCTCTCGATTAATCCGTTTTGGTCGGTTGTGGAGTTGCTGCCCCCGAATCCGGGAGAGGCGTAAATTGGATATCCATTATTCTCTATCTTGACATCCGCACCCTGTATAGGATTACCGTTATGGTCCAGAATCCTAACACGAAGATAATTCGCTACAATACTCCCTGTGAGATCATTACCTACGCCAACTATGTCGAATCCTTCGATTGTAGAATTAATGGCTTCATTTGAATGTAGTATGTTATTACTACCACTCCTTTGACAGAAACCACGTCCATTGCTAACAGCGGTGTTACCCGAAAAATTGTTTAGTGTGCTAAATGCTAAATGGAAGCCATAATCGCTATTTGAGGAGTTGTTGTTAATTACTATGTTATGGTGAGCATCATATAAATAAATTCCAATATGATTGTATGAGAGTGTGTTACCCGAAAGAGTGTTGTACGAGCTAGGGTGAAGGTGGAACCCGTGTAAAAGGTGGTGTGAGACAATGTTATCCGAAAAGGTGTTGTACGAGCTATTAACTAGATGAAAGCCGTAATAGTTGTTTGTAACTCTGTTACCCGAAAAAGTGTTGTACGAGCTATTAATTAGATGAAAGCCGTCCCGATTGTTTGTGACTTTATTGTTTCTTATAATGTTGTGGTGTGAGTAGTATAATATTATTCCATACCAGTTATCAATGAGAGTATTATTCTCTATAATTGTGTTATTTGTGTTTATCCAGAGACCATTAAGCTTTAGATCACCCAAAATGTTACGTCCACAATGATGTAGTTCGCTGTTATTCATTTGGAAAGTTGAACCGGAATTTACCCAAAAAAGAAAAGGGTAATAGTGGACGTGGTTGTTGTAATAGTACGTTATTATTGTAGCATCATCACTAGTTTCAGGGTTTCCATCGGTGTCATTAATGTATAGTGCTCCGCCACTCTGAACCTCTATACGATGTTCACCTTCACTGGCGCATGCAATTTTCAAAGTGACGTTCGTTAAAGTTAAGCTTCCCCCATTTGTGATTATCAGGTTTCCATATAGGATAATTTCGATATCTCTATAGATAGATGTGTTCGAAATAGTTGTGTTGCCCCAGATTTCGGTCTTTGGGGATAAAGCCTGGTTAGAGGTAATCTTAGCATATGATAATAGGGTTTGATAGATTAGCGGATTCGGGCTTTTTTGAATTTGAATCGAAGTAACCATAATCGCTCCGGCGAGCAGAATTACTGCCAAAACCACAATTTTTACAGCTTTTATTATTCTTAGACTTCCCATGATTAATCCCATCCTAAATTATATCCAATCGGCTCAATCTCTCACCGCAATTCGGGCAGTAACCCTTCACCTTAATCTACTCCAATAGGTGGTTTCTAAGTCTTAAAAATTGACAGTAGGAGTACCCGACGAAAACCTCTCCAGAAAGGATGCACCGGTTAAACACTGAGCAAATCGCGATGGCCTTACTGCAGAGAGGGCAGAAGTTGACCCCCACCGTAACCTGGCAGCTGCAGTACACGCACTGTGATTCCGTAGAAGTGAGTGTACTCCAAGACGCGAGATCTACCTCCCCCTCATTAACTTCTGCCTCTCTCTTTGTTCCAAATCCCCAGTCTGCAACCCCCAGAGTTACAATAGTAGTTAAATCCATCATATAGATCAAGGGATTCGGACTGCTCGGAGTAAACATAGATTGTGCTTGAATTATTCCCTTAACAATAATAAGATTTTTAAGATTATTACTTGAATTCTGGGAAGAGATGTAAATGGGTACGTATATTGGCCCGAGAAGGATGAAAACCGGGATCAATAGGAATATTAGGTATTTCTGTTTAAAAAAACGCTTTAAGTTTAATTTTCTCATTCCCGATCATCCTTTTCTTATTAATATGGGCCATTTTTTTGATTTTATGTTTATGGTATTTTTTATTAATAATATTTTAATTTTATGTTTTTTGGAATTTTTTCCGAATTCTCCTGAAATTTTATGTTTAATGATTTTTTGGTCGGCTAGTATTTTAAATATTATGTTTTGTGCAAGGAATGGAATTATGGAATGGGGAAAGAAATTTTTAGGAGTCTTTAAGCTGCGAAATAGTGTATTATGAATTTAAATTGGAGATATTGATGCTTTCTTGTTTGATTGTTTGTTTTCCGACCTGTGTTGGATGGTTTAAGACGAATGTTTTATATCTCTGATTTGATAAAATGGTGTGAAAAGGAATTTGTGAGGTATTTTGAAAATGTCTGAGGTTTATGTTATTGGTCATAAATCGCCGGATACGGATTCGGTTTGTGCTGCTATTGCCTACGCAAATTTGAAAAGGGTAACTAAAGAGAATTCTGCCGCCACGGCTGTGAGAGCTGGTGAGATTAACCCCGAGACGGAGTTTGTTCTCAAAAACTTCGGCGTTGAGGTGCCTAAGAAGCTTGACAACGCTGCGGGAAAAAAGCTGATCTTGGTGGACCACAACGAGTTGGGGCAGATGGTTGATGGAGCCGACAAGGCCGACATAATGGAAGTTCTGGACCATCATCGTATAGAATTCAAACTGGCGAATCCCATTCTATTCCACACCGAACCGGTGGGGTCGACGTCGACGCTGGTTGCGGAGAAATATTTTGAGAAGGGAGTCAAGCTGGATAAAAAAACTGCGGGAATAATGCTTGCCGCTATTCTATCGGATACCGTGGTTTTCAAGTCGCCTACATCCACGGATCGGGACAAGAAGGTTGCCGATAAATTGGCTCAAATAGTGGGTGTTGATCCGCTGAAATTTGGAATCGAGGTAAAAAAAGCTAAAGCCAGTTTAGCGGGTAAGAGTGCTAGGGATATTATTCAATCGGATTTCAAAGACTACAAGTTTGGAGGCAAAAAGGTGGGCGTGGGACAGGTTGAAATAGTGGACATAGAGGAAGCTAGAGGCAGAAAAAAGGATATACTAGGCGAAATGGAAAAAATGTCGAATAAGGAAGGCTACGATATGCTCTTCATGATGCTCACCGACATCATACAGGAGGGAACGGAACTCCTAGTAACGGGCGATAAGGACGGCTCAGTAACTAAGAAAGCCTTCAACGCGCAGCTAAAAGACAATTCGGTATACATAAAGGGCATGATGTCCAGAAAAAAGCAGGTTATCCCACCACTAGAAAAAACAGTGAGTTAAAGACCACAGAAATCAGCAGAGAAACTTGTGCAATTCACAAATTTATTTTAAACGCTTCTCTTTTTTTACAGGTTTGAGTTAGCAACATGCAATACGTAGGCAAATACTGCCTTCCACACGCTTTTTCGTCAATTATCAATTTTTACTCGCTTCTTTCTTTTATGCCAATTTTAGGTATTGCGAACTTCTAAATAGTGACTAAATAAATATTTATAGTCAAATGACGTAGAATAATTTAAGCATCCCGAAATTAAAGAGTCGGGAGAGACTTTCTATGGGAAGTAAGGATAAACATGTTGATGATGTCCTAAAAAAGCTTGAGCAAGGGATTGAAAAAATAGCGGAAGTCTTCGACCAGTATACAGAAGCAGTGAGACAGGAAATAGCCTTTATAAATCAAAGAATGAAGGAACTTGAGAGTAAAGTAGAGGGTGCTGCAAGCTGGTCCTCTTTCACAGGAGAAAGGAGAGAAGCCGCGAGACCGATTTCACTTGGAGGTAGAGAACCTGCAGATTTTATGACCGCTGCGAGGGACCAAACTCCCACGTCAGTCAGTAGAACCCCCTCCGTGGCGGCGGCTGGTACACCACAAGGGAGACAGTATATATCAGAAAAAACCTACGCAGAGTCTCCCAGAGAGGCTGAGGCAGCAGGCGGTCGAAGTCCGAGCCAAGCCAGACAACAACCTGCAAGGCGAGAAATGCAACCCTCAAGCTTCGGCGAATCCTCAGGAGAGGAAGCAATCGGAACATACAGACCAGCTCACGGTAGCATAGTAGAAGAGAAATACGTCAAACCATCAGTCTTCTCAAGAGAAATGAATAAACTCGAAGCCGCAGCAGCAGCAGCAGCCACACAACAACAATACGGTCCAGGAGGATATCCACTTCCACCATCAATGCAGCTGAGGTCACAAATTTCAACTGTTCTAGGAAAAATTAAGCCCGAAGCCCAAAGAAGAGCACCCCGCCCAGAGCCAGCTCCGGGATACGGTGGAGCTCCAGGATATGGTGCAGCTCCGGGATACCAAGCTCCCAGTAGACCTCCAGCTGAGGAGGAGTACGATCAACCTAGGGTGCGCCAAGGTTCGAGTAGACCTCCAGCTGAGGAGTATGGTGCAGCTCCGGGATACGGTGGAGCTCCAGGATATGGTGCAGCTCCGGGTTCCCAGGCTCCCAGAAGATTTCCAGATGAGGAGGAGCACAAACAACCTAAGGGTAAGGGTAAGGACAAGGATAAGGGTAAGAGTAAAGACAAGGATAAAGATAAGGACAAGGATAAGGGTCGCAAGGCACCCAGTAGACCTCCAGCTGAGGAGGAGATGTACGGTTCACGTCAGCCAGCATCGCCTGCTTATGCACAAGCACCCCCACCAGTTCCGGCTGGAGAAGCCAAGACAATAAGCGTACCCGATAACTGGCTGCCCGATTCTTCCAGAGCGAAGCATTACAACCCCAAAAAGGTAAATAAGGGCGACCTCAAGGAAATGGAGAAGAAGACCAAAGACATATTCAAGTAACAATCAAAAAAAGCAGGGAAAAAGACTTCAACTCGTACAGAGAGAATCATATATTTTACTGAAAATATTCAGGTGACTTCTCCACCTGTTTTATTATACCATTCTTTTTTTCGAGAAAAAAGTAGGAAGGGGAGAGAAGGGTTTAGAAGTTAACCTTATCGATTCCCTTAAGCGCCAACATTTTCCTAGCTTCGTCGGGGGTGGCGATTTCTCGGCCCAATTCCTCAATGATTCTCCTCATCTTCTGGACTAGGGGCCCGTTACCCTGCGAGAGTTCTTTGTGCTTAATGTACAAGTTGTCCTCGAGACCAACACGTACGTGGCCCCCCATGGTTGCGGCTACTGCGCCGAGTTGGAATTGCGCCGGATAGCCGACGCCTATTACCGACCATGTGAAATTCTGTAAGCCGATTATTCTTTGGGCTTCGGTGTACATGTGTATTAGCTCGTAGGGGGTGTTTCCTGTTCCTCCCAGTACTCCCAATACGAATTGCATATGGGCTGGTAGTTTCACCCATCCGAACCTCATCATTGCCATGAGGTTCCAGAGCCCGTTGGGACCATAGCACTCAAACTCTGGTTTGACATCGTTCTCGTACATGACGCCCATGAATCTCTCTACGTCCGCGAAGGTGTTCTTGAATACGTAGTCCTTTGTTGATAGGAGAATTGCATGCATTAATTGATCATCTTTGAACTTTTCCGCAAGGGGAAACATGGAAAAGTTCATAGTCTCCGTGTTGCAGGAACACATTTCGGGAGTAAATTCTCCAGCCACGGCGATTCTTTGATCTGCGGTCATATCTTTGCCGCCGCCGGTTGTGCAACAGACGATAAGATCATCAGCCTTTCGCTTGATTTTTTGTAGGGTTTCTCTCCAAACACCTAGGTCGGCTGTTGGAAATCCTGATTTTGGATCTCTTACATGGACATGGACTATTGCTGCGCCCGCATCACGAGCCTTTTTGGCTTCGTCGGATATCTGGTCGGGTGTTACGGGTATATATTTTGACTGCGCAGGGAAGGTTGCGCCGCCGGTAAGTGCGCAAGTTATTATACACTTTTCTCTCCACGCAGTTAAAGCTGCCATAAAAAACTTACCTCCCAAACCATTTTTAGTTGGTTTTAAGTTAAAAAGTTATTTTTGAATTATATTAACTTTTGGGTGAAATAATACTTGATAGAAAATTTGTTATGTTCTCATGGCTACGGGTGCATTCTCTTTTATTAGAAGAAAAATTGTCGGGGGTGTGGTGGTTCAAAATTTTAATAATTTTTCCATAGAGTTTTTGGCGTCTAGAGAGGCTTTATCGGGGTCCTTTGCGCCGTATATCTCCAGTGTGATTAGACCATTGTAGTCTATTTCTTTAAGGGCTTTCATTATGGGTTTAAAGTTGATGATGCCTTCTCCTGGAACTTTGTGCTGGTCCCACGAGCCGTCATTATCGTGGAGATGAATGTTGATGATGTGTTTTCCAAGTTTTTTTACCCCCTCAGCTATTCTTTCTTCGGGAGAAGTTGACGCCTTTTGGGACTCTAGAAGCTGTAAAAATTTCTCAATCATGTAAGCGTGGGGGATGTCCAGTGTTACGTTGAGGTTTTCGAAGCTGTTAACATACTCGATAAGGTGTTCGACCGTGTAGCAGAAACTCAAGTTTAGCGGAATGTTTTCCAAACCTATTGGAATGCCGGTTTCAAGTGAGTAATCAGTCAAAATCTGAAGTGAATCAACAAAGTTCATTTTACCCTTTTCACGCAGAGATGTGATAAAGAGGTAGGGGGGCATGTGACCAGGATGCAGCGCTATGAGTTTTGAACCCAGATTTTGTGCTAGATCCATTGACCATTTTATCTGGTTTATGGATACTTTTCGAAAGCTGGTTATGTGAGAGGCTAGGTTAATGTCCCATATCGGTGCATGTATTGAGCTCTGAAAACCGAATGATTCAAGTGTATCCGCTAGTTTTCGCTGTTCTTTTATATCGAAATCTTCGGACCATTTCTGGGGCACATCCGCCCAAACCTCGATAGAGGAGTAACCATACTCTGCTAATTTTTCCACAATTTGGTTCAGGGTGAGATTGAGGTATAATGTGCTCGAAACACCTAAAGTTAACATGATTTTTCTTCTCCCATTAGCTCAATAATATGGAATTGGCTTTTTTGCGAAACCTTTTGCGTCAATGGAATCATGAACGTTATAAGTTCTCGCAACTCTTAAGGGTAGCTTTCTGATTTAGCCGTATATTCCTGAAGATAGTTGAGAGCTTCTATAAAACCTGGATCCAATAATTTCACATAAAAGTTTTGATTTAAAACCATAAAGCTTCCCAAATACAAGCGTTACTTCTCGCACCAGCAAAAAGAAAAAAGGAGAAGAGGGGTTAGAGGGGAGGAAGCCTCCCATCATCACTTACACTATACGCCTCCTCAAGAGCACAAACGCTAAAACGGCGACCGCCGCCACCATGACACCCACTCCAGCGGCGACAAGCATAAGCGTATTCCCCTGCTGCAACTGCGGCTGCATACCCAAAAACAGGGAAACAAACAGAAGCAGTGAAACATCAGAAGGACTAGGACTAGGACCAGGACTAGGCAGAGGGTAGAGGCCGGTGTTACGTTCATCGTGGTGGAACTTGGGCCAGGGAGAGCCGCCAACACTGTAGCTACCGGGACAGTTAAAAGCATAAACATTGTGGTCATAGGATCCTACTACTATTTCCAGTTGTCCGTCGCCGTCAATGTCACCCAGAGCCGGAGAAGACTCCACCCAATTAAGGGTTGATACCGGCCACCCGGTTACGGTGGAGCCGTTGCCGTTAAAAGCATAAACACACCAGTCAAGTGACCCTACTACTATTTCCAGTTGTCCGTCGCCGTCAATGTCACCCAGAGCCGGAGAAGACGTCACCCAACTCCCGGTTCCTACCGGCCACCCGGCTGCTACGGAGCCGTTGCCGTTAAAAGCCCAAACACGGCTGTCATCTGATCCTACTACTATTTCCAGTTGTCCGTCGCCATCAATGTCACCCAGAGCCGGAGAAGAATCCACACAACTCCCGGTTTGTACCGGCCACCCGGTTACGGTGGAGCCGTTGCCGTTAAAAGCATAAACATAGCGGTCATCCGACCCTATTACTATTTCCAGTTGTCCGTCGCCATCAATGTCACCCAGAGCCGGAGAAGAATCCACACAACTCCCGGTTTGTACCGGCCACCCGGCTGCGTTGGTTTGTTTTGCTGTTGTCTGCTGTGTTGGTGTTGTTAGAAATGTTGCTGGGATTGGGTTCTGTTGTGATTTGGCTATTGGTATTGTGAGCACTAGGATGAGAAGCAGGAGGAGTAGAGCGGTGATTAGGAGTGCGTTTCTAGCTGAACTTTTCACTCTCCAGCACCTCACTTATTTAACATTATTATATAATTTTGTATTCTTCCCAATATAAAAATGTATTCTAGCCCTCGTTGGGAAGGGAGCCTTTCTGCTGATAGTTAAATCTTTACCAGCTAAGAGGAATATATTTTAGAGAAATAATGAATCTTTATTATTGGTGTTGGTTTTGGGAAGTGAATATGGGGCTTTTTGGGTCTTTGAGGAAGAAGTTCCTCAACAAGAAACCAAGGAGGCTCTCAGAGACAAGCCTATCCTCTCGTCTTACGAATATGAAGGATATGTAGTCATCAACGATAGAGGAATCAATCTTAAGGGCAGGTCTATCACAACAGGCGAAGCTTTCAAAGCCTACATATCATTCTCAAAAATTTCAAAAATGGAAAAAGTTTCCACCCACCTTTTTAAAACAGTTCAAGAAAAAGTCCCGGAACAAGCGTTGAGGATAATTTACCAAGAAAGGGGAAAGAATAAAGGTATATACATTCAAGAAAAATTGGATTAGATGGAGGAAGAAGAAGGGGAAATTTAATTTATTTTATTGGCGGAGATCGAATAGAGACCTAAATTTTTATTTTCTTTTTTTCTAGTAGCTCTTTTAGTGATAGCATGTCTTTTTCCATTTCTCCCTTTGCTGCTGGATTGTAGAGTGTTGCTGCTGGATGGAAGGTGACAAAATAAATTATTCCCTCCTTTTCAATAGGCTTCCCTCTCAATTCGCTGATCGGGGAGGTTTTTCCCAGCAGTGCTTCAAGAGATGCGTTCCCTAGAATGCAGATTACCTTTGGTTTAATTAACTCGATTTGTTTTTTGAGGTAGGGATTACACTTTTCCATCTCCCCTTTTCTGGGTTTTCTATTGTTCGGCGGTCGGCACTTAACAGTGTTCGTTATGTAAACCTTGGATCTCTCCAGGCCCGCTAATTTTAGTAATTGGTCTAGAAACTTTCCCGCTCTTCCCACAAAGGGGCGAGCCTGAATGTCTTCCTGTTCTCCGGGTGCTTCTCCAATGAACATTAGTTTGGTGTGCGAATCACCCTCACCGAATACTACTTTGGTTCTCGATTGGGAGAGGGGACAGCGAACACAGTCTTTAGCTATATCATAAACTTCTTCCAGAGTTGACATTTTTGCGAGTTGCTCTATTAGGGGATCCTCACTCATTGTAATTCCTCCAAATTAATTTATATCATATGTTCGTAAGGTGCGTACCAACAGCGTTTTGCTGATGGCGTAAAGTCGAATTCAGAGCATTTTATCATTTCTACTTCATCGGAGACTTTGGTAAAGCCGGTTAATTCAAGTGATTTAGATTCAAAATCGCAATTACTGCTTATTATAGATAAAGCTATGGGGCATCCCTTCCCTCTCGCCTGTTCCAAAAGTTTAAGGAGAACGGTTTTAGCTGTGCTCACGTCGTTTCTCTCTAGGGTGAATACGTTTTCCAATAGGGCGGAGTTGAGTTCTGTTCCATAGGCTATTATTTTTCGTATGCGGAGGGTGCCTCCCCCAATGATTTCTCCGTCTTTCTTGGTTGTCCATGTTTCGCTTGGAAAGACTTTTGAGGGTTCTAATAGGCTCCACCTTAGTTCATTCATACTCTGAGGATAGAACCCCTCGAGAGGTGTGTGTGCTCTGTTAAATTTCTCGGTGAAATCTTTCAGATTTTTTTGTGTCAATCTTTCAAAGCTCATATTCTGGTTATCGAATTCCTTTTTTGTTTTGTTTTCTGGAAGTTCCTTTTGGTCAAAGATTTTCATGTAGAAATGAAATCTTTTCGCGTCTATGAATCCGTGGCTTAGGTATATTTTGCGGGCGTTTCCTTCGGGGTCGGCGAAGAGAGCGAGTCCGTCGAGCTTTTTTTGCTCTGCGTATTTTATGGCTTCTCCAAGTAGTTTGCTCGCCAGACCCTTACCCCATAATTCCGGTTGGGTTGAAACATCATCTATTACGCCCAAGTGGAGAGTCTTTTCTCCAAATTTCGCTTTTCTTATTGTTTCTACGACCGAGGAAATAATTCGGCCTTCTTTCTCAGCGATGAAAATTCCTTTAGGATCAAAACCAGGCTTCTTAACGTAACGCCAAATCCAGAATTCAACCGTCCTCGGCGTGAAAAAGTTATTCCGCCCAAATGCGGCATTAAACAAATCAATAATCTGATACTCATCACCGGACTGGTAATTTCTTAATTCGAAAGTCAAACTTGGCCGCAACTCGGTGACCTTCCAAAATTCTATCAAAGTTTTTGTTTATAAAATTAATGAAGAACAACAGTAAATTCACTGTTTCCCACTTAATTGGAGGCTTAATTTTATGTTCTTACAAATATTTTGATTGTACCGAAGTCTGCGGCTAGTGTGCCGGGGATACCAATCGGCATTACTCCCATTCCCAAAACGTACACCGTTCCATAGTTTAATATGTACAAGTAGGACACTATTTGGATGAGGGGGTTCGAAACTTCAGTCCACATTCCACCTGTCGTTGGTCTACCTGTGAAGGCTGTTATGGCTGCGGCATCAGAGAAACTCATACCAATATAGCAGATGGGTTGGAAAGGAAGAGTGTTTGCTCTTATCCAGCCAGACGCCAAGTAAAGTGGGATAAGATCCAGAGTTATCATTGACCTAGACGAAGACGGCCAGAAGAGTAGTTGATAGAAAGGCGGTTGTGAGAAGGAAGGGATAAGACTTTGACCAGGTGCCCCTCCTTGTGGTCCTCCTCTTGGTAGTCCTCCTCCTTGTAGTCCTCCTCCTTGTAGTCCTCCTCCTTGTGGTGCTAGCATCCCTTGCCCAATTGATAGTGTGACCAAAAAGGCTGAAATAGCTAAAAGGAGTACGAGAATTACTTTTACAGCCCTCCATTTCCCGTTTCTTGAGCCCACATGTCTCGAAATTGTTACTCCTACGAAGAATGACAGGGGTATTACAATGTAAACCCAGAAGCGGCTGCCATACCCAAAAAACATGGGGATAAGTGAGAAGGCGTAGAGTGTGTAGATGAAGTGGTCATTCTGGTAATACCTGAAGGAGAGAGCAAGCGCAGGCAGCCCCAGAGCCCAGACAATAAGGGGGATAAAAAGACCTGCGGGCATTTCAGCGAAAGAAAGCCAGCCTATATGCGCAACCACATGAACCAGCCAAGGAGAGTAGAGTAGAACGGAGACCCCAAAAACCTTAAGAAAGAACTCCAAGTATCCTTCCTTCCTTCTCACCAAGCTGAAGGCGAAGAGCGCTATGATTGTGAGTATGGGCATGGCTATGTGAAGCCAGAGCATTACCGCCATTAAGATTATTGAGACAATGAGTTTCTTCCGAGTGAAGGTTAGAAACAGGAGGCAGGTGAGAGCGAGGACTAAGCTTGCGGGCATAATCATGTAGCTTAAGGAGAGCATGGAGGAAATACTCACCAATGCCATTGTTGAGTAGAATGCTGACTTCTTGCCCGCAAGCCCCCTTGCTGAGTACCAGAAGCAGAGAATGAGAAGGGGGTAGGTTATCACTTTAACTGCCCTCGCAGCAAAGAAGACATCCCCGCCGGAAAACTTCATTAGAAGAGCCATAACAACATGGAGAAGAGGAGGGTAAAGGTTGGGGCGGCCGATTGGCAAATACTCCCAGAAGTCCCAAGTGGGGACGTATCCAAGCAGGTAAACCTCTTGGGCAACTCCCATGTGGTAGAAATCATCAAGGAAGAGCGGCGGCCCCACAACGAAGAGCCCAACGGCGAAGAAGGCAACTAGAAAGAGCGCTAGTACATCGTAGAAGTGCAGGGGGCCGATAAACCAATTATCAGTAAAACTCTCTCGCTCTAGGGGTGGCTCACGTTTCAATTGCTGGGTATCTTCCGACAAGTCTCTATCCTCAATAGCGCTTTAAAGTTTCTTAAGACTCTACAATTATTTATTTTTTATGGTTTTAATAATCAGAAAAAATAGGAGCCACTGAAGAATAAGGTAGCTAGTGTGCTGTGCTTTAGTATTAAGTGCTTCTGATAGGTTCAGTTTAATGATTCTTTAACGAGTGTCCTTTGTAATTTTTGTATTCAAATTGCATGTAACTAAAGTTTAAATATGTTAGGAGTCACTATTTACATGATGTAATAAAAAAGTTAACATATTACGCAAAAATGTTTGAGGGGTTTACAATTTGGCAGTCTTTCCTATTCCTCCACTTCCTCCGCCTATGATTCCTGTGATTCTTCTTCTATCGTTTCTTACCATGATTGTCCAGTTTTCTGGAGTGGTGGTGCCGAGCATTACTCTTTTGCTTAATTTTGGGATGAGCCTCTATCAAATCACGGCGCTTTGGTTGGCAGCACACACCGTAGCTGTAGCAATTGCTTATTCATCGACTAACGTAGTGAGTAAACGTAGTGAAAGAATCGCCAATTATTTAGAGGGAAAGAGGAAAGAGGCTGAGAAATACATTGGATCACACGGTCTTTTTGTGGGTTTAATTATTTTCAATTTCTCGATTTGGATTTACATCGCAGTTCCTATTATGGTTTTGATGCGAATAGGTTGGAAAAAAATTTTTTTAGCAGCGACTATTGCAGATATTTTTTACTATATGTTAATGGTTTCAACCTCATCGTGGCTTTACAACTTTACCACTAATATTATCCTCATCGTAGCGGTGACCCTAGTAATCGCTTTTGCCGTTTCTATTATTGCTTATCAAGCTTTTAAAAGAATTACTTAAGACACCAGTATTCACTTTTTCTCCATATCCTTCTCGATTTCTGAAGCGTATTTTATGGACTCTTAAAATAGTTTGCTAGTAAAACCTCCACCCAGTAATTCGAGCGGTGTTGCTACGTCACCTATTGCTCAGTGGACAGTTCAATTTCAAATTTTATTCTGCGTGTTCCCGTAAACGACCCAATTTTATAATTCAGAAATCGATGTTAAGCTTTTTATTATATGTGATAATAAAATGTTTTGGCATATACATTGCTTTTACGTTCGTATTGTAATTAACCAGTATCACCTGTTTATCTTTATTTTTTCTAATACCTTAGAAAGGAAATCACCTGACTTAGCATAAATTCTTATGTCTGCAATCTCTTCTAACTGTGTCTCTCCCATGTTTATAATTATTATTTTGGCTCCCCGCCCTTTTGCAATAAGTGGGAATTGATTGGCAGGGGATACACTTAGTGAGGAACCTACCACCATCATTACGTCACATTTTTGTGATTGTTTAGATGATTCTGCTATTTCACGTTCAGGCATCGGATCACCGAAGTTTACTACCGATGAAATAATTCTTCCTGAACACTGTGGACACGCGGGTTGATTAGGAAGTGGTTTCTGTGTTCTGTAGCCATTACCAAATAGTAGATCATTCCACTCTATTTCCTCTTTTGAAAAACGTACATCACAACTCAGGCATTTCATAAGGGTATGATTACCGTGAAGCTCAGCTAGAATCTCTTGAGGAATGCCTGATTTTATGTGAAGATTATCAACGTTTTGAGATATTAGGTATTTCAATAATCCCATATTGTAAAGCTCAACAAGAGCGTAATGACCCGCGTTAGGTTCAATCTGATCCCAGGGCTTCGTTGGCAACTTGGGCTTCAAACCCTTATCTCTGAGTGTCCAAACACCCTCCGGACCCCTATAGTCCGGAAGCCCGCTCTCAGTCGAAATACCCGCTCCAGTGAATACAACTAGATAAGAAGCATTACGGATAAGCTCAGCAACCCTTTCCACATCCTTTTCTGAGAAAGACAAAACTATTCCTCCTTACAGTATTTACTGCTATTTATCCCTTTAAATTAATTTTCAATACTAGAATACCCTTAAACATACATCAACAAAAACTAATCACTATCTTTTCTATAATAAGAAAAAGTTACTGAACAAGACTTTTGAATCGAAAAACATGAAGCTGACTAATATATCATCATTAAAGGGGTTGCTGACTATAATCTATCTACCAAAGTAATACTCTTCTTAATCATGTTGAATCTATAATTCAAAGCCAGCGACTCACTATTAAACCTTTAAAAAAATTCCGAGGATAATCCCAACTTCGTTTTTGTCACAATAAACAAATTTATAACTGTATTACAGGATAGTTAGTTTTAGTGGAAAAGAGGTGGCTGGGTGAAAATGATGCGCCTAAAAAACCGTTTATATAAACATAAACGAGCGCTAATCGCATTGATGGCGATATCAATTTTCACCATTTCAATAGGCATACCCGTATTCCTCTCCTCCCAATCTCCAAATACAACAAATTATTATCAAACCCTTCTTTTAAACAAACTTCCAAATAACAATAGTATTGATGATAAAGCTTCCTGGCTATCGGAATGGGGTTATCGTAAAAGTCATACAATAAACGGCAGTACCGCGGGTGTGCAGACCAATTACCAGATGAGGATAGTGGTGAACTACGGCAGTGGAACCGATAATGATGAGAAAGTTTATTGTAATGCCCACTGTCGATACGATTTCAGCGATGTAAGGTTCACTAATTCGGATGGAGCCACTCAACTAAATTACTGGATGGAGAGCAAGTATGATGGTGATAATGCAACCTTCTGGGTTCAAATAAACAACATTCCCGCCAGCCCAAATACAGCAAAAATTTACATCTATTACGGTAAAAGTGATGCAACCACCGCTAGTAACGGTGATAACACTTTTATTTTCTTTGACGACTTTCTGGGCAGCTCAATTAATAACACGAAATGGAACACAAGAATACTTAGCGGAGATTCTATAACGGTGTCTAATAGTGAATGCTACATAGACTGCAATACACCATCTGGTTGGTGTCAACTTAGAACAAATAACAACTTCTCCGAGAGTAATTGTATCTATGAAACTAAATGTAAAGGAGTCTCTTCAGGAAGCGGCAATGCGTACGTTCCAGATCTGGCTATCTGGGATGTCTGGACTTACCCCGTCCCAGATAGAAGAAAATTGAATTATCTCATAGAGCAATCGTGGGCGGGGTATTACGGGGGTTCTATGCGAACCTTTTTTGTTTATGGTGGTCCTTCGACCGAAGTAATCCATATCGGTTATTCTCAATGCACTCAATTCGTAATTATGCAAATCGTGAGGGAATCAAGTGAATTTGCAGGCGTATTTATTAATCTCGAAAATTCCCTAGCAGTTTTCTCAGGCTGGTGTACAGTTGCTAACTTCTCAGCGTATTTGTCGTTAAGTTGCTATGATAATTCTGAGGCGAAATACGACTGGGTTAGAATAAGAAACTACTGCAGCCCAGAACCAACTCATGGTAGCTGGGGAGGCGAAGAAGGGCAATCCCCTTTGATTTTCACTCACGAATTTGCTGATGGAAACCAAGAGTGGGACGCTTCCAGCGAGTTGGGTGTTGAGCTTTCCTTAAACCTTAATAATTCAGTCTCACTGAATATATCGAGAATGGTGGGTGGTGTAGGGGGAGGTGCGCCCTTAGGTTTAGCATTCCTCGAATGTTTTGTAAGCATATCGGTAAATGACAGCAGTGCGCTTCAGGGAATCAACATAACCATACACTACACCGACTCGAAAGTTGCAGAACTCGGTCTCAATGAAAACACTCTTACGATATGGTACAGGACCACAACCTCAAGAAAATGGACTCAGCTCCCAAGCACCGTAGACACGATAAACAACACGGTAACCGCGTATACGGACCATCTAACCACTTTCGCTATACTCGGAATACCAATACCTTCAGGAACTCCCGGAACTCCGATTTCATCATATCTTCCGTTCCTGCTGCTTTTCCTACTTATGCCGAGCGGCTTAAATCCATTGGTTTACTTGGCCCTGGGCTTTGTTATCCTTGCAATAATCATAGCCGCGGGCTTGGGATCACAGAGAAGTAGAGAAGAGCAAGTTCCTGAGGCTGAGGCTCCAACCAGATACGCGCAGACTACTCCGAGTCCAACCAGGTATGCACGAGCTCAAACCCCCCCGAGAAGTGGAGAAGAAGCCTCTGGACAGAGGATTGTGCTTGAGCTTAGGAGGGCGATGCCTAAGTATGGAACGCGGTCATCAACTGTTTCAAAGCGTGGAAAGCCCTCTAAAACTAGGGTTCCGGTGGGGGACCTTGTGGCGAGGAGGACGGCTCTCAAGGACCTCATGGAGGAGGTGAATGCCCGGTTTGCTGCTGGGAAGCTTACCCATGAGGAGTACGTGGAAATCTACTCGAAGTACAGCGCCAAGTTATCTTCTGTTGAGAAGAAGCTGCGACGGTTCACTTCACCTATCCCTGTTCTTGGGCATTGGTGTTGTATGTTCTGCGGCACCGAGCTGACAGAGGACAAAAAGTTCTGCCCCAGCTGCGGAAGAGCCAGACTGAAGTGCCCCGTATGCCAGATTGATATTGTTCTTGGGGATCCGCTTGTTAAGTGCCCAAACTGTGGCACCTTGGGTCACAAAGACCACTTATTAGAATGGGTAAAGGTGAAGGGGTACTGCCCGAGTTGCAAGAAGAAATTGAGGGAAACAGACATCGTTTAGAATAGCTTCTCTCGCAGGTAGAAAGAATCTTTCATTTTCACCTTATTTTTCACCACTTTTCTCTGGAAGCCTATAAATAGTTTAAAAATATTTTTAACGATGCGATTGGAAATTTAGCTGGTGAAGGAATTTTGGTTGGAAAAAATTCTCCTCTTGAAATTATCGTTTTTTCGGATTACATATGCCCATTCTGCTTTATTGGATATCTCACCCTGAAAAAACTTAGGGAGGCATACGGCGACAAAATTAGATTTACTTGGAAACACTATCCTCTATATCCGGGAAACTTTAAACCCATCATGTCCGACGATTTTATTCTCGGAGTTTTCGAGCGCATTAAAAACTTGGTCGAAGAGAGAAATCTGGACGTAGAGGTCATCCCTCCCGAGCTTCCCTTTACAATCCCCGATTCTGAGAAGGCCTTTGAGGCTAGTGAGTGTGCAAGGGATCAGGGAAAGTTCTGGGAATTCCACGAAAGGGTTTTTGAGGCGTTATTCAAAGAGCACAAAGATATTGGCAGTGTCGAAGTTTTAAAAGAAATAGCCACTGATGTTGGAATGGAGGTTGAACGGTTCGAAAAATGCCTGAACAGCGGTTCCAAAAGAGACATTATAATTCAAAACTACCGTGAGGGAAGAAACAAAGGAATAACGGGAGTCCCCACGTTCATAATTAAAAATCATGGAGTAATAATTGGAGCGGAGCCCTACTCACTGTTTAAAGAAGAAATTGACAGAGCTCTTGAACACAAAGAAAAATGAGAAATTTTAGGTTCTGATTCCAAGCTAAGCAACTCGATTCTCAGAGTTTAACGGGGTTTATGCGCCGTAACGCTCCCCGAGAGATTCGGATTTTTCTACGTATCGGTAGCCCCATTTTTCAAGTGCTTTTCGAAGTTCTGCATGGGTTTTTGCGTACTTCTCTAGGGGGATTTTTTTCATAACCGCATCTATCGCCTGCCTCATTGCAGCGGCTCCTGCTCTGGTTCCATCCGGGTGACCATGGATGCCGCCGCCCGCGTTGATGACGAGATCCGTGCCCAGAATTTCGACATTTTTGGGAACCAGTGAGGGGTGAATTCCCCCCGAAGCCACAGGAATCACCGGTTTCATGTTCCCCCATTCTTGGAGCATGGCGGCGTTGGTTTCCAATATTTCGGGTGTTTCTTCCTCTATTCCCATTTTTCCCGCCGCGGTTCCGCTGTGGAGCTGGTCTCCTCCGGCGAGTCTGGTTAATTTGGCTATCACCTTCATGTGGACTCCGTGGAGAGGGTTTTTGGTGAAGGCCGCGTGGAATGTTCTGTGACAGTGAAGGGGAACCTTTATTGAGGGATCTTCTGCGAGTTTTTGTAATGCGGCTAAGCCAGAGAGTAGGATGTCCAGCATAATCATGTTTGCTCCGTTTTCCACCGCGTAATCCGCGAACTCGAAGAGCTTATTCACGTTCCCAGTTATGTTCAGCGCGTAAAAAACTGTGCGTCCGGTCTCCTCCTTTACTAGGTCTATTTTCTCCATAACTTTGGAAAGTCTTTCTTCTAGGGGGCAGAATTTCTGGGAAAGGAGTGTTTCATCATCCTTAATGAAGTCTACTCCTCCAACTGCCGCCTCGTATGCGACTTCTGCGGTTTCTGAGGGGTTTAAACCAACCTTGGGTTTTATTATTGTTCCTAGGTGGGGTCGTCTATTCTTTTGGGTGCCTACAATTTTTCTTACGCCTTCCAATCCGAATTTTGGTCCGGGAAAATAGGTAAGCATAGACTTGGGAAATTGGGCGTCGAGTAGTCTCACATTTTTTAGTGCTGAGAGGCCGAATAGGTTTCCTGTAATCATGCTCATTATGTTGGGAATGCCTCCCTTTTCTAAATCAAAGAGTTCTAGGGGGAAGGCTATCTTAATTAATCCGGTTCCCTTTTCTTTTTCCTCGAATTTGAAAGCCTTAGCCGCGAGTCTCTGCTGAATGTCAAGTTTTATGGTTTTGATGTCGGTCCATGTTCCTATGGATTCTTCCGCGGCGATGGCTTCTCCAGCACTCTCAAGAGTTCCGGAGGTTTCCACATAATAAGTGCAAATTATGTAATTTTCGGGGTCAATTCCCGAAACATCAGAAAAGAATACTCCTTCCAAAACAGTGCCACCACCATTTTAAACATTTAAAGGAGCCAAGCACCTTTATTTCTTATATCCTAAAAGAGAACTAAACACTCACAAAATAAGAGGCAAAAAGAATTAAAAAAGAGTTCGATGTAAAAAGGAAACTTGAAAGAAATATTGGCAAAACCAAGTTATATTTAGTGAATGACGGGAGATAATTATCTGGATTCGAAAATATTGGATTTCTTCTTTTTTTGCAATGCGAACTAGGATTCCCTTCCTATTACGAGGTCTATGTTTTTCGCTTTTGCAATTTTTTTCATCTCTTTAGCTACGCTGGTTGGTGCTGTCAAAACACGTAGAAATAGGTATCGGGGTTCCTTTTTGTATTTCTTCTTTGCAGCTTCAGCCTTCCTTAAGAGCTTGGATATTTCCTCGACACTCTCAGCGTAAGCAGTAACTTCTCCAACTATCAGGGGGTCTTTACTGAAAAGATTTATCTCTTCTCCATCTACTACAGTCCTCTCTAGACTGACCCCAGCAGGAAGAATTCCCCGTTCCCTAAGAGAACCACTCATCCAATTTTTCACAAACTCCTCTAAACTGACCCCAGCGAACCTTCTCATAGAATCAAAACCCACAAAAACCTCAGACCTAATATCCACTTGACCCTTCTCCAACGACTTAATCCTACCCAACATTTCCTCAAAATCTTTCCTGAGCTCCTTAATCTCCTCATCGATCCTCCTAATATCCTCCTTGATACCCTTAATCTCCTCCCAGATCTTACCTTGCCCTTCTCTGAGTTCCTTAATCTCCTCCCAGATCTTGGTTTGTGTTGATTCGTGGGCGTCCATTCTCCGGGCTATTTCATCTAGTCCCAGGTAGCCTAGGACAGTGTACCTGAAATCTTTGTCCTTCTTCAAAAGTTCCAAGAATTCTTCCCTGAGATCCATAGTACTACAAAAACACCTTTTACATATAAACCTTAAGGAATAATGAAAAGGTAAAACAGGATAGAACGCGTAAAAATATTCCCGAAGCATAAAAATGTTCCAAAAAAGAGTGGAGCATCTAGTGAAAAATGGGAATCTACAGATGAGATGCGCTTACAAATTAATGGTTAAAAAGAAGAATGGTTGTAGAGATTGTTAGATTCGAATTTTTATATCCGAGATTGGGTAGGCCATGCACGGATGAATGTATCCGAATTTGCGGTCAGCCTCCAGCAGTGTTACTGTGCTTGGCATGAAAACCTTTCCCGAAACCAGCTTGGTGCGACAGGTTGTGCAGACTCCGGAGCGGCAAACCGCGGGAATAACTAAGCCCTCCCTTTCCAGCGAGTTTATTAGGGGTTCACCTGCTTGCGCCATAAAGGTCTTTTTGCCAATCACTTCCACAGTGAACTCCTTATCCACTGAGAGACCCGAAGGCCAGCCCGGCTCCATGGTCACATCGTCAGGAGGTCCGTAAGACTCACGCTTGAATTTTCTTCTGGGAAGTTTTAGACTCGATAATTCAGAATCGCAGAAGATGTACATTGCCTGCGGTCCGCACATGTAGAATGTTTTACCTTCAGATTTGCCTATTTGGCTTAGGATGATTCCCTTATCCAAGAAGCCGCATACTCCCGAGTAACCCTCTGGGGGCTCTGATATTACCACGCTGAAATGTATGTTTTTGTGCTTTTTTGCTATTTTTTCTAACTCCTTGTTGAAGATTACGTCTTCGGGTACACGGCTGCCGTAAATCAGCCAGATGTTTAGGTCAAGTTTTCGGTCCACCACTTCTCTGATGATGCTCATGAAGGGAGTTATTCCACTTCCTCCAGCGAGAAATACCAGATTTTTTCCATCGGTGAGAGGCTCGTAGTAGAACTGTCCCATGGGTCCTGTGGTTTCGAACTCGTCGCCCACCTTGACCTTGTCCAAGAGATAGTTGGATACGAAGCCGCCCTTCTTTCGGCGCACCGTGAGGTCAATGTGTTCGGTCTGGGTGGGGGATGAGGATATGCTGTAGGGTCTGCTGGTGAGCACACCATCTATATTCACAAATAGGTTCACATACTGGCCGGCTCTAAAAGGCGGTAACTTACCTTTGGTTGGTATCATCCTAAAGGTTTTCGTGCTCGGCGTCTCTTCAATTATTTCTTTTACTTTCAGATACATTCTTTCGGGGTGTAAACTTTCCACAATTTTCTTCACAAAGTCTGGTTCCTTAGTATAATCCCTCGGCTGTTGTGACACAGACAATTTTAACTACCTCCTTTCTTTTTCGCAATTATCATCCCAGCCGCATTCTTACCAGATAGTATGCAGTTCATGTAGCCACATCCCGGCTGGCTCCAAGCATTGGCTAGGTAGAGTCCTTTTATTGGTCCTTCTGGAGGAAGTCTTAAGGGTGGGCTTCCGGCTGGGGAGTAGCTGAATCCACCAAAGGTTCCTCCATGGTTTCCGGTATACCTCATTATGGTTAATGGTGTGTAGAATTCTACTACCTCTATGTGTTCCCTGAGTCCTGGCGCTATCTTTTCTACTTTTGTAATAAGCTTATCCGCGAGCCTGTTCTTGGTTTCAACATATTTTTGTGGCGATAAGGCGTACCAGGGGTCTGCATAACTCGGTGCGCTCAGGACGATTACTGATGTTCCGGGGGGAGAATAATCGGGGTAGGCGAGGTTGTATGTGGTGATAAACTGCATCTCTGGTTCTTCCAGTGTAAAAGACTTGTCGTAAATCTTATCGGTGTCATAATGGTCGTTTTGAAATATTTCAAACTCGTCTATTCCAAGTTTAGAGTATGGAACATCCAGTCCCAAATAAACTCCAAGTAGAGAAATACCCACTTCGTTTGACCTTAGTTTGGCGAAGTAGGATTCTGGTACTTTATCCGCTCCAATTAAATCCAGTGTCATAGTTATCGGATTAGAGTTTGAAATCACGAAATCTGATGTTATTTGTTCATCGTTTTTGGTCAAAACTCCTTTTACCTTATCTCCCTCGGTAAGAATCTTCTTAGCCTCACATTGGAAGCGAACTTCTCCCCCATATTCTGTGATCAGCTCAACAAAGGCGTTCACTAAGGCGGGGCATTTCCCCTTTATCTGATTCCATCCATATTGGTAAATGTGGGCGGTCCCATTTGCAAAAGTGAGGTAGTCCATCTTCTTGGGTGGTAGGCCGAAACCATATATCCAAAGCTGAGAGATTATTGCTCTCACTCTGGGATCCTTAACTTCGGGATACAATATTTCCCCCCATGTTTTACCCATATATCCCAAGACATTTTTTTTAAAATCTTCCTGGGTAACACTGGGGTCTTTTTTTCTGAATTTTTTGATAGTTTCGTAGGTTGCGAAAATTCTGTCAAAAATTTTGGTTATTCCCTCGCGTTCTTTGGGAAAGTTATCTAATAGTACGCCTTCAATATTTTCTCTACCTACTGGCAGGGTGATTTCAAAGTCTGGAAAAACGCTTTGATAAACGTTGGATAACCTTTTGAATTCCAACTTCTTTGTCAAGCCGAGTTCTTCAAGATAGGGATAAGGATTATCGGGCGTTCCATCAATGTCCATACCGGGCAGCGCATGAAGAGACGCATCAAATTCGAAGCGCCCCCTGATAAAACCTGTGGCGCAACCACCAGGTAGTTCCCTTTTTTCGAGTAGAAGAACACTCAGGTCATTCTTAGCAAGCAGAGCAGCGGAGGAAAGACCTCCTAAGCCGCTCCCTATGACTATTACATCATATTTTTCCGTCATCTCTGCCCCACCATTTTGAACGCCACAAATATGTTTTATTATCTTATATTTAAATTCATTGAATTTACTGTATATACGGATTCATATAGTACTAGAGCCAAATATAGCACTGAAGAGTGTGAACGATATAAGAAGATAGAAAAAGATTATGGGAGAAGTGTTGTTACTTTGTCGAGAGTGTTAATCGTTTATTGGAGCAAATTCGGAAACACCAAAGCAGTAGCAGAAGCAATAGCCAAAGGGATAAAGGCAGCGAAAAAGGTAGAGGTAGTAGTCAGGAATGTCAAGGAAATTAAACCCGAAGAGGCTTTGGACTACGATACGTTAATTATTGGTTCCCCAAATCAAGGGGGAGGACCGGTTGGAGACATCAAGAATTTCTTGAAAAAATTGGAAAAGCTTGATTTAAAAGGAAAAACAGGCGCAGTTTTCGACACACACGCGAGAAATGACCTTAAGGCTGTTCAAAAAATGGAGAAACAGATACGGGAAAAAATTCCAGGGCTAAAACTGGTGGCTCCGGGTTTAGCAGCGAAGATTGAGGGTTTTTTGAAGGGTCCACTTGTTGAAGGAGAACTTGCCAAAGCTGAGGAGTTCGGAAAAAGCATTTCGACCAAGATTTGAAAATATGTAACACGGTTACGTGAATAAATCGTGATGAGCTGTTTCTAAAAAGAAGTTCCTATAATATATTTTTTGGATGATTTTGATTGTTTAGATGGTCACTGCCAACGAATAAATATTAATATTTCATATTACCTGTAAATAATAAAATATATTTAATCTTCTGATTTAAGGAGCGGATAATTACAAAATTGGGTTAATAGTATCAGAAAATTATTGAGGGAGTGTTTGATATCATGCCAAAAGCATTGATAGTTTATTGGAGCAAGACGGGAAACACCAAAGCAGTGGCAGAAGCAATAGCCAAGGGTATTAACGCAACGAAAAAGGTAGAGGCTGTGGTCAAGGACGTTAAGATCACTAAACCAGAAGAAGCTTTAGACTACGATGCGTTAATTATTGGCTCCGCCAATCACGCGGGAGGACCGGTTGGAGACATCAAGAATTTCTTGAAAAAGTTAGAAAAGCTTAATTTGAAGGGAAAGGCAGGCGCTGTTTTCGACACACATGTGAAAGGTGATCCTAGAGCTGTTCAAAAAATGGAGAAACAGATTCGGGAAAAAATCCCTGGCCTAAAACTGGTGGCTCCGGGTTTTGGAGCGGAAGCTAAGGGAATTATGAAGGGTCCACTTGTTGAAGGTGAACTTGCCAAAGCTGAAGAGTTCGGAAAAAGTATTTCGACCAAGATTTGAAAATAAGTTTTCAAAAAAAGGACTTTTACAATTTTTCATTATTTTTATTTTTTGATTCTTGAGTGTGGTTTTTGCTGTATCGTAAGTAGAGTGTGAAAAACGCTAAACCAACGAGTACCATGGCTAGAGCGAAGAGCATCGTGTATCTGTATCCCCATATTTGGCTGATGACTCCTCCGATTAGTGGTCCCACAACGGTTGAAAGGCTCAGGGTGAGATTGAGTAAGCCTACCGATGTTCCTCTCTCGATTCCGCTTTCGGCTACGAATTTTAGAGAGCCAATATATAGCAGCGACCATGAGAGGGCTAGAACTAGCTGCATGGGAATTGTCTGCCAAAAGTTTTGTGCGAAGAAGTATAAAGCGAAGGTCAGTGCAGAGAATGAAAGCCCCCAGATAACTAAGGAGGTGCTTCTGAACCTATCTAAGGGTCTCATTATGAAGAATTGACCGAAGGAATTTATTGCGTATAGTATTCCTATCCATAACCCGTTTGCACCCAGCTGTGTTAGGAAGAGGGGGAAAATAATCCAGGTAGCGTAAGCGCCTGTGTGTCTCATGAAGAATGCTATGTAAATGGATATGTTTCTCTTAATTACATGTTTTGGAAACTTGGGTACATTGAGTTTAACATCGGTAATCGGCATTCTGAGCGCAACTATAAATCCTAAGAAGAAGAACAAACCGGCGAAGAGGAATACTTCCCAGTAGATAGCAAGAATTCCCGCCATAAGGTTACCCAAACCCCAGCCCAGGGAACCGTAGGATACAAATTTACCCACTTTTTTCCTCAGTTCATAGCCGTAAGCTATCAAGGCTTGAGGATAAATTCCCGAACAGAAACCCGCTAAAGACCAAGTTATACCCAGAACAGTCTCATTGGGAACCAAAAACTGCACAGAGAACATCACCGCAGAACTTAACAAGCCAACCAGTAAGAGAACCCTTCTCCCGGTGACATCGGCAGCCCAGCCGAAAATATATGAGGAGACGAGCAGAGCTAGCCCAAACCCAGAACCGATAATACCAAGCAGGGTGTCTGAAGCTCCCAAATCCTTAGCAAACAGAGGAATAATGATAAAACTAGTGGCTGTGGCAACATTAGCAAAAAACATTATGGCATTAGGCTTGAACATAGAGCCCTCGGCTTCTTTTTGCTCGGTAACCGTTTTCTTCCCAGTTTTTGTGTTCCGTAAGCGGCTGGTTCTCATTTTGATACTCATCTTTTGAACTTATTTTAATTTAAAAATATTCCATAGGCTGGAGAGCGAAACTGTAAGCATTCATGCTTTAATGTTTTATGGTTTAATAGTACTTCGGAAACTTAGTTCTATTTGGGGATTTTACTCTTTTTAAATTTATGAATAAAACAATGAACAAGATGAGAGCAGCATCCCCGAAGTTCTCGAGGACTCAGACGGTTAAAAAAGTATCTAAAATCGTAGCAGCACACCTCCCCCTACGCTGGCTCCTCCTCCTCGCATCCACACTCCTCTACCTAGCCTACCTCCACAGCCTCCTCCTTCAACCTCCCCCAAAACCGGGAGCTGAGACCGCCGCACCGAGCAGCTACGAGGCCTTCGCAGTCAGCACCGTACTAACCTGGCTGCTAACCCTGCTTCTTGGGGGATCCGCCCCCTCTAATATGACTAAACACCAATCCAAAAAGCCCAAAAAATTCAAGTACTATGTATAGAAAAATGATTAAGGCTGGGTTCAGCCTCTAAGCTTTTTTTCTATCGAAAGTTTGCATAGAAAGAGGAGTCGAAATGAGCGAACAACAAGATGTTATTGTAGAGAATTTGAGACCTGATCTTAAAAGCATAAATGTAAAATTCAAAGTCGAGTCGCTCAATGACGAAAGAGAGATTGTATCAAGAAAGACTGGCGAAACCCTGAGGGTTACCGAAGCTCTGGTGGGTGATAGTTCGAGAAGCATTCTATTAACTCTGTGGAACGAGGATATAGACAAGGTTGAAACGGGTCACGTTTATCAGCTTAACAACGGTTACACGACTGTTTTCAAGGGCTCTTTGAGATTGAATATCGGTAGATATGATAGTCTTGAGGAAGTTGAGGATAGCGAAGAGATGGATGTAAATACGGAAAATAATCTCTCAAACAAGGTTTACGAGCAGGAAAGAAGATTCAGACCCAGATATGGTGGTCAGGGCCCCGGATACGGGTCCAGACCATATAGAAGTGATAGAGGAAGAGGAAGAAGACACTAGTCTGAGATCTCTTCTTCGATTTTTTTAATTTAGCACAGAATAAGATTTAGACATTCCCCTCTTTACAGATTGTGGATCCAACCATATTCTGCGTAGATTCCTTTCACTTCCTTTGATGTAAGAAAGTCGATGAATTTGCTGGCGAGTTTCACTTCTTTTGAGTAACTTATTGTAGCTACTCCCGTGCTTCGTTGGACCTGAATTTCCTTTGGGATTTCCAACATCTCTGATGGTCCGGGCCAAATATTTTTAAAGACGTTCCATCCAAAGATAGCGTCCACCTTTTTCTGATTAATCAGAGCCATAACGGCTCCGCAACCATCTGCGAAGTCAGTAATATTTTTTCTAATCTGATCCGTTAATCCAGCCTTGCTGCAAACATCGTCCCACACACCCACTAGACAACCGCTCGTAGATATTCCGATTCTTATGCCATCTTTAGCCAAGTCTTTTAAAGATTGGATTTTCTTAGGGTTTCCTTTTTGCAGAAGGATAACGGATTTCCTGTTCCCGACACTTTTCCTGCTTTCTTTGAGGATTATACCTAATTGCTCTGCATTATCCAGAACATATTCGGCGCCGCATGACAGAACATCACCTATTTTATTTTCCTTTATTTCCGAGATGAGCTTCTCAGCCTTCCCAATTGTGAAATCGACCTCAACCCCGTATTTTTCTTGAAACTGTTTACCTGCTTTCTGAATAGGAGGAGCGACACCCCCAGCAGCAAAGACACGTATACTTTTTTTTGACAATGAAAAACCTCTTTTTACAATTTTTTAAAAATTATATTAAACAGAATTAAAATTTAAAGCTTATGGTTCTGTAGTACTTCGGAAAACTTCCAAAAGTTTTAGATAAAAATCAAGCTAATTGGTGCAATAAAAAAAAGGTAGAAATTTTGTTTTTATATTTTTTTGGCTCTTGCGGATACGTCCTGTAATATCTGATTTAGCAGCTTTATTAGTTCCATATTTACGGTGTATATTCCCAATGGTTCCGGTGCGGCTACTGCTAGTATCATTTCTTCACTGTCCCGGTTGAAGGCGTACACGTTTCCAGGGTTGTGTTTGAGTTGAATGTGTGCGGGCATCGGTGGAGCTTTTCCCTCGGCGTCCGTGATTATTGTGACCCTCTGTCGGGGTATCTGTCTCAGGTCTTCTATGGGTATGTCATTTACTGTGGGGGTGAGGATGGTTATGGTGCTCTTTGTGTTTTTAATGAGGGTTTTTAGCAGGTTTAGTATTTGTTCTTTTCCGACCACTCTTTCGGTGTCTTCGAAGGGTTTGGGTTCTATTTCTTCGGATAGTTTCATTATGCGGGTTATGAGTTTTAGAGTATCTTGAGTGTTGGTTATGGCTTCACCTATTCTCTCTGGGATTTCCCCTGTAAACGTGTTTAGAGCCTGAATTGAACCGGTCTCATTTTCCTCTATGCTTGTCATGGTGGTATTTACTGTGCTGCTAGTCTCTCCTTGATGCTTTGAGACCTCTTCATCTATTTTTTGATTTAGTGTCTGTTCCATATTTGAGTACAGGGTGTTCAGGGTTTCTTCGAAAGCTGTGTGGCTGTCTTTTAGGCTTTCGAGAGCTTCGTAGGTTTTGGATTTGATTTCGGAGTGGCGTTTTTCGAATAACAGGCCCAGCTTTCGATCGAAGTCTAGGAGTTTGCTCTCAATGTTTGAGAAGGGCTTGTCTGTGATAGCCGCAAGGCTTTCCAGTTTGACTTCTGCAGAGTCCCTGCTCTCCCTACTATGCCTATCCATGGTAGATAGTAAGTCGTATTTTATTTTCTCCACATAACTGGGTAGGTCTCGCCCAAGGGTTGAAGTTACCTCTTCCACTCCTTTTTGCACTTTGCTGTGCTTTTCTTCTATCTCATCCTTACTTTTGGTTAGAGTCTCCTCTAGTTGTCCTTTTTGTTCCTCGAGTTGTTTTGTTAAAACTTTGAATTCCTTGTCAATGTTTGAGTACACGTTTTTCTCTGCTGTTGCCCTTAATTTGGTAGCTTTATCTAGGTAGTCGTTTAGGCTTTCTTTCAAGCCGGAGTGAAAGTCATCCAGTCTTTGGCTAGTATCGTTAACGGATTCTCTTATTGCTGATTCCAAGTTTTCCTCAAGCCTAGCCTTTTCCTCGGAGAACTGTTGTAAAGTCTGGCTGCTAACCGTCTCCTTTATCGGAGTAATAATATTCTGTGCATCTGTGGACGTGTTTGCCAGTGTTTGTTTGATGTTTTCTAAACTTTCTTCAAGCAAGCTCCTGGAACTTTCTAAAATGTCTGAGGATTTATCCAGTTGTTCAACAACCCCACTTTTAATAGATCCGAATACTGTTAAGCAACTGTCCCTGCTACTTGCCACTTGGCTGACGGCGTCGGTTATAATCTTCTCCATATCAGGGAGTTGCTTATCGATTTGTGCTTCAAACTCCGAGTGGAACGCATTGAAGTTGTTTTCATTTATGGTTTTAAAGTTTGTTATTTCGGAGACTACTCCGCTTTCTATGTCTGTGGTGCCTTTACCTGCGCTTTCTTTTGCTTTACGGGCGCTTTCCTTTGGTTTGACATCTTCTTCTTGTAATGACTGGATGAGTTTTTCGGTTTTCTTTGCGAAGGATTCACCGATGTATGTTAAGCTTTTGTCGAGTGCGTCGAGAATATTTGTGGACACCTTATTGATGTTTTCATTAAGGCCATTTACAGAGTTTCTCAGTTCCTTTTTTAATCCCTTAATTTCATTTTTGCTGGAAGTAACTTTGCTTAGGAGTTCTTCTGTTTCCTCCTTTCCCAGTGAAAGTTTTTTCTTATCACCGGATTTGTCTTCGACGAACTGAATAATGTCAATTATCCTGTTTAGTGCAGTTGTAAAGGTTTCTTCAAACCCGGCCATTTTGCTTTTTTGAACTGCAACGCTGTCGCTAAAGTTAGCGGATAGATTGCGTTTAAGAGTCAAAGATTCGGAATGGAAGTTGGATACAAAGTCATCTAAATGTTTTTTCATCGCTTTGTTTATATTTTTAAGAAGTGTCCCCAAACTGTTTCTAGAATCTTTTAGAGCTTTATCTTTTATGCTCCCTATTTTTTGCTTGAGGGAGTTGCTTTCTTCCTCTATCTCTGTTAATTTGGTTTTCAGTTCGCTTTCCGCTTTTTGAACCTCTTCCTCCAAAGATGTTTTCAACTGGTTTTCCTGCGCGTTTAATTCCTCTTGTACACTTAAATTCGTCTTCACCTGCTTTATCGCGTTTTTTGAGGTTTCACCAATTTCAGCTATCTTATCCGTGTACCTCTCCATTACTTGAGAGATCTCTGATTGGAAGCGTGTGAGATTTTCAAGTATCAAATCTCTAATCTTTATAGTTTGAGTGTCAAGAGCTCCCTCAATCTCTTCCATAAAACCGACTATTTTTTTCCGATTAGTTTCAAGACTTTTTCTAAAGTCATTTAAAAATGCCTCTTTCATGCCCTGAATATTTGTGGTTTGAGTCTCGGTTAGAGGTCCTAATTCATCTATGAGTTCCACGATTCCCGATATGGCAGTCTTGGAGATCTCTATAGAATTTTCATTAATGGTTTTCAGCGGTTGCAGGTTGATCTCTTCAATTTCTTTTACCGACTTGTCGAAAGCGTAATCGAGGTCCGAGAAAAGTGAGGTAACTTCGGAAACCGTTCTCCCAGACACATCCTCGGCTCTTGATTCTATTGTTTTAATAGCGTCGTTCACCGCGGTTTCCAATTTTTCTTGAAAATCAGTTATAGAGATTCGGGTCTGCTCAATGAAATCTTTTAGCACTCTTTCAGAGGTGTCTTTGACCTCTTGTATGTCGCTTCGAAACGTTGCCACCGACTCGGTACTTGCTTCGACTAGATTTTTTATGGTTTCCTTAGAGTCCTTCTCATGAAGGTCAATCATTTGCTGCAGGGATCCCTCAATGTTCTGGGATTGTTGACTCGCTTCGGATTTCAAATTCTCCAAAGACTCACTGGTTGAACCGAGAAGCTGAGCTACTATTTGGGAACTACCCACTACAACCTCCCCCAGATAGCTTGACGAGCCCTCGTTTAATTTACTTTTGAGGGTGGCAACGTTTTGACTAAGGCTCTCAATAGCGTTATTCGTACTCGTCATGATTTTGGTTTTCAAATTTTCAAGTTTGTTTTGGAGAGTTTCGGCAACCATTCCGGTGAGGGCTATACGAGGTGTTAAAGCAATGTAGAAATCTATTTTGCCCGGTATTTTTTTGATCACACCCATTGATTGCAACTTTTCAAGTTCCTGTGAAACGGCTGGTATGGTTAGTCCCGTGTAAACAGACAGTTCTGATGCCGTTTTTGCTCCTAGCCCAACACAGACGGCGTAAACCTTCGCCTGGTTGCCCGTTATTCCTATGTCCTTTAGAGTTTCTTCCCACGATGTCATTTTATCTTCCCCCTATACTTGAGATTTCTTTTTCGGCAGCCTCGAGGCTTTTGAAAGCGTCTCCCAAAGCCTTCACCAGGTTAGCAATGTTTTTAGAGATACCTCCGCCACTCCTTTTCAGTTCGCCGTCAATCGTGGAGAAACTGTTAACAAGATTTTTTATGGTTTCTTGTATTTCCGCCACCCCACTCCTGAACTCTCCCAATGTCTCCTCTTCCATTTCTGACAATTCACTACCAGTTTTTGTACCCTGGTCTGAAAGCTGAGTCGAGATACCTGTATACGCACCCTCCATGTTTTCCTTTATCTTAGTTTTCATAGATGTGAAGCTTTGTTCCGATGTTTCAGTCATTTTCTGTGCAAGCTCTTTCATAGACGAGGTTTCGAGGCTTGCGATTTCAGCCATACCTGTCTTGCTTCGCTCTAATTCTTCTTTCAGATTGTTTATGCCACTTGAAATGGCGTCCTTTAAGGAGGCTCCCAAATTTTCAACAGTTCTAGTATTGGCTGACGCGTTTTCATTTATGCCTGCGGCGCATTTTTCCTGGAATTCTTTTACCAAATTTTCAACACTGGTTCGCAGGTTTTGATCCAGTTCTTGTAGTTTCTGTTCAAAAGCGGTTTGAGCTTCTCCTATTTTGGCGTTGTTTCCTTCAATAATTTGGGTGATAGTGTCCTTTGATTTTGTAAGTTCTTCAGTTATTTTTTGCTTGACCTCGTCTGCACCGACACTTAGACTTGATGAAGAACTCTCTCCGATTTCACTCATCAATTCCGTTGTACTTTTTATAGCCTTAGACGTATTGTTTCTGAAATCTTCATTTTGAGACACAAGAAACTCCTGATTGGAATCCAGTGTATTCGAAACACCATTTGCGATGCTGTCTCTTATTGTCTTATTCGTTTCAACATACTTCTCTAAAGACTCCGAAAATTTACCCATAAAAGTTTCCATTGACTTGCTAAATTCTTGTCTTGTTTCCAATAATCTTGAATCAAAATCTGACTTTACTACCGAGGCGTCGTCGTAGAAGGATTTTATGGAGCCAGTTACTAGCTCCGTGTATTGCTCCTCATAACCTTGAAGAATAGATTGAATCTCCTTCAACTCCGAAACAAACATTGAATTGATATTGGTGTTTATTGAAGTCACCAAATTCGAAATCTGTTCCAGAGCACTTGAAAGATCTCCGCTTACTTGCTCCTGCAGTGAGTGTACGCTCCCTTCTAATCGTTCCAGCTGGTCGACTAGTTTTGAAGAGAAACCGGAAAGTAGTTCACCTACATTCCTCGAGAAGTCTCTGTCCTTTAAACTCACAACCTCATTGAGCTTTTCTCTTGTTTGGTTGCTAATCTCCTCTATTTCTTTTGCTTTCGCCTCCGCTAAGTTATTTACCTCGGCCTTTAACTCCTCCTTCAACGAATCTATAAGAGAAGCAGACTCCATCAATTTCTCGTCTACTCCGCTCTTAAGGGCACCGTTATGCTCAGAAACTTTATCTAAATAATCAGCAGAAACTTTTTCCAGATTGCTGATTGTCTCAGACTCTAAAGTTTCTAATCTATTTTTCATCTTAAGAACTACGGATTCCGCTATCTTTTTCGCATCCGAAAACATTGATACAAGATTGCCTTGATAACTGTCTAAAATTTCAGATGTCTGTGCACCAAAATCCGTGATTTGAGACGCTAGGGTATTATAGTTTTCTTTTAGGAGATTGCTCTCTGATTCTAAGTCCTGGGTGCTAGAAAGGACCTGGTTTTTGAGTTCCTCAGAAACACCTGATAATAGCTCCTCCTGACTCTTTCTGTTTTCTTCGGCTTTCGAAAGAAATTCTCCCGCAGTTTCATCAATCCGTGAAATAAAAGTGTTTAATTCGGTGTCCAAACTTGATTGAGTTTCGGCGACCTTCTGGCTGACACCGCTATTTGACTCCTCAATCTTTCCACTAATGTTTGCGTCAATTTGTGTTATCTTTGATATAAGCTCCTCCGTCAGGGCGTCAATTCCCTGATTGAAGGAACCGATTTGGGTGTTAATTTCTTCCTTCAGACTGGTTTCTATCTCTCGCATCCAGTTAATAATATTGTTTTGAGCGCCCTTTATCGAAGCCGCAAACCTCTTTTTCAGGTTATCCTCACTCGTTTGAAACCGCTTAGAAACCGCTCTCAACTTTTCTGAAGAAGGCCCGATTTGTTCCGTCATAGCGGAAATAGTTTCATTAAACTTTGCCTCAATGTCTTTAACGGCGTTGTTTGTTTCAACTAAGGACGCCTTTCTGTCCGCTATTCTCTGCTGAATTTTTTCCATAGACTTTTTATTCCTCCTTAACCACTACTCCTTCTTTTTTCTTTAAATCCTCGAACTCTTTTAAAAAAATTGGCTGCTCGCCAAAAGCGTCTACAGCCTTTTCATACAACTTTTCTATTCTATCCTTATCCCCCGCCCTTAGATAGTGTTCAAAGGCTTTGCGGTAGAAAACCCTAGCCAGCATTTTAAACCCCCTCTTATCGTAATCGTCTCCGGTTTCCTCGTAAATCAGAGCCGCGCTCCTAGATATTGAGCGTGCTTTCCACTCTACTTTGGAAGCATCAAAGAGATTCGAGGCTCGGGAAAGCAGGAATCTTGAATAGAAACTCTTATTCTCAGTCTCAAAGAATTTAGCGGCTCTCTCGAGAATCGTTCCGGCGCGCTCAGAGTCACCCGTCCTCTCGTAGATACTGGCAGTTAAGCGGAACAGTTGGAAGGATTCATTGCAAAGCCTTTTTTCCAACGCTGCGTTTGCATAAACCTCGGCATTCGTAGCTATATCTACAGCTAGGGCAGGTTTATCCTGTGAGATGAGCATATTCGCAGAGTCCTCCAACCATTCAAAGTAAATGGGATCCAGCCTACCCTTAACTTCTATTACTCTTCCGATTACCTTCAGCAAAGCTCTTGCACGACCGTAGACCTGATCCACGTTGATAAGAAGTCTCAACATTTCGTAAACCGCATCAGATTTAAGCCAAGCCGAGGAGCCGTCAATCTCTACTATCCCCTCCTCAATAAGAGCGTTCAAAGCTCCCCCACTTGATTTTCCAGCCTCTGAGCCAATTTCCTCTAGGGGAATCATGTTAAACCTTTGTGAAACAATCTTATCTACAAGAGTCTCCTTTTCCATGGTGAGATCGGTTAAGGCGTTCAGAGCGTTATCCTGTATCTTGCTATCCACCCTTCGAAAGATTTCAACGCTCGGTTGAACCTCGCCCATATGGGTTTCCCTGAGCAAACCGCAGATAAATAAAGCCAATTTAAAGGGGATGCCTCCTGAGGCTTTAGCTAACTCCTCCTTGAGAGTATCATCAATCCTCAAACCCGTCGCACTCTGGAATTTCTGAATCAACAAACGTATATCCTGCACTGGGAAGACATCCAAATCTACGATGTGGAACAATTCCGGTTTATCACCCACCAACAAGTCGAGAAACTTTTTGTCAACGCAAAGTATAAAGAACACGCTAAATCCCATTTCACCCAGTCTGGCTGCGATTTTTCTGAACAAATCGTAAGCAGCCTCGTAGCCCAACCAGGCGAAGCGCTCAAAATTGTCACAGAAAAATATTAAAATCTTACTGAGCTTTTGCTGAACCTTATCCATATCCTCAAAAAACTGGTTTAAAAATTGTTTAAACTTCTCGCTCCCCATCTCCTTGGAAAGCGGTGGGGCGGGCACGTACTTCTTTTCGCCTATGAACTTTTTCCGAGCTTCTGGTGCGTAACTGTCAAGTGTTTTTTTCACACTATCGAAAAACATTCGCGCTTCAGAGGCGGAAACATTTCTAACCAGTACCTCTAGACCTTCCGTCTCAGCTATCTGGATAAATCTCTTCATCAGGGAAGACTTTCCAATGCCGGGAATCCCAGTAACTACTAAAATTCTATTCTCTTCAGAACCCGCCTTTACCCCGGAAACAAAGTCCTGAAACCCTTTAACCTCACTAGTTCTACCAGTAAAAAGCTCTCTATCCGCAGGCTCAATACAACTAATTCTCTTCTCCAAAATAGACACAACCGAAAAATTCTGTCACTAGAATAAATTAATGTGAAAAATAATAGATAAATATTTACCACAAATCAAGAAAAATCCCTTAAATAAGCACACGACCTCCTCCAAGACTATTCTGTTATCAGGACACTTACATGAACTCTGCTGTTTGCAAATGTTTAAATAATATTTCACACAAAAAGGTCAAATACTGAAATTTGGAGGGAGACTATGGTACACGGTTACATGGGGAAAATTCTGAGGCTAGACTTAACAAGAAACGAAGCTGTTGCAGAAGAAACTCCAGATGATTTAATAAAACAATTCATAGGTGGTAGAGGGTTTGGTATTAAGATTCTGTGGGATGAACTGTCTCCAAATATAGACCCTCTAAGTCCTGAAAACAAATTGGTGTTCACAATAGGACCTCTAACTTCCACTGGAGTACACTCAGCAAGTAGATGGCTTGCACAATTCAAATCTCCTTTAACAGGAACTTATGGCAGAAGTAGTGGTGGTAGCCATTTTGGTGCTGAACTAAAATTTGCTGGTTACGATGCTTTAATTATAGAAGGACGGGCTAGTAAACCAACCTATGTCTGGGTTAATGAAGACAAGGTGGAATTCAGAGACGCCAACCTAGTGTGGGGGATGACTACAGGCAATACCAGAGACTTCCTTCTGGATGAAACAGATAAAAAGGCTAGAATGGTAACGATAGGCCCTGCGGGAGAGCGTTTGGTTAAGATTGCAGCAATAGTCACTGATGATATGAGAACCGCGTCTAGGGGCGGCGGCGGAGCGGTAATGGGCGCAAAAAATCTTAAAGCCATCGTGGTTAGGGGAACAAAAAAACCGGAACCGTACGATAAAGAAGCACTCAAAGAGGCTATAAAAGAGCAAGCAGAATCATATAAAAGTAATTTTGCATTTGAGGGGTTTTCAAATTTTGGTACAAACATGAGCGTACATTTTATGTATTTAGCAGGGCACAACCCGACCTTTAACTTTAAACAAGAAGAACTGGACATAGTAGAGAGGTTTTCACCCGAAGTATTAGGTCAATATATGGTAAAACATGGTGGCTGTCATATTTGTATGATAAGGTGTTGGAAGACCTATAAGCTTACAAAAGGGGCGTACGCAGGAACCGTATCGGATATGCCGGAATACGAAACATACTTTGCTTATGGTAGTAATATAGGTAATAAAAATATTGAAAGTATTGTATACGCAAACAAACTTAGTGACGAGTACGGAATAGACACAATTTCTGCAGGCAGCGCTATTGCCTTTGCTATAGAATTATATGAAAAGGGGATAATATCGAAATACGAGACTGACGGTTTAGAATTACGCTGGGGCGACCCTGACGTTTTAGTAGAGTTAGTTAAACGCATCGCTCTCAGAGACGGATTCGGCAATATTCTCGCGGAAGGCACTAAAAAGGCCGCTGAAATAATAGGCCGAGGCGCTGAAAAATATGCACAACAAATTAAGGGGCTTGAGTTGCCGGGATATGATCCAAGAACAGCAAAAGCCCAAGGATTGAGTTATGTTACATCTCCCATAGGTGCCAGTCACTGCATTGGCTGGAACACATTCGAACTCATAGGATTCGCAATCGGCAAACCGACGGATCCCCTTACAACAGAGGGCAAAGGAGAACTTGCAAAGTACTGTCAAGATGAAACTGCACTAAGCGAAGTTGGTATAATTTGCCACTTTCCAGTTAACATGGGAATGGTTAATGCTGAACTATGCAGCAAGTTGCTTTATGCGGCTACTGGAATTGAAGAATTCCGAGACCCTAAATACCTGTGGCTGGTCGGTGAAAAAATATTCAACTTGGAACGCGCATTTAACGTTCGAGAGGGATTCACCAGACAAGATGACACCGCTCCTGAAAGAATCCTAAGAGAACCGGTTCCAAGACCTCCGTCAAAGGGACAAATTTTCGAGTTAGAGCAACTATTAAACGATTATTATAAAGTAAGAGGATGGGACATCAAAACTGGTATACCTACCAAAGACAAGTTTGAAGAACTAGGATTATCCTATGTAGCTAAAACACTCGAAGAAATGGGTAAACTCCCTGAATAAAATTATTTAGTTTATTTTTTTGGGAAGGATTAATTTGAAAGTCTATGTACAATTCTTTGGCCAATTTAGGGAGCAATTTAAAACCTCTTATTTCTGGGTGACACTGCCATCAGGAGCTACCATAATTGACCTTATAGCGGAGCTAGAAAAATTAACCGGAGTAAATCTTAAAAATTCTATTATGAACCCCGATAAAGAAGACATACGAAACGATGTTTCAATATTCATAAATGGTCGTGTCATAGCATTCCTAGACGGTTTAAAAAGCAAGCTCAATGATATGGACAAAGTAACTATATCGCCCCCAGTAGCTGGAGGATAATTGGAGAAAACAGTACAAAACCAGGTTTTGAAATAGTCGAAAGCAGGAAAGAGGCTGCCACATCTACATACTAAATTTTCTGCGTTACCTTCCCTTTTAAAAAATCATAATAGTTGAGTACGTTGCTTATGGCTTTTGCAGCTCTATCCACAGAAGGAAAAACGGGGAATCCTTCGCTCTGAAACAAGTCCTTTAACCTTTTGCCCTCATCCTCATAGTAGGAGGGCGGTAGCGCTACCAAGAATGGTTTACCCAGAACATCTCGAACACGCTTTGCAGAATTGATTACATTTTCTATGAGAACCTTATATCCATCGATAATGTTTCTACGCTCAAAGAAAATACGAAGACGATCCGCGAACTCAAAAAGCACTATGTCAATAGTATCCTCAGACGCCGCGATACTCACCGCCTTTGCTATGCTTTCAGCACTAAAATAAGCGGATGGGATGTCCAAAGGATTCTTTATGCTGCTGCCCGCTGAGGGAACTATATTATTTATCTGCTCTCTTGATTCCTCGCTTATGACGGGAATTTCCAACCCTAGCCCTGTACAAATATCGGATTGAACAACACTAGAGCCTCCACTAAAAGAAACTATTAGCACCCGCCTACCGCGGGGCTTAGGGGCGCGAGTAAAGGCTAGCATAGTATCGGTCAACTCCTCAACCGTACTCACAGTAACTAAACCCAGCTGCTTAAAAACCGCATTCCAAATATTGGAGGAACCCGCAAGAGAACCAGTATGCGATGAAGCCGCTCTAGCCCCCTCGCTCGTCCGCCCACCCTTTAAAACTATTACGGGTTTCCTTAAATTAGCCTCCCTCAACACCTCAAACAGTTTTCTTCCGTCTTTTACCCCCTCAAGGTAAGCTGTAATAACTTCGGTTTTTGGATCCTCCCCAAGATACTCAATAAAATCCGAAGCATCCAAGTCTGCAGCGTTACCAAAACTGATAACCTTACTGAACCTAATACCCAGAGCTCTCCCAAGCATGATTATTCCGACCGCAAAGGCACCAGACTGAGAAACCAGAGCCACAGGTCCACTCTCCCGAGGAAAATCATAGAAGTATGATACCCCCGATTTAGGGACATACAGACCCATACAGTTAGGGCCTATGATTCTCACGCCCCCCGCTCTCGCAATTCTCACCAGCTCCGCCTCCAGCTCCACATCCTCAGGCTTCCCGGTTTCACTAAAACCAGAGGTAAAATAGTGAACAGTTTTAACCCCTTTTTCCACACACTGTTTCATCAACTCCGGAGCAAAGCGGGCTGGAACCGCAGAAATAACATAATCAATCGAACCATCAATATCAAGAATACTGGGAAAGCACTTCAATCCGAATAGCTCACCCCGGTTAGGATTTACAAGATACAATTTTCCTGCGAAGTTAGACTCGAGTAAGGGCACAATGTAAAGAGCATTAGCTTCTGAAGCCCCCACAATAGCGATAGATTTCGGATGAAACAATTCTTCAAAGTACTGGTACTTCTCAGGATCCAAAAGGCATCACCAAGTAAAATATAGAGAAGCGCACAATCTTTAGCCCAGAATATAACATTTTCCCAATCATCATATGGGGAAATTTTCACTCGACAAGTTTTCTATCATATAACTAAGGGGAAAGGGGTGTACTTGTGGTGTTTATTCACGCGATTGCGGGAGATACTGAGAATTGGGTACAAGTTAGAAAAAATAAAAGGGGAAAGGAAAATATCTATACCGAAAATATTTATATATGATTAATATATCCTCTAATAGTTAATATGTTTACTATAAGGGAAGTGATTTTTGACGCATTACATCATATCGATTCCTGAGGAGTTAGAAGCTTTCCTTAAGGCTCATGATGTTTCTCTGCTTATTAAGGGATTACCGGGCACTGGAAAAACGATACTAGCCCTATCAATCTTAAAGGTACTGGGAGGAGCACTTGGTTTCTATGTCACCACAAGGGTCAAGCCACGAAATTTGATTGATGATTATCCTTGGATTGGAGACTTGATTCCTGTAGATCACATTATAGATGCTTCAAAGTCAATTTTCCCTACAGCTTTAGTGAAGGAGGGTGAGAGGAAAGATTTTGGCTTCATAAAGTATTCTGATAGGCCGTCCTTTATTAGTGAACTCTACCAGATATTAAAAGGGAGAGAGAATCCGTTGGTTATTTTGGACTCTATTGAGGGGATTCAGGAGGCAACAAGTGAGAGGATTTATGTCGACCTATTGGATGTTCAGAGAGAACTCGGCATAAGCATGATTTTTATTAGCGAATACGAGGATGAAAAAGAGTTAGATTACTTGGTGGATGGGGTCGTACTATTGAAGAGGGAGTTTTCAAACGGGGAAGCCCTGAGAGAGCTGCAAATAAATAAGCTGAGAGGCACCCACTGCAGAAAGCATACGTATCTTTTCACACTGAATGGTGGAGTTTTCAAACACTTCGAACCGTTTAAACTCCAGTCTCCCAAGGAAAAAAAGAGGTTTGAACCGTTACCCGATTCTGAAACACATTTCTCTACCGGAAGCAGGGATCTTGATGATATTCTGGGAGGGGGATACGAAAAAGGCTCAACGTTATTGTTAGAAATGGGTAAAAATGTTACAAGGGAAGCTTACATCTACTTTATAATGTTACCCGCAGTTAATTTCCTTTCAAAGGGAAAGATTGCAGTTGGCATACCTACTCTAGGAGCCAGTGTGGAGCTAATCGCCTCCTATTTTCTCCAGTTTGTAGGGGCGGAGGAAATGAAGAGGGTAACACTACTCAAGGAAGGGTTAACACAGGACAAAACCAAGCCCGAACTCGCAGAAGACTTACTTCGTACATACGAGGAAACAATTAGTAAGGTTAAACCAGAAGGCTGTGCTATAGCATGGGGCTTGGACTCCCTCTTGAATAAGTATGGAAACCGCCTAATCAAAGTTCTCGAAGAAGCAAAAATTGATACTGAAAAGAAAAAATTGTTAACTGCATGGATGATTAAACACGGAACAAATGGAATTGATAAAATTGCAAGCATAGCAGATTACCACTTCAAAATTGAGGAAAAAGGCGGCGTATTCATCTTCCATTCCCAAAAACCGAGAACCGGCATATACGTAATAGAAATAGATGTTTCCCAGGGGTACCCTGAACTAAAACTATTACCAGTTGCCTAAACTAACAATTAAGCATCCAAATCCCAAATAGAAAATTGAATAACCCCTCCTCCTAAACATGTTTAATGATGGAAATAAGAAAACCTATAATCAATTACATATGAAACGATTCCATACTGGATTTTTATGCTCTGATGTCAATGGGCAGAGATAGTTTAGACTTGGCTTTGGTGAGCTCTGTGATCTTCTCTTTGATTATTTCTAGTATTTTTTTTCTGTAGTTTGGGTCGATTGCAACTAATCCATGTGCCGTTATTCCTATGTATTTTCCGATTGTCTTGGGTGGAGTTGCGTCTGGTAGATCCTGCTTGTTAGCGATGAGTATGAAATTTAATTCTGGTTTTTCTTCTTTAATTAAGTGGTATATCTTTTTTGTTTCTTCTATGTTTTTAGGTGTTGAATCTGTAACTATGATAGCGATGTCGGTTCCCTCGAGAAATGGTTTCCAGAGTTTTCTGAAACGTGGCTGACCTGAGAAGTCCCAGAGAACAAGATTTATGTTTTTGATCGCGTTATCAAACTCAAACTCTTTAACGTCCACTCCAACCGTTGGAATGTAGGAGGAAGCTGTCTTTTCGCCCATGATGAGTTTCAGAATGGTAGTTTTTCCAACTCCTCCATCTCCAAGTATTACCGTTTTAAGATAGGGGAAAAGAATCTTGTCTACCGTTTTCTCAAATACTTTTAAGGGATTGTTCTCGGTTTTCGGTTCTGTCTCTGGTTTACTTTCTTCTTTCGGTAGGCTGTTGAAAAGTTTAATAAACTCTTCCTGCACTTTGATGAGTTTGTCGTTGACAGACTTTATGTCTTCATTTTGATCCGTGCATAAAACTGAGATTATGTCTTTGGAGACGGAGTAGAAAAATTTCAGCTTTTCCAGATTTAGATATGCGATTCTTTCGCTCTGGTTAAGGCTATATGTGAGGGCTGTCATCTCCTTAACGAAGCGGCGTAAGAGTTTCTGCCCTACGTCTACGTTGATGCTTCCATAAAACTTTTGGAAAAAATTATTCCCAGTTCGGTCGAATATTAATAATCCGTATATCACTTTCTCACTCTCAAAAAATTTTTCAAGAATAACTATTCAAGACACGCTATTGCATTGTCGTTGATTCTTAACAAATAATCCAATATTGAGTGATATTTAGGTTAATATTTATATTAATCTAAGTTTAAATAAACTTTTCTAATTGTATTCATTTAGTGCATGATAATCAGATTTTAAGAATGAGGGTAGGGTAGTTCTAAAAAACTTTCCAGAATTGTGAATCGCATACAAAACTTGTTAATAGTTGAACCCAAAAAAAATATAACAATAAAAGTAAATATTAAGAATAATACTGTAAGGTAATTTTTATCCCTAAACTTTTATTCGGTGGAAAGCGATTTGTTAAGTATTAAAAGGAGTGTTCCTAACGAGATACTTGGTCTTTTAGAACAGGGAGGATACTCCCTTCACATCAAGGGTTCGGCGGGAACCGGCAAGACCACTCTAGCATTGGAAATAGCTAAGAGCATGTCTACAAAGGGGAATGCTATTTATCTTTCTACACGAGTCTCGCCTGGGAGGGTTCTTATTCAATTTCCATGGGTAAGGGACTTCCTAGAAAAAAAGAATATTCTGGACGCCAAGATGGGTCACATAACTCCGGATGTTCCAAAAAATGTGCTGTTTGAGTATACCGACCAGCCTGAATTTTTGAGGTCGATAAACGCAAAGATCCAAATGTCGGAACAGCGCCCCGTAACAGTCATCATCGACAGCTTAGACGCCCTCAAAGCGAATCTCAACATTTCAGAGAAAGACGTCACCCTCGAAAGTATCCTTCTGGAACTTGGTGAAAAAACAGCCACAAACATGCTGTTCATAACAGAAACCAACGCGGAGAACAGATTAGACTACCTAACAGACGGAGTGGTAAGACTAGAAAGAGAAGTCCTAAACAGAAGACTCATGAGAAAACTACATCTAGAAAAGATTCGCGGAGAGAAAATACGGCAACCATATTATCTTTTCACTCTAAAAGATAGCAGATTCACCACCTTTAAACCGGAGATTTTTCCACGCGTTAAACACATTACTGAGGTAACAACACTGAAAAAGAGAAGAGGCCTTATCCCCACATCTATAAAAGAACTGGATAGCATTCTTTATGGAGGGTTAAGAAAAGGAACATTTAACCTTCTCGAAGGAGCAAGTGTCATGGGAACAGAATACATTTACCTCACAAATCCAATTAGTACTAGTTTTGCTCAACAAGGTTACCCTATATTTATGACTCCTCCGCAAAGCGCTTCAACCAAATTAACTATAGATTACGTGACATCCCTAATGGGGATAAAAGAAGAAGATAGTATTATTTCTACACTTCGAAAATATCTTTACTTTTTCCAATTCACAGACTCGACTCAAAAAACCGCATGGAACGAAATTAGTGTTTCGAAAGAGAGCATAGAGAATTTCATTGAAGTCTTTAGGAAATCGGTATTAGAAATCACCACGAAACTAGGTGCTGAAACCTTTTTGTGGTTCCTTGGCGTAGATACCATGGAGCGGAACTATGGAGAAGAAAACTTTAGAAGAGCAATAGGAACTCTAGTTTTTGAAATGAGTTCTTTTAACGGAATCTGTGTTGCTTTAGCCAGGCATGGTGTTAAATCCATGGATACTTTAACTCACCTAGCTTCAACTCACTTCATAATAGACGACTTAGGAGCACCAGTAGTGTACGGAGTGTTTCCCAAAACAGAAATATACGCTATAGTCGCCGAAACAACAAACGGGATTGAAAGAGTAGACCTCACAGAAATAGAATAAACAAAAACCAAATTGAAAACAGGCAAAACCATACTACACCCTCTAAAAAAGCTTTAAAAAAGACACCTTCTCCGAATCTTTTGATAAGGCTTATCCTAATAATTATAAGTGCGAGTGGTTTTAGATATTTTAAAATGCAGGAGTGGTGTTTTTGAAAGCCAGAATAAACGATATCCAGATGTACTATGAGGATGTAGGTAAGGGTGTGCCAGTGGTTTTTATTCACGGTTTGGGTTCTGATACCAAGGAGTGGGCGCTGATTATCCCTGAATTGTTGAAAGAAATAAGGTGTATTGTTGTTGATCTTAGGGGTCATGGTCAGTCGGATAAGCCGAGTCAACCTTACACGCAATCCCTTTTTGCCAAGGATGTTGTGGCTTTGTTAGACCAACTGGGGATAAGCAGTGCCTATTTTTGTGGTGCCAGCATGGGCGGTTGCGTAGTACTTAAAGCCGCTTTAAGCTACCCTGAAAAGGTTAGAGGATTGATACTAGTGGACTCAGCCCCATACGTTCCAGAACACACTATAAAACTTTCGGGTAAATGGGCGGAAACCCTTCTCAACGAGGGACAGGAAGCTCTTTTGGAGGCCCAGGTTAAAGATGTTTTTCACCCCATCTTTAGGAGACGACACGACGAAATTGTCAACATTTATAGAGAGAGTAAAAAAAACCCTCCCTCTGAAACTCTAGGACTAATTAACAAAGGGCTCCAAATTGAACCCATAGATTACCGAAAAAAACTTAAAGAAATAAAAACCCCGACGCTTATAATCCATGGACAAGATGACAAAATAATTCCGGTCGAAAACGCCGAATTCATACACAAACAAATTCCAAACTCACAGCTTGCGATTTTCCCCTTCTGCGGCCACGCACTCCTTCTAGAACGCCCACGATTCTTCATTGACCTACTATTATACTTCATAGAAAACACGGAGAAAAACAAAAAAGGAACCGAATAAAGCTTCATTTCACAAAAACATTTGTAAGTAGATTCGTCTGATTCTACTTCTTATTTTTGAATTCCAAATCGAAAAGGAATCGCTACAAGCGCCCCTTTCGGAGGCGAAATCGAACAAGTCTATGTTTCCTTTTACTGGATATGAAAAACTTGTTTCATTCTTTGTTTAAGACGCTTTAGCGGATATAGGTTTTTTGTGAAAATATTTTTATACAACTTCGCGAAAACGATATGTAAAAAAATACATATCGGTATATGGAAACTAACAACTTCAAAGCATCCGATACCTAACTTTTCCTCCCCCCAAACAGGGAAGGAGAGCAATCAAAAAAGTTTAGAGGATGAATATGAGCAACGATTTGAAATTGTCCCGAGGACCTGGCATAAAGGTATTGGCTGTAATTTTAGTTGCATGTATAGTGCTTGGAGGCACTGCCTTATACTACGGATGGTACATTCCACAGAACCAACAGCAGCAGCAAGAGTTTTTGAGCTGGTTTGGTTGGCCAACGGGGAGTGTTAACATTCTCTGTGCGGGAAGTCTCTCCACTGTTTTGACTACTGCAGCTAAAAAATTTGAAGCAATACATCCGGGAGTAAATGTTTTTATTTCAGCTCACGGCTCACTTGAATGCGCTAGCCTTCTAAAACAGGGAACCCAGTGCGACTTAATATTCGTCTCCGACTTCAAAGTGATCAAAAACAACTTATATCTGGTTCCCGTTCCCTCGAACCCTACAGTAAACTTTGCCGATTGGTGGGTGGACTTTGCAAGAAACGAAATTGTCATCGCCTACAATCCAGCGACACCAGTAGGACAATTGATGAACAACATAAGCTGGTACCAAATCCTTACCACGGGACAAGGTCAATGGGCTAGAGCCAACCCCGACGCCGATCCGTGTGGCTATCGAACACTTATCACATTAAAAATATGCGACACCTATTATCCAGATAATCCAAGTGAATATCCGGGTTATCCTCTAGATGGTGTGTTCAACTACGTAATGAATCCTTATTGTCCAAATGTTGCGGTAGCAGCTAAAGAATTTGATATAATGGGTGCCCTGCAGGCGGGGCAATACGATGCCGGGTTCACCTATCTGTCCCTTGCACTACAGTTTGGTTTGCCCTACATAGATTTACCGGATAATGTCAGTTTAGGAAATGCATTGCCGGAGTACGATAATTGGTACTCGCAATGGTCTATTATCACTCCTAAGAATACATACTGGGGTTCGGCTATCAAATATGCGGCTACGATTCCGAACACTGCTAAAAACAGGTACTGGGCTATTCAGTTTCTTCGCTTCATGTTGTCTCCTGAGGGACAGGCTATACTGACTGATTGTGGGCAACCGGTTATTAATCCTCCAGTAGCGGAGGGTAGGTTGGAGTTAATTCCGAGTGAGATATTGAGTCTCTGCACTTATTAGGAGGAATTCGAATTGAAGTTTGGGTTGGAAAAAATTGAAGGGGTGAAAAGAATAAAGGGATTGGGTAGACCGGGTGTTTACACTGTTCTTCTTTTTATTTCGGGGTTGTCGTTTTTCGTAATTTTTTTCTTATCACCGCTGGGTGCACTTGTGTATTCTACAATAAATCCTTTGTATGCTGATCCCGCGTTTTACCAGAGAGTCTATAATATTTACGTGAACCTAGGTCCAACTGATGCTTTTAACGCACTTATGAGTATGGTTGGAAACCCGATTATTAAGTCGCTGCAGAGCGATATTATTGTCAGTTCGATTCAGGTGAGTTTGATTACCACATCCGTTTCCACTATAATTTGTATTGCTTTTGGTATCCCATTGGCTTACATTCTTTCTAGGTATAATTTTTGGGGTAAGAGGGTTCTTGACACCGCAGTAGATTTACCAATGGTTCTTCCCCCAACAGTTGCAGGAATCAGTCTAATACTGTTCCTAGGTCCTAACACACCCTTAGGAACCTTTCTACAAAATAATGGTATTGACATAATATTTACTTGGAAAGCAATAATTCTAGCGCAGATTTTTGTCTCGGCACCCTTCTTCATAAGGGCGGTTACCACAACCTTTTCGGGGGTGCCCAGAGACCTTGAACTTGCGGCCAGAAACCTAGGAGCTTCACCGATTAGAGCTTTTTATACGGTCACTCTGCCTCTTTCGGCTAGGGGAGTGTTTGCAGGTTGGGCTATGATGTGGGCCCGTGCAATGGGAGAATTCGGGGCAACAATAATGGTTTCTAACAATGTGCCTGGACAAAGTTATACCCTCACAACCGCCATCTACTGGGAGTTCTGGTCAGGTGGACTATTTCAAAGCATCTCAGCCGCAGTGGTTTTGCTGATTATTACATTCATAGTTTTGATTTCCGTCCGCATACTAATGGGCAGGGGAAGCTGAAAAAATGGCTTTCTTAGTGTTGGAAAGGATAAGTAAAACCTTCAGGGAACCAGTGAGCTTAAGAGAAAGGCTTTCTGACTTGAAGAGGGAAAACCCTGTTTTGAGGGAATTAAGCCTAGAGACGAAAAAAGGAGAATTACTAGTCATACTGGGTTCCACGGGTTGTGGAAAAAGCACCCTGTTACACATAATCTGTGGCTTAATCAAACAGGATTCAGGACACATTTACCTAGACGGAGAATGTATAGATAAGGTTCCCCCAAATAAGAGGGAAATATGCATGGTTTTTCAGGACTTCTCTCTTTTTCCCCACATGAATGTGGCGGATAACATTGCTTACGGTTTATTTTCACGGAAAATGAAAAAGGATATCGTAATTGAACGTGTTAAAGATGTTTTATATAAGTTAGATTTGTATCATTTGAGGTATCGCAAACCGGAAACTCTAAGTGGCGGGGAGAAACAGAGAGTCGCTCTTGCGAGAGCGTTGGTTGTTCAACCCAGACTTTTGCTTTTTGACGAGCCTCTCAGTAACCTAGATGTTAGCGTTAGAAAAAGTGTGAGAAGTGAAATATTGAGAGTCCAGAGAGAATACGAACTAACATCCATCTACGTGACTCACGACCAAAATGAAGCAAGAACCATGGCTGACCGCGTAGCCATAATTCACAGTGGTAGAATAGAACAGATAGGAAAAGCAGAAGACATTTTTTACAGACCCCAAACCGAATTTGTGGCTTCTTTCACAGAGGCGGAAAACATTCTTGAAGGCAGGGTTTTAGAGAACCGACCAAAAGAAGGGCTCTCGCAGGTAATTGTGGGGGACATTGAAATCAGCGTACCCTTCGACCCCGATTTGCAAATAGGCCAAGATGTGAAAATTATGATAAGACCGGAGGACATTATCATTGCCAGGGGGAAACCACTAACAAGTGCGCGTAACGTTCTGAGAGGAAAAACATATAGTGTTACACCTCATGGCTCTCTCTTTAAGCTGGAGATAGGCATAAACAGTATACCTATAAGTTGCTTAATATCAAGAATTTCCCTAGAAGAATTGGAAATAAGTCCCGGAACGAACGTATACGTTCTATTTAAATCCTCGGCGGTACACGTAATTAAATGAAAAATTTTTAGACGTAAAGACTGCATCTTCAAGATTGGCGTGTACAGAATGTTTCTGCGGGGCATACGTTGCATTTGTTTTTTCGGCAGTAGTCTTTTCCTATTCGGAGTAAAGCAGTTTCAAAGTTTGAAAAACGGTACCCCTCCACTTTGTTTAGGTCCCAGATTTTAAAAAGCTCTTCGAGGCTTGATTCAATATTTACTTCCCTGAGTAATCTCAGATTTTTAGCTGCTTTAACGGTTAGGTCTTGAGGGCGAGGATTCGCCTTGTCCCAAATTTCTCTGAGTTCCCTTAAGAAAATATTAACGGTTACATTTCCTATTCCTTTTCCGAGATTCTTCAATCTTTGTTCCAGATCCCTAGAATTGGTTGACTCTTCGTGAAGATAATTCAAGTCTCCTTTGTATTTCTTTATCAGGTTGCCCATCACTTCCAAAAACTTGTCGGCTGTTTTGTAATCGTATCTCACGTACCCGCCTTTATCGAGAGTGAAAACCAGTCCATCCCAGCCTTTCCTTAGAATTTTTTCAGGAGTTAGGAGATCATCCTTTTCGAATTCGCGGTAGGTATTTTTAGCTATTGTTTCTGAAATTCTGGCTCCGAAGAGGAGGGAGGCTACGAACCATTTGAATACTTCATCTGAAATTTTCTCTTGCAGGTTTATTCCGAGTTCCTTTGAGAATAATCCACCCAGTTTAACGGTGATTTCCTTAACGATTTCCTTCACAGAATCCATGTTTAAAACTTAGCTTAACCCCCTTTAAAACTATATCAATATTACCGAGTATTGTAAGAGTCCTTTGACAGCTAAAGTTCTTGAGAAAGAAATTAATGCATGTCCAACTGAACTCCACGTATACAGAAAGAGATATGCAGATTCCTTGAAGAAAAATAGTTTGTTAAGAGGAGGCTAATTAGAGTTGAGCGAAACATGGGAGCACAAATTTGTTGAAACTAACGGGATTCGTCTCCACTGTGTTGTCCAAGGCCAGGGGAAACTAATGATAATGTTACACGGGTTTCCCGAGTTCTGGTATTCCTGGAGGCACCAGATACCCGTTATGGCTAAATATTTCAAGGTTGTAGCTCCAGACATGAGGGGTTACAATGAGAGCGAAAAACCCGAGGGTGTAGAAAAATATGGGCTGAACCTGCTGGTTGAGGATGTTATGGGTCTTATCAAAGCCTTTGGAGAGGAGAAGGCGATAATTGTGGGTCACGACTGGGGAGCCATCGTGTCTTGGGCCTTCGCTATGGCACACCCAGAAGCCACAGAGAGGCTGATTATTATGAACGTTCCACACCCAGCGGTTTGGCAGGAAAAGGCAAAGTATATTCCGAGACAGCTTCAGAAGAGCTGGTACGTCTTTTTCTTCCAGAAAGAGAAGGTTCCTGAGAGCTATTTCAGCAGAAGCAATTACCTCGCTATGAGAGAAATGCTCCGCACATCAACCGTTAAAAAGGGCGTCTTCAGCGATGAGGACTTGGAAAAGTTCGTGGAGGCTTGGTCGAAACCCGGAGCGCTGACCGCAGGCATTAACTATTATCGCGCAAACATAAGACCCGAAATCTTCATGGAAGAAATCCCACTAAAATTTCCAAAAATAACCAGCCCCACCCTAGTAATCTGGGGAGAGGAGGATCTAGCCCTCACACTGGAGGTCAGCAAAGGTGCAGAGAAATACATCGACGCACCCTACACGATAAAATACATTCCTAAATGCGGTCACTGGGTGCAGAACGAGGAACCAAAACTTGTCAACAAGTATATACTAGAATTTCTGAGGGATTACACCAAATAGTTTTTCAATTTTTAATCTCTCATAGGTGTGAGAAAAATAGGATAATGAATAAAGTAAATTATTATTTTTTTATTTATTGCGAAAATTACAATTCAGTTAATAAGATATAAAAAGTTAAAGTTATATCCCACTTTCCGCACCTTTGGTTTATTTTTTCCTATTTTTGTGCAATTCGCAAGCTTGTGAAGGAAGTAGAAACCTTTCCCCGCATAAATTTTCAAGAAGCTCCGAATCCGTGCAGGAGAAACAAGCAGCAATTGGGAAAAACGAAAAAATACAAAATTTTCGAAGGGTGCGGAAAGTAAGTTATATAAGTTATATTTAAATATTTAGATATTCCTATTTTAATTTGGGAGAGGTTTACAAGAAATAAAGTTCATCTTTGGCGTGTTAGATTCTACCTCTCGACTACTATTAACCAAAAGACAACGCAATGCTAGAAAAAAGATTAAATTCTAGATCCTGATTTCAAATGCTTATTATAAAATTTAGAAAAAGGATCAAGTTATCTGATTGTGAGGAAACCGTTTGAAAGATGTCTAGAGTTGATGAATAATGGTTTGGAGTGAGATGTTTAGGAGAGCGAGATCTTACGGATTGAGCTTGGAGACCGCTTTTGTTGATGGCATGTTCCTAGCGGGTATGCAGATAACCACTTTCGGTGGAGAGTTTGTTAAAAACTTTGGTGAGGGAGCCAGAGGAATACTGCTCAGAGGAGCAGTAGCAACAGGAAAATATGTGGGAAATAAACTAACCAATGACTTCGGATTCGGCAAAAAACTAATTGACATTGGAAGAATACAGGACTTGGTCATGGACTCGGTCCTGATGCCCCACACGATAGAACAGACAGAGGACGGAGACGTGAAACTGTCCGTGTATGACTGCCCCTTTGCACCTATGGCAAGCTTATTGGTTGACCCTATGACTTGCGAGATCTGCGTGGGATATGTTAGAGGCGCAGCAAAGTACGTTACACAAGGCAGAGCCGGAGTGTCGAGAGTAACACATATTCCCGCGGGAGACGAAAAATGTGACTTCTACATTAAGGACGGTGTACCCCACGGACTTGCCCATTACGAAATAAAAGCGCAACTTCCACTCGAGGAGTACCTCTCAACACTTCTCTCAAAAGATCTGAACTTCGTCAAAAAAAACTATTTACCCAAAGCTATTTCAAACCCCAAAATAGTAGATCAAAGGGCGAGTGAGGAGGAGAAAAAAGAACAGGCATTAGCCTACCTACTTGAGATCACATCGTTAGTATTACGCGGATTAGTGATGACCACATGTTACAGCGCCTATAGCATTCTTGGAAAGGGAATCTCCTACAAGGCTTCAGAAACAGCCGGAAAAGCAGCCGCAGACCTGATTATAGGCGGATTTCCACCGATGATATCCGGGTGGAGGCAGAGATTCGGTCTTAATGGAGAAGCAGGAAGAGCTGAGAAAGTTGCGGTACTCTACTCCACCGTGATGAAGCTGGACGGCGCAGTCAGGGACGGCTGGTTTGAGGTTAGCAACTGTCTCTGGAGAAACATGGTTGAGGAAATGTTGAAAGACCCCCTCAGCTATGAAATGGCTAGTCTTGGTATTACAGAGGAAGCAGAAGCAATAAAGTGTGGATGCGTCTCTTGCGATAGCTGCCTCAGAGGACTCGTAGGTTCAAGTGATATCCATGTGGAACAAACCAGTTGCCTAGTTGACGGAGAAAAAAGATGCCAATGGCTTTTTGAATAGGCACATTCGTTCATTAGTTGAATCCCCCCATTTTTCTTTTTCGTTTTTAATTGTCCACCTGAGATCTATTTCAGCATAATAATTATCTCGTATTGAGAGTAACGTTCTACAAATCAACGCACTCTACATGATAAGATACATTCCTAACTGTGGACGTTGGGTGCAGAACGAGGAACTGAAACTTGTCAAAAGGTATATCCTCGAATTTTCAAAAGAGTACACTAAATAGTTTTCTTTTTTAGTTTCAGTCAGTTGCTAATCGGAATTGGATACAAATACTGGATTCTTGAATAAATTAATTTTTTTATTGGAAATTTAATTATATTAAAATACTACAATTTAAATTGTAACAATAGATATTATAACAATATATTGATGGTACAAAAGTATATAACTCATTAAAGAAAGATTATATTACAGGTAATAATCTGTGGGAAAGTGATTTGTTATTGCAAACCCCCTCAAGAGGGGTCTTATTTCGTTGTCCTAAACATTCCTAGTACCGAAAATCTTGCAATAATTAATAAAAGGTGAGCTTAGATGGTGAAATTTAATCCCGTATATAACGCCATAATCCTCGGCATTTTACTCAGTGCTGCAGAGAAGATAGGTATAAACCCTGTTTTAATCGGACGCCAAACATCTAGACTATTAGCCCCTCTATTAGATAGCTTATTCAAACGGTTTATAGGTAAAACACTCTCCCTAAACAACGGGAATCTTTTAGAAGATATAAAAAAGATTGTAAAGACTGGCGAAATATCAGACCCCGAAAAATTAGAACTGACTTTCTCGGGAAACTGTGTTACTCTAAAATTAGCTGATTGCATGTACCTTGATATGGCTAACTACGGGAAAACTCTAGGACATGATTGCTGTCCTATGTGTATTGCAGGTGTTTTTATGACAGGAGTCCTTAGTTCCCTAGATACAGGTGAAGTTTTAAATTTCAAAGTAGAAAACAAGGAGAATAATTGCATAGTAAAATTTGCAATTTTAGAAAAATGATTTTTCTAACTCGCCTTTTTTTATTTATTGTAAAATTCAACCAGTTTAGGATTTTTTGGTGAACTTTTATTAACGGATACGGGACCATTTTGGATAAAATCCTTTTTCCAGCCGTTAAATATTTTAATAGCAACAAGTCTTGGATTTTGACTATTCTTGAAAACTCATTTTTGTGCTTTATTTTTGGTAGAATTTATTCGAAGATAATTTTATAGGTTTTAATGGTAAGAGTAAGCTGAAGATTGGTTAGGACCCTTTTTTCATGCGCTATGAAAAATAGTTAAATATGAATTATTCTCTAATTTGAATTCAGTGAACCTTTTTATACAGAAGATGTTTGGAATGGAGAGACCGTGGTTTAAATCTTGGCCTGAGGGCTTGCCGAAGTCTTTGGATTATCCTGAAGTGCCCATTTTCACTTTTCTTAGCAACACCGCTAAAAAACTTCCGAAAAAGACTGGAATCATATTCTACGGACATGAGATTACCTTTGGCGAGCTGGATAATTGGTCTGACCGTTTTGCTAACGCGCTTGTGGATATGAATGTCAATAAGGGGGACAGGGTAGGGCTCTTGCTGGAGAACTGTCCGCAGTATGTTGTCAGCTATTATGGTATTCTCAAAGCGGGCGCTATTGTGGTTCCCATTAACCCTATGTTTAAGGAGATGGAAATGGAGTACCAGCTGAATGATTCTGAAGCAGAAATTCTAATAACCTTGGACTATCTTTACCCCACAGTTCAAAGGGTGGTAAAGAAGACCGGGCTTCGGAACATAATAGTTACAAGCTGCAGGGACTACCTACCCGAGAAACCTACTCTTCCCATTCCAGTATCTATGGAGCAAGAGAAAAAAACATTCCCGGGAACCATCGAATTTAACGACCTCTTAAAGAAATATAAGGCGAAGGCTCCAAGAGTGGATATCGACCCGAAAGAAGATTTGGCTCTTCTCCAATACACATCGGGAACCGCTGGTGAGCCTAAGGGTGCCATGATAACCCACTTTAACGCTGTGGTGAACATTGTAGGTGGAGTGGAATGGGCGAAGGTTGTTGAGGAGGACGTAACCCTTTCCGTTTTACCCTTGTTCAACGTTTTGGGAATGCAGCAAGCCATGAACTGCCCCATCTATATCGGAAACACTACGGTGCTGCTCTCACGCTTCGACCTAGAAGCAATGCTAAAAGGAATAGAAATGTACAAGGTCACCCTTCTGGTCAACGTAGCACCCATAGACCAAGCTATCGCCACATACCCCTACGCTAAGAACTACGACCTAAACTCCCTCCGACTATGCGTCTCCGGCGGAGCACCCGTTCCCCTACCGGTCTTCGATAAATTCAAAGAAGTAACAGGCTGCGAATTACTAGAAGGATACGGGTTAAGTGAAACCATTTCCCAAGTAACAATAAACCCCATCGACAAACCCAAACACGGCTCCATAGGAATCCCAGTCTTCGACGTAGACGCCAAAATCGTGGACACAGAAACCGGCTCCAAGGAGCTTGCCATCGGCGAGGAGGGAGAAATCCTCTTTAAGGGACCCCAAGTTATGAAGGGATACTGGAACCAGCCCGAAGCGACTAGAGCCACCCTCAGAGACGGATGGATTTACACCGGAGACATTGCGAAAATGGACGAGGACGGCTACATATACATTGTGGGACGCAAGAAAGACATGATCATTGTTTCAGGTTACAAGGTCTGGGCGGCTGAAGTTGAACGACTACTAAGGAAACATCCTGCGGTCTACCAAGCAGCCATAGTGGGAGTACCGGATCCTCAACAGGGTGAGAGTGTTAAGGCCTATGTGGTTCTTAGACCTGATTATAAAGGAAGGACTACTGAGGAAAAGCTGAAGGAGTGGGCTAAGAGGAAAATGGCTGAGTATAAGTATCCAAAGGAGATAGAGTTTGTGAACGAGCTTCCGAGGAGCGGTTCTGGAAAAATACTGAAAAGAATGCTAACGGAAAAGACTTAAACCATACCAGACGATTCGAGTCCAAAAGGAGTTTCCAAATGCAAAATTATGAAACTAACCTCAGTATTGCGTGTGACTTGGAGATGTATGTGTGTGAGGAGTCTTTGGAAAAGTCGGCATTCTTGTAAAACTATCGTTTGAGGGGTAAAAATGGAAAGGGATATTTGTGTGTTAGACTCGTTCAACGACCGAGGCGATGCCTACTCCGCCGCCGCCACACATCATTTGTAGTCCGTATCTCTTGTTGTAATTCTTTAAATAATGTACCATCTCGGTGAAGTAAATCACACCGGATGCTCCTATTGGGTGCCCTATAGATATTGCTCCACCTGTTGGGTTAATTCTTTCATCATAAAAATCATAGTTTAAGTCTTTTGAAAATGCAAGACAGGGTGAGGCAAACGCTTCGTTAGGTTCGATGCAGTCCAGATCATCTATTGTTAATCCTGCACGCTTTAATGCTTTTCTTGAGGCAGGAATAGGTGCTAACAACATTATTACTGGTTCATCTCCTGCAACTGCTGTGGAAAGTATTCTTGCCATGGGTTCCAGACCAAGTTCTTCTGCCTTTTGCTGCGACATTAATAATGTGGCGGCTGCGCCGTCTACTATTTGTGATGAGTTTCCAGCGGTAACGCGTCCATTTGGTCGAAATGCGGGTGTAAGCTTACTGAGATTTTCCCAAGCAGTTTCTGGATCATCTAAATATTCGGCTCGAACCGTTTGGTCAACTTCCACTTTTACTCTTTCTTCTTTTTGTTTACCTGTTTTTTCGTCAATGATTGGTTTCATATTTTCGTCAGTAAATTTTTTCAAGTATGTGACTGGCACTACTCTCTTAAAGTATTCTTCTTCTTTACGCATGGCTTTTGTTGCCTTTTGGTGACTCCACATTCCAAAACGATCCAATTCTTCTCTGGTAAATCCATAACGGTCACAGACCATTTCGGCACTCTCCCCTTGCTGAACAAAGACTTTCGCGAATTCAAAGAATTTCTGTGACCAAATTGGACCAGGGTAATTATTAACCATAGAGCATAAGGATAATGTTATGCCCATGCTGTAATGAGTCATAGACTCAACGCCCGCAGCGATCATAATGTCTCCGTCACCAGCCTTTATGGCATTAACACAGGTATTTATGGCTTGTAAGCCCGAATTACAGTAGCGGTCCACAGTTGCCCCAGCGATTTCCTGAGGTAAACCCGCCATTATTACTCCCAGCCTTCCTATATTTCCTCCCTGCTCTCCTATTTGAGAAAGACAACCCACGTGGCAATCCTCTATCTCTCTCGGATCAAAATCGGGGCAACTAGCTTTAGTCCTCTCAACAATTTTCTGAAGAACCGTGATTAACAAATCCTGCGCTGAACACTCCCTGAACGCTCCTCCCAGTTTACTCATCTGAGACCTGCTTGATTTTCCAATCGGCGTCCTAATAGCATCAATAACCACGCAATCATTCAACTCTTTCATTTAAATCCACCCTTTTTTATTAATTCTTAACACCGTAATATAAATAATTTTCCAGTATAAACTATGAGGCACAATATTTGGAGACAAAAAGTTGGGGAAACAGAGAATTAAGAAATTTAGAACTTTTCAACTCAAATGGCATCTCAGTATTTGGTTCAGGAAAAGATTTGAACGAAATTGGAGGTCAAGCACCAACTCACGTGCACCACAATTGATACCTATCTTTGTTTCTATTTGGTATCAGAGGATTCCTTTTTCTTATTTTTCAGTTGAGAAAACGACCTCGCACACATCGTCGCCCTTAACCATGCTCTTTCTGATGTAGACTTTCGCTTTCAAGCCACAGGCTTCAATCCATCCCTCGGCTCTTTTCCAGCAGGCACACTGGTATAAATCAGTAATCCCCGCCTTCTTAGTTCCCTCATAACAGGGACTATCTTTTATAGTAAAAATCCACGTATTATCATTTTCTTTAGTAAATCCCCCTATTACGAATACATTTTTACAATAAAGATCCCATACTGTTTCCATGATCTCAAAAAAATTATCCGCCGTCCTAGTTTCATCCATATTCAGCGCTGCCAATAAACGTTTCATTTCCGCTTTGCCCATGGACTTGTTAACTAGCATGTTCAGTTTATTAGCCACTTCGAATCCAGATTCTTTGACGGTATAATAGAACCATCGACCATCATGAGTCCACCAGTTAATCCTCAGAATTTTCTCTCTTTCTTCCGGGGGAATTTTGTCAACTAACGACATGCTTTTCCTCCTTTCAGTAATTTCTCATGACCAACAGGTAAAAAAGGGGAGAAAAGGAGCAGACCAGCCTTGAAGGCACGGCCTGCTCTGGGAGTGTTTTAAGTCTAATTTATTTATCAAGAATTGAAATTATTTCATTTTTGCATTTGTGGCATCTTCTCGCTCCTCTGAATACGAGTGCACCGCAATTCCCACATGTCCAATTATTTTCTTCCCAGGCAACCCATTCTTCATCGGTTCTTTCTCTTCTAGCGGGAATAGATTTTAACATGAACTTCTTGGCGAGTTCAAAGGGGAAATTCGTGACCTTATCGCAGGGCCACTCGGAGCATTCGTGGCAGCCGGAAATCTCCTTGGTAATGACGCAGTCCCGGATTGGGCATAATTTACAGAACGCAAATTTGTTATCCGACAAACAGCCATCACACTTAATTGATTCCGGTTCCACTCCATAACTCTTGGCTAATTTTTGTTTTAGCACCTCGTCTTCATGCTTATCCGCATAATGAATGCCACAGACACCACAATATAAACCACAGGGAGCTAACAAATTTGGATCCACGCTCATTTTATTCACCACCCATATTATTATTACAATTTAGTGGGAAGAAAGGGTAATTTTTGCTGAAACGTATTTGGTAAGTCCGGGGTGTGAGATGCATCCTTTAGGATGTGTTTGTTGGCTTCTCTTCTTTCCACTTGTTGACTCTAAGAAAAATTTCGCAGATATTGTCCCCCTTTTTGAGGCATTTTCCAAGTTCCTCTTGGACTTCCACTCCCAAAGCCGCGTACCAGCCTGAACGCATGGCGAAACAGCCGCATTCGTAGTGGTCTAATACCCCTGCCTTTTTTACGTTTTCATAGGAGCCACAACTCTTTATAACCCCGAGAAGAGATGTGTCGGAGAGACGTTCGAAATGGTAGGCAAAATTAGGAGGAGGGTAGTAGAGGTCCATAGCAACCGAACATATGGCTTGAAGCTCTTCTATATTGTTTACCTTGGAAATCTCAAGAGCCTTCATTAACCGGTACATCATACCCTTACCTATATCTCGTATGACTTCTCGGTTAAGTTTGTTGCCTTTTTCCCAGCCATACTCTTGAAATACCGCCATCTGCCATCTTGCATCGTGCGATATCCAAGTCTTGCGAAGTATTTCTATTCGCTGCTCATTTTTAACGGATGATAATAGGCCAACATTTTTTACCATATTCTTATCACCTCATAATGTTCTGAGAGTCCGGTTAATCATCAAATGTGTTTGCGAATTTTATTGGTTTCATTTGTCAAGCTTTTCACGTTCTTTTACACTTAACTCCATAACAATATGTCCCCAGCCACCACATTTCACTCCGACGTCAAAACAACCCGTCCGCTTAAACCTCATTTCATTGGGGTCAGTACCCGCGTAGAGTAACTCATTAGCCGCGAATATTCCCAATTGAAGTGGGCTTAGGGCGAAAATGCAAATTCTTTTCGGGCAGAGTTTGGTTATTAGGTTGCCGGCTCCATCAAAGTAGAATTTGTCACCAACCTTGTGCTGACTGTTACACCCGTGCGACTCTACTACCTCTGCAACAATTGTCTTATTCATTAAGGCATTTGTCTTTGATAGGACATCCTCATTCCTTGGGTTTTCCCTAAAAAGTTTCATTTCTTCGTCATTGTAACCCAAATGTTTTTGGAAAAGATTCCATACTTCTTTACTAACTTTCATTTTGTTCGCCTCCTTCAGAATTTATCTCGAAAATCTATTCGCTGTTCATTTACAACGGATGATAATATGCAAACTTTTTTACCGTATTCTTGTCCCCTTATATAGTTCCAATTTTCCCATAAAGGGTTCTTTAATGAATTCGTTCTGCTTCGACTCTCACAAAAGCTTCAGCGGGAGTCTTTTCTGGAATTTGATCCCTGACCTTGACCAGTTTGGTAGCGCCGTTCGAACAATGGTAAGCGCAAAGCCCGCATCCAATACACCTTTCCTCTAGGAAGAGAATTCTCTCAGGCTCATTATCGTGTGAAGCATGGTACACTCTCGCATGCGTGGGGCAAATGTTAACGCACTTCTTACACTTGGTACAGATTTCGTCATCCATGACCGGGAGAAAGTTTGATTTCGCGAATGCTCGGGGGTTATGTAGCTCAACGAGGTTCCTCAGGATTATGCAGGCGCAGCTGCAACAGCTGCAGATAAAAGTGGGTCTCGCCTGTATATTCATGGTGTTATGAACTAAACCAGCTTCTTCCATCTTTTCTAATAGTTCCAATGCTTGTTCGACGCTCAGGTAATGACCATAACCATTTTCAACCATAAAATCTGCTACGGCGCCAAAGACGAGACAAGTTTCTAAGGGATGGTTACACTTCCTTATCGTCCTACAGGAGCAATTTATGACCGCTATACATCGGGAGGTCTTAATGAACTCGGACATCTTCTCGAAGGGCAGGATTATCAGGTCTGCACTTATTTCTTTATCAACGGTTATCGTTTTTTCAGAAGGCATCACTCGCGCCCAGGGATAATTCGAAGCCCCCATTTCTACGCCGAGACTATCTGTAAAGTATTTATCGAAAAGTTTCGCTGCTTTCCTTTTTTCATCAGAATCACGACCCGAGGAGAAATAGTATAAATCGAATCCTGGAACTATTGGCGGCAGAGTGTAATATATTGTACCATCGCTACTTTTAAACCGGTAAAGCAAACCTCTTGAAACCAGACCTTCTATAATTTCTTGAATCTTTTCCCTGGGTTTTCCCGTTTTTTTAACAATCTGATCTATGGTCTCCGGATTTTGGAGTGGAGCTGAAAAATGTGCTAAGAATTCAGCTTCCTCGGGGGTGTACACAACCTTAAGCATTTCCATTAACTCTTTGGTCCTCGGAACCCTTACAGGAAACAGATTCAATTTTTCCCTCAATTCCTCATAAATATCTGATTCTGCCAAATTTTCAGCCTCCAAGTCCTATTCACAAGACCTTTTTAAAAAAGGGGTCTAGTGCTTATTGGGTTATTTTTAGTGGATCTTTTCGGACGCGTATCTCATTAAAGCGTCTCGCCCACTTTTCTCCGGAATTTCTTCTCTCACCCTAACTAGAGCTATTGCATCGTGAGGACACTTGTGGGCGCATACCCCGCATCCTATGCACCTTTCCTCAAGAACCAGAATCATATCATCAGAAAGGTCTTCGGTGTGAGGGTAATGGCGGTAGAGTGCCTGGAGGGGACACCACTTAACGCAGGTTTCACAGACACGGCAGGTTTCCCTGTCAATTTTTGGCATGAAATTCGACTTTGTGAATGCTCTCGGATTGTGGAGTTGAGTAAGTCCCCTTAGGAGGAAGCAGCAGTCTGCGCAGCAGTTGCAGATTAAGCTCGGTTTCTCCTGCTGGTTGTTTAATGTATGGACGAGTCCTGCGTCTTCTGCTTCTTTGAGGATTACAAGGGCTTCCTCCTTTGTTACTCGTCTACCTTTGCGGTGCTTGACCATGTAGTCGGCGCCACTGTCGAAACTTAAGCAGACTTCCAGCGGCTTGTCACAGTTGTTTTCTATGAGTCTGCAAACGCAGGGGTTCACCGCCACGGTCCTCGCTTCCTCAATATATCTGCTCACCTTCTCGAAGGGTAGAATCTCGGTCCTAGCATCGAGTTTCTCCTCAACTGGGATTATCCTCATAAAAGGATAGTTCGAAGACCCTAACTCATATCCCCAGTAGGGGTATATATCCCCATGGAGTCCTGCAAACTCCCTCTTCTCGTCAGTAATTACACCGTCGTTCAAATGGAATTCGAAGAACCCAACAGCGTAGGGTAACATACTGTAATATGTATTGCCATCCCTCCTGCTTGTAAACTCGAAAAGCCCACCCTTGTCCGCCAACCTCTCGAAGACGGTCTTAACGTAAGACACATCCTTTCCCGTCTCCTTAGCCACCTGCTCCACTGTCTTCGCATCAATAAAGGGTGTATCGAAGGCTGATGAAACGAGTTCGGCTTCCTCGGGGCTGTAGAGGACGCTTAGAAGCTTTAGCATACTCTTGCTTTTTGGGGCTTTTATGGGCCATTTATTTACCTTCTGTCTTAAACGCTCGTAAACATCTTCACTCAAAAGATCACCTACGGAAATGATTGAATTCACACTCTCTTATCTAATATATAAATTTATTGAATTTACTACAGATTTATATAGTACTACAGCTAAATATAGCACAGAAAAAAATAAGAGAGTAAAAGGAAGTGTCAATTAAAATCAAAGACCGGGGAATGGTGGTGGCATCAGTAGAGGTGTTGGAATAGGATATTTCACGAGTCGTTGACCCTTCATTCCAGAAATGATTTCTTCTGCCTTCGCTGCGGGAATTGCGAAAAGCATTTCATTGTCGTAGGTTAGTGCAAAAGCGCGGTCACCCGTTCCCGGTATTACCATTTGGCATTCGCCAGTGTTGAATGCACGGATAATCCCTCCGGTGCAGGAAGCAGCAAGTCCGAGCAATTCGAGTTTCAACTTTTTCCCTTCTTTATATGTTGCTCCCTGAATGAGTCGCATGATCTGGGCGGGATTTCCGTAAACTAGAATGACGTCTGGGGCAATTTTTGTTCGTGTTATAGGGGAGATAACCACCCCTCTATACTTGCCTGGTTTTAAACGGTCCATGTTCTCGAGGAGTGTTTTTGCTGCAGCCTCATTGGAAACGTATCCCGCTCCTAAAAAGAACTTTTGTATCATGGATTCGTCAGCGATTTTTGTCCAACCGTAGTTTAGGCTTGCCGCTGGGCATCCGCTATCTTTCTCGGTTATTCCCATGGTGGAACCGTATCTGCGACTTATGGTTAAACCTTGGCAAACAGCTATTTTTTGTTCTGGTCTTCTCGTTCCCTCTGGAAATTCGGAGTCATCCTTCACCAATTTTACGGCTAGTGGATAAGTTTGGGGTCTAAGTAATTCCTCCAAGGATTTTCCAATATCTCTCCAATTTTCCACTTTCGGATTCGTACTCAAAAAAAACACGACCTACTTACTGGTGAATTCACTTTTTCTTTTCTTTTATATAAATTTATTGAATTTACTACAGATTTATATAGCACTTAAAACCAAATATAGCACAGGAGCATGAACTACATGAGCAATGAAAAGAAACGAGTCTCGGAAATCGATGAAAGGCTAGAAGAAATAAATAAAAACATCACTAATTTACAAGAACTGATTTTATACATGAAAACTACTTTCGAAACGGTAACTATGAGGGAAGTTGAAAAAGAGTGCTTAGCCCAGCTAACGTTGAAAACAAATGAAAATATGGGCAAGTTCCTAAAAGAGAGACCTTCAGAGTGCAAGATTAGGGATTGGTGCACTAGACAAGTTGAAAGAGCAACCTACATGGTAATTCGTGCTTTTATGGATCAGGGAATCAATTCTGCAATGGCGCAAGTAAAATTTTGGGTCGACGCTGTAACAAGACATTCCAAGGAAATAGAATGCCACGATGAAAACTGTTTCAAAAATGCTATGAATGCGTTCAAAACTCTGGAGGACTTGATAGAAAACTCAAAAGAAGTGTCTGAGAAGTTCACCAAAGATATTTACTCGCCCAAGGGCTGGTCTGGTTTTGAGGAGATTAGAGAAGAAGAAGTATGCGATTTACTGGCACCACTATCCAATGTAACGCGGCTAAAAATTCTTAAAAATCTGGGAAAGGGAGGAAAGAACTTCGCCCAATTAGAACGCCAGATGGGTATAAAGGGCGGCCACCTGCAATTCCACCTAAATAACCTCATCCAAGCAGGCTACGTTAACCAAGAAAAACCCCAAGGCAGATATTTAATCACAATGAACGGATTAAAAGCCCTAAGATTCTCATACGAACTAAGAGAAGCAATTGGAGGAAATCAAGTTTCACTAAGCACATTAGGGATAATGAAAAATGTGTAATTATATTAAGGAATTTACAATTAATGCCTTTAGATGAAGTTGAAAAGTATATAATCAAAAAGCGAGGAATAGGATTATGGCTGAAATTAACAATTTAATGGAAGAAATTGCCAACGCAGCATTAGAAAAAAACACAAAAATTGCATCACTTGCACTGGTTGCAGATACAGGAAAAGTGGTTTATCAAACCAAAAATTGGGATTTGACGAATCAGACGAAAATAATATTAGATGCTGTAAAAGGAAACAAAGAATTTGTATTAAACTCCTTGAAATTTTCCGTAATCAGTAACGATTCAACAAAGATAGTAGGAGTAAATAAAGGTGGAATGGGAGCCGTGTTGATTCTTAAATACAAAGGGGGATTGCTGATCTCCTATGTAATGCCCGGGGCGGGTACAGAGGGTGCATTAAATTTTCTTGAACAATATGTAAAAAAAATAAGTGAAATCAAATGATTATAATTCTATGAACCTTGACAACCCGACTTATTAACAACGGACAGTTTTTCCTTTTTATCGTTCAAAATTACATCCCGACTCGAGGCATTCGCCTCAAATCCCCCTTTCTTTGCATGTCCCCCGCATTGCGTTGCGACCAACTCAAGGCTCTCCCCGTTTCAAAGTCAATTCCCAACCGAATCCGTTAATGGGATTCATGGAAATTGAAAAGGTTTAAAGAATTACCAATCCTCAGAAAATTCATGAGTTATATTTGGGGGAACTCAATGTTCATCAGGCGTGTTAGGGATAATGAGAAATGTGTGATATGCGGGTTTTGTGAGATTATTATTCGTTACTCTAGTCAGATGTTTATTATTAGCTGCAAATTTCTTGATAAAATTCAATAGGATTTTTAAAAGAACAAAGTTTAGGACTTGAATATTCTTCCTCTGCATTCGAGTTTATCGAATTTGTCTAGTCTATAATCGAATTGTTTTTTTGTAATGATTTCTGAAACAGCAACGTGGGTTATAAGAGATACGCATTCCTCTCCTCTGATTGTACGTGATATCCCCTCATCCACAAAAGCTGTGCAGGCATCCCTGAACGGACATCTATCATCCAACACCATGATTACTTGACCATTTTCCTCCCTAATGAAGCGTTGTGGATAAGCTGTCTTAATTGCTTTTGATATCTCCTCAAACTTGTTAATGGCTTCGAATGCGTCTTCTGTAGATACAATTAAACTATCTAGCAAACCACTGCTCCCGAGTATGGATTTCATGGCATGGAGGGCGGCCCTTCTAGATCCTGCCCCCGTATATCCCTGGAGCTTACTTTCCGCTTTAGCTATGCCGTAAACTAGGGAGTTGTATCCTTGGGGGTACTTGTCCAGATTTGTTATTATATAGTTTATAACGTTCTCTAATCCCTGAATGTTTTCGGGCGGCTTTTCTCCCAGCTTCTCCGCCTCAAACTCTAGTGCGTACGTTGACACCATCCGTGTGAAAATTGGACCGTATATTTTCGCTGTCTCCTCGACCGCCCCTTTTATAAAAAGAACATAACTCTGTCTATCGGGCTCGCTCTCTACAATAATTTCATTTTTAATATTGGACATGAAAATTCCACCCTTAATATACTAAATTATACGTTCCCTCAGATTTGGCTTTTGCTATGTGTGGATTATTTGCGCTATATAATCTTAATTTGTAATAAAATTAACATAATATTTAAGTTTTTACTATTAATGAAATATAAAAAAAATAAAAAATACAAATCCAAAATATAATCTTTATTAAAAATAATTTAAAAATAAGAATCATTTTGGGTTTAAGAGGGAAATCATCAGAAAAATTTTGAATTACTTATCCAAGGAACTTGGATATGACTACAATTTCTGTAACAACTATTCAGTTCTGCTGATGAATCTTGGTCTAAATGTTAACCAACAAAATCAGAAGGAACTAATCTATAGTATTATTTTTAATATTTGGAAGAAAAATTTGAAAATATCAAAAATTAAAACAGTCTGTAGAAAATTTGTAATAGTTATACTTGGAACAAATCAATGTTCATCAAGTATGTTGGGGATAACGAGGAATGTGTGAAATGTGGATTTTGCGAGATTATTATTCTGTAATAGTCAGATGCTTCTTAATAGGGGAATATAAAAGTATTTATGTTTGCATAGTATACATTATATACGGTGAAAATTATGACTGAAATAACTATATCTTCCAGAATTTCTCAGGAGATGGCGCGTGACTTGGAAATGTTTATGCGTGAGGAGTCTTTAGAAAAGTCGGCATCCATTAGGAAACTATTGGCTGAGGGGTTAAGAAAATGGAAAGAAGAAAAAGCTCTGAAGCTGTTAAAGGAAGGGAGAGTATCTTATGTTAAAGCCGCGGAAATTGCGGGTATGTCTGTGTGGGAGTTTGCGGATTTAATCAGGAAAGAAGATGTGGTCTGGATAAAATCCGAAAAAATGATTGAAGAAGACATAAAGAAGGCCCTACGGTGACCACTCTAGTTTTCAACGCTACACCGCTAATTTACCTATCAAAAGTGAGCCTCATAGAGAAGCTCGAAGAACTTCCAGAAAAGAAATACCTTCCCCAGTCGGTTTATGACGAGGTTGTAACTAAGGGAAAAGAGTTAGGATTGGCTGACGCATTAAAGGTTGATAAGCTCATAAAAGAAGATGTGATTGAAATCAAATCGCCGTCCGATTATGGGTTTACTAAACATCTTTTGGGAAATCCGAGGATACACTTTGCGGACGCCGAGGTACTTAGTTTAACCAAAGAATTGCACGCAATCGCGTTGATAGATGATGAAGAATCTCGTGCAATTGCTGACCTAGAGAAAATCTCTAATCATGGAACAGTCTATCTATTGTTTTGTTTTCTGAGGAAGGCAATAATAACAAAGAAAGAATTTATGGATAAGTTAAATAAAATGATCGAGGAAGGGTGGAGATGCTCCACCGAACTTTATAGCAAAATAATCATGGCTTTGGATAATTTTTGAAAAATGACAAAAGTTGGATTACCACTTGTGTTAAATTTTTATCTTCAAATCTTACTGTTTAACATTCAGAAACTAATCAAGAATATTGTTTTCGATATTTTGGAAGAAAGATTTGAAAACACCAAAAACTAACTAATCTCCAGAAAATTTACGAGTTATGTTTGGAGGAAATCCATGTTCATCAGGTATGCTAGGAATTATGAGAAATGTGTGGAATGCGGATTTTGTGAGTATTCTATTAGTTGCCCTAGCCCCGATGCTTGTATCGGCTGCGAGGCGTGCTTTCATGGCTGCCCCTACAACGCTCGAAAACCTGTGGAGGACCATAAGCCGAGGGGAAGAATCAAAATAGTTGTTGATGGTTCAGAGTTTGAGGTTCCCGAAAGGATTACTGCCAAGAAAGCACTTGAACTAAGTGGGTATAGGTTCACAAGATTTCCGGAGGATGACGCAATTTTTGCCCCGTGTCACACCGGGGGGTGTTTCAGCTGCGCTCTCGTGATTAATGGTGATTTGAAGCCGTCCTGTCATACGGGTGTCGAAAAGGGTATGGTTGTTGAAACAAATGTGGAGGGAAGGACTCCTCTCAGGATAATTGAGGGCTTCTCTCCCCACAATGTGGGCGGTGTGGGAACACCGTACCAGCTCAAAACGGGTATGGGTTACATTGAGGTGGCGGCTTTCGCGGCGGGCTGCAATTTGCGCTGCGGAACATGCCAGAACTTTCATGTCACTTATAACAGTTCGGGTTTGCCTATGACTCCTTGGGAAGGGGCGGCGAATCTCACCTCTATGCGTAAACGTTTCCGGGTGGATAGAATGGCGATAAGTGGAGGGGAACCGACACTTAATCACAGGTGGCTCGTGGAATTCTTCAAGGAACTCAAAAAGTTAAACAGCGATTCCAAGGCCCGACTCCACCTAGATACGAATGCTACCATACTCACGAAGGAACGCATAGACGACCTCATGGAGGCAGGCATTACCGATATTGGTCCCGACCTAAAGGCTTTGAGAGTGGAAACTTTTCAAAAACTGACCAACATTGAGGACAGAGAGCTGGCTGAAAAGTATCTGAATACCTCTTGGGAGGCGGTAAAATACATAGCAGACAAGTATTATCCTGACAAAGTTTTCATGGGAGTGGGAATCCCGTACAATAAATTCATTCACCCAGACCTGAAAGAGATTTACGAGATTGGGCTGAAGATAGCGAGCATTAATCCAGAAATACAAGTATGCGGGTTGGATTATAGACCAGAGTTCAGAAAAAGGGACATCATCCAACCAACGTCTGAAGAAATGAAAAAGGTAAAAAAGGCACTGGAAGAAGCCGGGTTAAAAAAAGTGATCGTTCAAACAAGCCGAGGACACATAGGCCCCTAAACAATAAATCGACTAAAGTTTTAAGGAAAATTGTTACATTGTATTATGATTTCGCTAATTTTCATAACTTTTTAACGGAAAGCAGTATTATCCCGAAACAGTATACAACACTATAGTACCAGTTAATTTTATATAAGTTATTGACTAACTAAGGGTTCATGATTCTTCTAAACCCAAAAAAACACATTCGTGAATATCCGGATGAGAGATCCAGGGAGATTATGCTAAAAACCATAGAATTTTTTGAAAATAGGGGAAAAATTAAGCTCAAAGAAATGGACCATAATAGAGTTTGGTATTCCGATTTTCTCGAATTTGTGAAAAAAGAGAAAATTTTCTCCACACTTTTAACTCCGTCAGATTACGCTGACGAGGGTGATAAAGACACTCGCTGGGATACATGGAGAAATTGTGAGTTTAATGAGATTCTCAGCTTTTACGGTTTGTGCTACTGGTACACCTGGCAGGTGTCTATTCTCGGTCTCGGCCCCGTCTGGATGAGCAAGAACGAGGGACTCAAGAAAAAAGCTGCGCGACTTCTCAAAGAGGGAGCGGTGTTCGCTTTTGGTCTCTCCGAAAGGGAGCACGGCGCGGATATATATTCTACCGAAATGAAGCTCATACCTCAAGCTGATGGGACGTATAAAGCCGATGGTGAAAAGTACTATATAGGTAATGCAAATGTGGCTCCCATGGTATCCACTTTCGGAAAAATAACTGATGCTGAAGGAAGAATATCTGGTACTCGCGATAAAAGTGATTATGTGTTCTTTGTGGCAAATTACAGCAACAAAAATTACGATTGTGTAAAAAACGTCTGCAATAGTCAAAACTATGTCGCTAATTATGCACTCCGCGATTACTCTATTACAGAAGCCGATGTCCTTTCAAAGGGTGTGGATGCCTGGGACGCTGCTCTTAACACCGTCAATATTGGAAAGTTTAACCTTGGATGGGCCTCAATCGGTATATGTACCCACGCATTCTATGAAGCCATCAATCATGCATCAAAACGCAGACTCTACAATACGTATGTGACAGATTTCCCCCACGTAAAACAATTTTTTGTTGATGCCTACTGCCGTCTTGTAGCGATGAAGCTTTTTGCACTGAGAAGCGCTGACTATATGCGTTCCGCCTCGCCCGAAGACAGACGCTATCTCCTTTATAATCCGATGGTGAAAATGAAGGTAACCACGCAAGGTGAGGAAGTGATAAATCTTCTCTGGGATATCATCTCCGCGAAAGGCTTTGAAAAGGATACGTATTTCGAAATGGCGACAAGAGATATTAGAGCGCTACCAAAACTCGAAGGGACAGTTCATGTGAACATGGCGCTTATTATCAAATTCCTACCAAAATACTTCTTCGAACACGGCGAGTTCCTAGAGGTACCAAAGAGAAATGATGCAACAAACGATGATTTTCTCTTTAATCAGGGGCCAGCGAAGGGTTTAGGGGACATACAATTCCACGACTACAATATCGCCTATGACAGCGTTGACCTCCCCAACGTGAATATATTCAAAGAACAGATAGAGCTTTTCAAGGAATTATGTTTCAAGACACCTCCCTCCCCAGAACAGACTAAGGATATTGACTTTCTTTTGACATTAGGCGAACTCTTTACTTTAATCGTTTACGGGCAACTTATAATTGAAAACGCAAAAATCTACAACATCGAAGATGACGCCCTCGACCAAATTTTTGACTTTATAGTGAGAGACTTTTCAAAATTTGCACTCCAGCTGTACTCAAAGCCCAGCAGCACAAATAAACAGATGGAATACTGTATGAAAATGATCAAGAAGCCGGTTGTTGATGAGGAGCGTTTCAAAAGGGTTCTCAAACAGGTTTACGCATTAAAAGACCTCTACGAAATGAATCCATAATCTATACAAATGATACTACTTCCTTCTCTTTTATTTTTTCAAGCAAAAATCATCCGGGGACCACTTAAAAAGGCTACAATTTCCAGCAGTTTATTCATCGAAAAACATCAATCTCTGAGTTTTATGCCAGACGACATGAAGGGCACTACTCTAATTACAAAATTCTAACTTCCAATAAATCATCCAAAAATTCCCAGAAATTAGAGTCAACATTACGAGAACCAACTTGTATGATTTTTGGACATCCGAATTTTGTCCAACTCTTCTCCTACATTTACTTTTAAACTTCCAACAAAAAGGAAGCTTAGATAGTATACTCAGTTTTTCCCTTTAAGGGAAAATATGTATCCAGTGTTCAATAACCGTCGCTTGCACGCTTCTGAACACCGCCACCGTTTTACGCAAGTCACCAAGTACGTGCAAATCTGCGTCGGTGTAGGTTCTGTACTCGCCCAGCCAGGCAGGTAAACTTGGATTACTCGTTACTTCCTCTACGATTCTGTCCACTATTCCTTTTGTGTGGAGCCATCCCCTAGACAGTTGCCTCCATAGGAAGTTGACGCCCTTAACAATTTTGTCCCATCCGCACTCTTCTATCAGGTCGGACATGCTCTTCTCCTTGTCTCGTATCTCTTCCTGAAGCAGCCTAATCTTTTCCCTGAATGATGCCTGTTTCGGGTATTTCAAATCGGCGTAGTAGAATTTCACAAAGGACTCTACCATTAGGCGTAGCTCCATGAAGCAGGCGACCACGTTTGATGTGAGCAGATCCGCTAGCACAGCGTAGCTGAACGGACGCATTATCAGAAAAACGTAGGGACGGATGCAGGAATTACTATACCTCCTCGAAGACTCACCCTCTTCCATAAATATCTCCACATATTTTTCGGCGGAGTTCACAAGTGCCAGAACCTCGTCGTAAGCTGGACTGGCTCTACCGTATCTACCGAGAAGAATTTTCTCGTTCTCCCTAACTGTCTCGGCAATCCTATCCGAAAGAGTGTTCACAACATTTCTTCTACTCAACTCTGCACCACCTATGGATGCGATTCTCTCTTTAAAGGATTATTGAGGATGCGGAGAAAGACTAGTTGACTTTGTGCCGCACCCACAAAGGAGTTCTTGGGACGGTTCTCCCTTTATAAAGGCATGTGTCTTTTTTTGATGATGGCTTTTCACAGTTTTTGGAGGTTTCTTATGTTTCCTTTAACTATTTGGGAATTTTTTATGATTCTTTTTCCCCATCTTTTCCATTTTTTACTCTTGTTTTGTTTTTAGAATGGTACATGGTTCTTTTTCTCCGATTTTTACAGGTTGTTATTTACCGGTTAATTCGAATTGTGGACAAATGTAGAAAAATGGGGGGTGAAAGTTGCATATTTTTTTATCTTCTCTCAAAAGAATAGATTTTTGGAGTTTATATGCCAAATTCAAAAAATTTGTGTGGCTAGTATTCTTCCTCCTACCTCCTTGGTATCTTCTTCTACTCATTAAGTACTCTTCATCCCTTCTCATAGGGAGTTTTGCCAGCCGTATTAATAGCCATGCTTTTTCGGCTTCACTGAATAGGAGGAAAATTCGCAGCGTCGGATTCTTTGCGCATAACAAAAGCATAATTAAAAAGTTATGAGTACTAAGTCTAAGAGGGTTAAGAATGTCAAGCAAGAGTTCGGATAGGGAAAAAGAGCCAAAAAAATACGAAAAAATGAGAGGGAATGAAGTCACAAAGGAAAATATACAAAATGAGAAGAATAGAAGGCTTGAACGAATAGATGAAGAAACTCTAGTCAAAGATTTGAGTAATGGAGCCGTACCTCTTCGATTAAAAGCAGCCAAAGTCCTTGGAGCAAAAGGGGACGAGGGTTCTGTGGGACCCCTTATCCACGCCCTCAAAGACAACGACCGGAGGGTTCGGATGGAGGCAGCAAGATCTCTCGGAAAGATAGGAGGCGAAAGTGCGGTGATATTCCTCTCTCAGGCTTTGAACGATAAACATGAATCCGTTCGCGGAACTGCGAGGATTGCTTTAATCCGAATAATCGGAACAAAGAAGGTACAAGAAATGGATCAGTCGAGGAAGGAGAAAGAAGAAATAAGAAAAACCAGGAAAGGTCAATTCGAATACCGCTGGGTGTAACCCTAAAGATTAAAAATTTGTGGTTCAGAGCCACTTCTTTCTCATTTTCAAGTATTTTTTCTCCTAAATTAAATTAATACTGAATACACAAACAGAAACAATTTTAAGTTCAAGATTTTATTGAAGTAGATGGTGTAGGGGTTGGTTAATCAGGAGGAGATTCACAGAAAATCCATAAGCAATAAATTCCCAGAACGTAGGAAGGCAGCATGTCTACTCCAAGATAATTTTGCGAACCTCCCCGACATGGAACAGGCTTGGGAGGATCTGCATCGGCTAACACAGGATGAAGACTACGGTGTACGGATACATGCAGCAGAATCGCTGGGGCGCGCTTTCCCATACATCTCTGAAATGAAACAGGCTTGGAAGGATTTACATCAGCTAACACAGGACAAAGAATTATTTGTACGGAAGGCTGCGGTTGTATCGTTATGTGCTGCATTTCTCCATATCCCAGACAATGACATGGAACAGGCTTTGGAAGACCTAGACCGACTACTAGCACAGGAAAAAGACAGCGATTTACGGAGGAGCTTAGTATTATCATTGGGTGAGGCGTTTCCCCACATCCTCGACAAGAACAAGGAGCAGGCTTGGGAAGTCCTACATCGACAAACACAGGACAAAGAAATCGATGTAAGGAGTGGCGTAGCAGAAGCGTTTGGTGCTGCGTTTCCCCACATCCTCGACAAGAACAAGGAGCAGGCTTGGGAAGACCTACAACAACTAACACAGGACAAAGACGGCGAAGTACGGAGCGCCGCAGCGTTAGCGTTGGGTGCTGCGTTTCCTCACATTTCTGACAATTACAGGGAACAGGCTTTGCGACTCCTACAACAACTAACAAAGGACAAAAATAGCAATGTATGGGAGACCGCAGAAGAATCGTTGGATGCTACATATGATAAACACTATGAATCGCTTGACACGAAACCACTAACTCCCAAAAAGTGGCAGTGTGTTTACTGTGGCACCCAGACTCCAAGTGGTGCCCGGTTCTGCCCGCATTGCGGTAAGACTATTGACAAGTGTTCCGTGTGTAGTGAAAGCATCTCTTCAGAGGATGCGATCGCCGAGTGCCCCCGCTGCGGTGTTATAAGTCACAGAAGCCATCTATTAGAGTGGATGAAAGTGAAAGGTTACTGCCCAAGTTGCAGGAAGAGACTAAGCCAAGAAGATATAAGTGCGGGATTATTATAACTCTAAAAGCAAGAAATCTTCTTTACGCCAAGCCCCTTAAATTCCCTGATTTACTTAGCTCTGGATTTGATTATGGTTACAATTTTATCAAGTTAACGCCCCGTTCGTCAACATTCATTTGATTTCCCTTCCCATTCGTGTTGCTAGTGGTAAGAGTTGTTTATATTTAAATTTTGGAGAAACTTGTTATTTTTTGGCTTTTGGTGGAATATGGCATAAATAATATATACGAAAGATTATAGTGGTTGAAGAGAGAAGTTACGCAAGGTCAGAGTTTACTCCTGATTCTTCAAAACGTATAAGGGTGTGTGTTTTAATTATGGAGAGTGGTGGGTAAAATGGCCAAGTTGTTTGAATCCGTTAATATTGGAAATATGGAGCTTAGGAACCGGTTGGTAATGCCGCCGATGGGTACTAATTTTGCGGCTGAGGATGGTTCGGTAACTCAGCGTTCCATAGATTATTATAGGGAACGCGCTCGGGGTGGAGTAGGCTTTGTTATTGTTGAAGGGGCTTATGTTCACCCTCTGGGGAAAGGTTCAAACTTCCAAATGAGTCTCACCAATGATGATAAGATTCCGGGTTTGAGAAAACTCGCGAAAGCCATCCAAGCTGAGGGGGCCAAGGTAGCGATACAACTATTTCATGCTGGAAGACAGGCTTCCTCTATGATTCTGGGAACACAGCCCGTTTCTGCCTCCAATGTTCCCTGCCAGCTAGTTAGGGAGACGCCCCGTTCTCTAAAAATTGGAGAAATAAAGGAAACCATTGATGCTTTTGGTGAGGCGGCCGGAAGGGTTGAGGATGCGGGATTTGACGCTGTGGAGATACACGCCGCGCATGGATATCTGATAAATCAGTTCTTATCCCCCTTAACGAATCTTAGGAGGGACAGGTACGGTGTGGATTTTGAGGGTAGATCAAGATTCCTGCTTGAGATAATTCAGAAAATTGGGGAGGTGGTGGGCGAAGAGTTTCCCATTATTTGCAGAATGAACGGCAATGACTACTTTGAGGGCGGTATAACCCTGCCGGAGGCTAAGAGAATCGCGGAGATGGTTGAGGAGGAGGGAGTCGATGCCATTCACGTTTCGGGGGGAATCTACGACTCGGAGAATGGAGAGGCCACCGCGCCCATGTGGATTCCCAGAGGATTCATGGTACCTCTAGCCCAAGGGATAAAAAAGGTTGTAAATATTCCCGTCATTGCGGTTGGCAGAATAAACGATGTAAAACTCGCTGAAGAAATTGTGAAGAAGGGACAGGCAGACTTGGTTTCAATGGGTAGAGCTCTGATAACTGATCCCGAACTTCCAAGGAAGGCTATGGAGAACAGGCTGGAGGAGATAAGGCCCTGCATAGCTTGTAATGAGGGTTGCTTGAACAATCTCCTATTTCTCAAACCGGTGACCTGTATTCTAAATGCAGCGGTGGGAAGGGAAGAAGAATTCCGAATCCAATCCGCCAAAAAACCAAAAAAGGTATTAGTTATTGGCGGCGGAGTCGGGGGGATGGAGTTTGCGAGAGTAGCAGCGTTGAGGGGACACCAAGTCTCACTGTACGAGAAAAGCAATGAGCTTGGAGGACAAGTCTTGCTGTCTTCGGTTCCCTCCTATAAGTATGAGTTGAAAAGAATAGTTCCCTATTTTGAACATGAGCTTGAAAGACTGGGAGTCGATGTTCATTTGGAGGAGGAAATTAGCGCATCCATGATTGATGACCTAGCACCGGACGTGGTGTGCATAGCCACTGGCTCGAGCACTGTGCTTCCTAAAATTCCGGGTATCGACGGAGATAATGTGGTTCTCGCCACGGATGTTTTGGCGGGGAAAGCAGAGGCAGGCAAAACTGTGGTTATTCTTGGTGGAGGCGAGATAGGCCTCGAAACCGGCTATCACCTTGCTGAGAAGGGTAAAAAGGTTACCATACTCGAGCAGATGAAGAGAGTGGCTACGGCAATGATCCCCACTTTCAACTACTATGTTAGACACAAATTCATGGGCTTTGGCGGAAAAATTATAACACTAGCGAAAGTGGTTGAAGTCACCCAAGAAGGAGCGGTTTACGAGAAGGAGGGACAAAGGGTTCTTGAAAAAGCGGACACAGTAGTTGTTGCTCTAGGTACAGTACCAAATGTAGGTCTCCTTGAGAGTTCAGGTGAAAAAGTCCGGGAAATCTACGCAGTAGGTGATGCGGTAAAGCCTGGAAGAATAATGGAAGCTGTACACAGTGCATCAGAAATCGGTAGAAAAATCTAGAGGGTAATACTTCCAAAAATAGTTCTGCTGAGGCTAATCCACAATTTCATAATTCCTTTTTTAAAGAATAAATTCCTCTAAATATTATTCTATTCTTCCTTTGATTTTTTTGTGATTCTGGATTTTTATTTTGAACTCTAATTTTTCTGAATCATTCTACGAAAAAGTTATAACACTTTTATCGGTGGGGAATATTAAGCGATAATAAGGAGGATTTTTGTGTTAAAGGAAACTGAAATTTGGAGTCCTTCTAAGAAGTTATCTCCTAGGATTAAGCGTCTAAGAGACGAGTACTGGAACTTTGAGAAACGCGACTATTTTAGAAACGAGGCGATTTCCTACACTACTGGTACTCCTTGGGATACTACTTGGATTCAGCACAACTTTGCCAGCGCTCCAGAGCTTTTGGTTTACGGTAACGCTGTAGAGGATTCGTTTAACGCCATGGCTGTAAGGGTGGATTTGCCTGAGGGATTTTGGGACGAGCCCCAGATTGTGCGTCAAGCACTGTTCTTCCAGAACGTCTTGAAACTTATTCCCGTCCAGATACTTGAGGGGGACCTCATCGCGGGTGCCCATTTTGCAGTTGCACAGTCACTCTGCCTGAATCAAGCTGAAGCCGCTGATTGGAAGGCAAGAGACGCCGGGTACATGAAGAGAATGAAACGTTTCATAGATTTGGGTATAGGAACCACGGGACCAATCCCAGGTCACCTTGTTCCGGATTATCCTAAGCCTCTCAGGATAGGGTTTAAGGGTATTAAGGAAGAGGCGGAGAAGGAGTTAAAGAGAGCGGTGGAGCAGGAGAAGAAAGACTTTTTGAGGGCGGTTATAATTTGCTGCGAAGCGGTGAAGGAGTTTACCCACCGATACGCGGAGGAAGCAAGGAAACTGGCTGAAGCTGAGAGCGATGCGAAAAGGAAAGGGGAACTCCTAGAGATGGCTAGGATCTGTGATAAGGTTCCATGGAACCCGGCGGGAAGCTTCTGGGAGGCTGTGCAGGGTGTGTGGTTCACCCACATGTTATGTAATATTGCGGAGTCCTATATCGGTGCGGGTCTTTCACACGGCAGATTCGACCAGTACATGTTCCCGTATTATGATAAGGATATTAAGGAAGGAAAACTAACTCGTGATCAGGCTAAGGGGATTTTAGAGTGCTTCTGGGTGAAACATAACTACGCCTACGACTACTTTGGATTGCATCTGGGAAGACAGGGTATAACATCCGGTTACGGTCAGCTTATGACCATCAGTGGTCTGGGTCCGGACGGAAAGGATGCAACCAACGATTTGTCCTGGCTGTTGGTAGATGTCATCGAGGAGATGAACCTGTTAGAGCCGAAGACTAACATTAGAATTCACAAGGATACGCCAGACGACTTCCTCATGAGACTTGTTGAATCAATAAACAGGTGTAAAGGTGGTTCGCCTTCCCTACTCAACTTCGACAGCATTTGCGTAAAAGCCCTAGAGTGGGAGGGCTTGTCCCATGAGGAGGCTTTAGATTATGGTGTAGTGGGCTGCCTTGAAAACACCTCTCAGGGAAACGACCGCTCGGGAACAGTTGATGTTAACGTTAACCTGGCTAAGCCCATTGAACTCGTTTTGAATAACGGAAAGGATGTGTTAACCGGGGAACAGATCGGTCCAGAAACCGGTGACCCAGCGAGTTTCAAAACGTTTGACGAGTTTCTAAACGCTTACAAGATCCAACTCAAAAACTGCCTAAGACTTCTCATAGAGTTGAATATGGATTTCGACACCCTGAGAGCCACCTATGAGGGAGTACCATACCTCTCAGCTATAGTGGGTGACTGCATAAAGAAGGGCAAAGACGTGAACGCTGGGGGACCGAAATACAACTTCACCACAGTTGAAGGAGTAGGCATAGCAACCGCAACTGATTCCCTAGCAGCGGTTAAGAAACTGGTTTACGAGGATAAGAAAATCACTATGCAGGAGCTTGCCCAAGCAATAAAAACCGACTTCATAGGCAATGAGAAGCTGCGCCAGATGTTGATTAATGATGCTCCCAAATTTGGAAACGACGATGACTACGTGGACCTGATAGGGAGAGATATTTCCCGCTTCTGGTCCGAGGAGGTTTTCAAGTATCAAGCCCCCGTTAGTGGAAGGCGTTTCCGCGCAGGATATCTTTCGTGGAACTACTTTATCGACTGGGCTCCGAAAACCGCATCCACACCAGATGGCAGAGTTCGCGGAACCTATCTTTCTAATGGTGTGCAGCCCGTTCAGGGCAGAGACAAATCTGGTCCTACCGCGTCTTTGAAATCTGTGGCTAAACTGGGATTCGATGTAACCCCTAATGGTGCTTCCTGTGTAATCCAACTTAGTCCCTCATCACTAAGAGATAAGGAGCATCTCAAAAAACTGGCTTCCTTACTCAGGGCCTTCGACATTCTAGGTGGAACCGCCCTAATGACAAATGTGATCGATTCTGCCACTCTCAGAGAGGCTCAAAAGAATCCTGAAAAGTATCTGAACCTATTAGTAAGAGTTACGGGATACAGCGCATACTTTGTAACCCTTGGAAAAGCAATTCAGGAGGAAATAATCGCACGAACTGAACATGCAATGTAATCTGAAAAATGGGGGTAGAAATTAATTCGTTATCGAAGTGCTGTGAAATGAGTGAGGCGGTGATTTTTAACATAGAGAGATTCTCAACGGAGGACGGACCGGGCATAAGAACAGTGGTTTTCATGAAGGGTTGTCCTTTAAAGTGTGTATGGTGTCATAATCCAGAGGGACAGCTCTTCCAACAGGAGATATTCGTTTTCGAGAAAAAATGCATAGGCTGCGGGGACTGCATAAAAGCCTGCCCGAAAAATGCGATGAGAGTTGAAGACAAAACTCCCATAATCGACAGAACGAAGTGCACCAGCTGCGGAAAGTGCACCGAAGTCTGCATCCCCAACGCGGTCGAGATTGTAGGGAAGAAAATGACCCCGGATGAAGTTCTCAAAGAGGTTGAGAAGGACAAGGTCTTCTACGAAACTTCGAATGGGGGAGTCACCCTCACGGGAGGAGAACCCATCTCACAAACAGAGTTCCTATTAGAGTTCTTAAAGAGATGCAAGGAGGCAGGAATCCACACCGCTGTGGAAACCAGCGGCTGCGGAAAATGGGAGATTTATGAGAGGATTCTACCCTACGTCGACCTAGTTATGTACGACCTCAAAGAGATGGATGGCAAGAAATCTCGGGAGTATATAGGAATTAAACCAGACTTGATACTGGAGAACGCTGAAAAGATTAGTGGGGTTAAACCCGTGTGGATTCGGGTTCCCGTGATTCCAGGATACACTGCTAACGAGGGCAACATAAAGAAGATTGCAGAGTTTATAGCTAAGCTTCCGAACGTTGATAGAATCGATCTTTTACCCCATCACCGCCTCGGAGAACCCAAGTATAAGAATCTCGGAAGGAAATACGCTCTTGACGGTATACAACCCCCAGACAAGGAAGAGATGCTCAAGTATAAGAGAATCATGGAATCTTACGGTTTGAAAAACGTGATAGCAGTTGGATATGAGGATAAAAGTTGATTATTTTATGATATGGAATTGAAGAAAGAATGTGTGGAGGAAATGATAATGGTTAAGATGCCGCCCAAGGTTATGGAGAAGTTCACGGATCTAAACACCATCAAATTCCTGGCCACTGTGGACGATGAGGGAAAACCCAATGTGGTTTACATACTTTCCATGATAGCAATAGACCCTGAAACACTGGCCTTCGCAGACCTAGCACTAAACAAAACAAAGAAAAACCTGCTCTCCAACGGCAAATGCGCAGTCAGCGTACTTGCCAACAAAGAAATACAATACCAAGTAAAAGGAAAATTCATGGGCTTCCAAGACTCTGGACCACTATACGACATATTTAACGAGGTGCCGCAACTAAAGTACAACGCATACTTCAGACCCAGTGCAATAGGCCTAATAAAGGTAGAAGAAGTCTACCTCGGCTCCATAGTGCCAATGCCAGGCAAAAGAATCGCCTAAAAACCAAAAGCGACAAAAGACCGAAAGCAAAGGCAAAACAGAAAAAAATAAAATCAACTCTTTTCCTTTTATTTCGAAACTGAAAACCTCTTCTACTTCTCATAAAAGAATAACGAGCTTCTTACAAACCTTATTAAAACCCCTACAAAAAACTCTAGTGGAATCAAGATAATAATGAGAGTATTAAAGAATTAGTTGTAAAGTAATGGAAGTCGGGGGACGTAGTAATAAAAGTAATTACGACAGATGCGTAGACCATGGAGACCGCTGATATATATCCGGTAAATGTCGTAGACATTGTTAAATGAAAAGCAGTTGTGGCTCGAATAGAGGACTGCAACGAATGCTGCACCCGCGTAAGAGAGACACAGCTAGATAGTACTCGCGTGAAAGCTTGCCCGGAGCAAAAAATATGGTACAGCTCCTGTTAAGAATTGATAGACCAAAAAATATATATCCCCATTAAAATTGTCTATTTTAACAATCCATATCAAAAAAGTAGTGAGGTATCAGAATGTCGAAAAAACCGGCAAAAGCGCCAGCAAAAGGAGCAATAAAGGAATATAAGTCAGGGGACATTGTAATAAAAATAGACTATGACAAGTGCACCGGAGACGGAGAATGCGTAGAGGCCTAAGCACCACGCTTGGCTGCGAAAACGTCTGTCCGGTTGATGTGTACGAGCTTGTTGAGGGCAAATCAACAGCTCCACGTGTCGAAGACTGCACCGAATGCTGCGCCTGCGTTGAAGGTTGTCCAGAAAACGCTATTGAACACAGTTCCTGCTAAGCCTTTATATTAGTTCTAACCTCTTCTTTTTTTATATTTTTATTTAACAACTGAATCCTCAAGATTTTTTATTTGTCTTCACGTTTTTTAATAAAATTTCATTACTGATTTTTTGAGTGTAGAAAACGCTCGCAAACATTCTCACTTGTAAATATCACAACCGAAAGAAAAACAGAATGTTCTTAATTTTTAAGCTTTTGGCTAGAAATCTTTCCATGAGTTGTTCCAAACTTTTAAAAAAGTGGTGGAAGGGAGTTTTTTCTTGTTAACTTTGGTTAGATTGCCTAGCTTGAAGCTTCTTTGCTCCCCATATTGCACCCCATACTATTGATATGGGTAAAAAGACCACCAATGCTAGAGGAAGGAAGATTGTGATTAGGAGATCGGTGTACGCCCATAGGATGTAGGTTATTCCAAAGTATAACTGAGCCCATAGATTTGTAGATAGAAGCACTATTATAGCGATAAATTGTATAAAGCCCAAGACTGCGGCCCCAAACCCCGCTGGGAAAATACCGCCCCAACCAGATTTACTCTCCTCCCCGGATTTCAACTCCAGGAAAATGATTCCGAGTACTGTGTAAGGAATCGATGTAAATATCAGGAAGATGAAGTAGGGTATGACTGAGTATGTAAAAACACCGTAAAAAATCCAAATATAGTCAATCACGATATACACTAGTAAATATGGAATTCCCAAATACAGCAAGATTATGTAGTATGAGGCGAATATTGTGGTATTAAGGATGCCCATGTGCAATACCATTGCCATCGTCCAGGCCGCCCACCAGTAGGCACCAAAGTATAGAAACCTGAGCCCTAACCAACCCACAATGGTAGCAACAAGAACTAGAATTATCTCTGACCGCCTTCTCATTTTGAAAGCTGTTGCAAATGATTTCTGCGTAACCAAAAATTGTCCTGCCATGGCAAAGGCCGTTAAAGCAAGAATAATTTCCAGCATAATTAACCAAAAGCAGCTAATCACATTTAAAAATTTTGACGATTCAAAAAAAACTAGTAGAATCTAGTTTGTGGTTCCTAACATTTCACAAAAAGGAGTAAAAGAAAAAAAATGATAAGGGTAGCTGAGAGTTGGGTGAGAATTGGATTTTATTCTCGGGGAACTTTGAAGTTTCCTCCATCTAGGGGTGAATTTGCACTTAATCTGTGAGCTCATGCTTCAAAGCCTCTTTCAAAGCTTTTCGCAACTCCTGGAGCTGTAGATCTTCGCTTATTATAGTTGTTCGATGCGGCTGGACCAATGCCTGTTGAGTGAGAATCACTTCAGGGTTTAACCCTATCAATCTGGCGAATTCTTTTAACATATCGACCTTTGAAAAGAGGGTTTTCGGTCTTATGCTGAATCCTGAAGCTGCATATATATTTCTCAGGAACTCAACGCCTTTCATTTTGATATCGTTGTACGCTGACCGTTTATGTCCCATCATATACTCTATGTAATCAGAAGGGACCCCCAAGGCACCTAACATAGTTCTAAAGAATTTTCTCAGGCCGTGAAGTTTTAGATCATATTGTCTTCCAATTTTTGGTTTTAGAAAACCGGCATTGAAGTAAAGTGAGTGAATCAATTTGTATAGTTCTTGGGCTGTAATTGGTTTAACAGTTTGTGATTTCTCGTTTCTTATTAAGGGAGCCTCAAGGCTTAGTTCTTCCGGGGGAATTTTTCCGCAAGGGCTCCCCTGCTCTCGAAATTTGAGGTAATCCTTGATGGCTTCAACGGCTTCGCGTCCCAAAAAAGTATCATAATCACAGTATGCCCCCTTCGTGGCCCTTGGTTCGATATGAATATGTAAAGGGATAATACCCTTTTCCAGATCTTCCCAGACGTGATAAAGTTTCAATTGAGCCAAAGTACCTTCCCGGAATCCGCCCAGAGCCAAGCAGGATACTATAACACGCTCCCTCAAATCTGCAATATCCACGAGTTTTTGAACTTCCTCCGGTGTAGGAGCCCTATCCTGGTTCTCCGTCTTCACCGATATTTTAAAGGGATAACTAAGAGGCACTTTGTTTACCTTGAAGAGTATTTTCGCACTCTTAAGATGGCTATTCACTGATGATGAAGCCAAACCATCAATCTGTAACTCTGTTAGAAAATCGTCTATTTTTTTGCCATGCTGATAAAGGTTTTTTTGATTAGGAAAGCCCTCAGAATCGAAGCACTCAGCCACAAGTTGATCCGGAGTTTTTCCCGCATAATTACAGAAATGATAGATTCCCTGAACATAAGTTTGCAAAGTTTCTTTGCTCCTGCTCAATTGCTGATAAAGATATTTTGCTACATTCATCAAGCTCTGGTTCTCGAAAACAAATTTTACAAGCTTAGGCTGTTTTCTACTCAGCCCTTCATAAACAAAGGTGTAAATCGCCGAAGAAATCCGGTCCATTTCAACAGGTAACGTTACGAGAACTGGATTCTTAAAAGCTACACCCGTTTGGCCGCGTGAAATCCGGCATAATGCTGTTGAATCACTTCGCTCCACTATTTCTAACCATTCCAGATCAGAGACATTCACTGACGTCACCCCAATTTTATTTTTATTTTTAATAATACTTTGTTCCACGCAACTAAACAATTTTTCTCAACTCCAAAATTGTGCTTTTAATAATCGTAAGGCTGCTCATTTTTTGAGTAACATTAACACCGTTACCGATCTGGCTGAAACGCTCAAACTCAACCCGAATATAATCCGCCTGGTCCTCCACCAGCCAGCCAAGCATCTCAGTTATAACAGGCGGATAATTATTTTGCTCCATATTTTTCAGCAATAAATGATCTAGATATCTGACGTACACTATATCTCCCAGTTTTGCATTATCCAGATACCTAGATACCATTTTCATGCCTATTCAATCTCCTAATCTATTGCTTGCCAAAAACACCACTCGAAAAATTTCGACAGGAAACTGCAAACAGTAAGGCCTTCTATGGGAGACGGTTGACCTAGTTTACATTGCAAACACTTTTCAGTTCCTGGCAGCAACGAAAATGTTTCCTTGCAATCTAACCAGATTTTTAAAGACTCAGAAAGCCTATCTTTAGCCTTCTTCAGATCTCGAGGACATTTTTCATGCCATTCAGAACCACCCTTATAAAATAGTGCAAGAGTACAGACCTTCGACTCAAGCACCCGTAAAAATTTGAAATATGGACAACTTTCACACTCAGGATAACGCGACATTTCTCATTCAGACCTCCTTTTCTTTCCTGAATGAAAAGCAATACAGCACCTGGTGCAGCAGAAATGATTAGTAAAACGTTTAGTCTTCCCCTTAGCCACAGCTATCAATTTATCGCAGTTGGCACAATTAGTTTTCACCGCTTTCCCATGAGCCACGAGGCGAAAATTATGCTCGCATTCACTGTCACAAAAATTATGCTTATTACGGCTAATTTGCGAAGGTATCCGCCTGAGCTCAGCATCACACCAATCACATTTTACAATATTTTTTTGAAGCTCTACCTCAACCAAACCACACTAAACCTCCTTAACCTGATAATTCCGCATATTTCGATAATTCGAGCCCGCGGAGTCTCCGTTGTTAGCATGATGAGAAAAGTAATGCTCGGCCGGCTGCCCAGTCTCAAGAATTTCATACAAGCTCAAACTGAAGCTTTTCAGGGAGGGTTTCTCGGTTCTCTTCAGCACGTCCTCGAAGGGATAATACCAAACCAGATGGGGACGTCCCCGGGGTTTCATTAAAACTATGATAACCGGCTTCAAGTTCTTCGCCAGGCAGAAAAGAGACTCATTCATGATCGCCTCGCAGTTGAAAGCTACGCGCCCAATATACTGTTCTTCCTGAGTCATGCAAAATTCTACGCGGCTGCCGTGTTTTTTATGGTCCTTTACCCGCGTGTTAAAAAACATTGTACTCTTCACCTCGACGCCGAAACTAAGCTTCCCCTTCGACGCAATAATATCCATGAAGCCCTGAGTTCCAGTCGAGAAGTGTTCAGTACCATAGTCCACGTCAAAACCTCGTTCTCTAAACCATGATACGATCTCTTCCTCGGCATCCACACCCCTCATCTTGTTCAGAACCCGGAACGAGCCCATTACCTAGCCCTCCTCCTGCTGCTTCTTCTCTGGATCCGGCGGGATCTCTTCTTGTTGCTGCTGCTTCTTCAACCGATAATTTAGCACACCGGATTCCGTTTTTATCTCAATATAACCACACTTTTCCAATTTGGCTAGAGCTGCGCTGATCTCGTCATACTCCAAATCTAATTTACGATGGATGTCCCCCTGGGTGACTACACTTCCTTCCTGGATAAACGCAAAAACAGACTTCTCAATCTTGGAAAGACCCGAAAGTTGATACTTTTCAAGTCCAGGTTCAGATTCTCGCCCTTCTAAGCCCTCGTTTTCCTCCTTGGCGCTACAAAATCTACATCTTTTATCTATTCCCTCTCTCCACTCAACCCAACCTTCTATATTCTTCAGGAGAGGGTAAAAAAGTGTAGTTTTGGTAGCCCATTCCTCTTTATTCTCTACTGTTACTTTGAAGCCAACACCGATCCAGCACCTAGTGCTTTTTTTTCCTACTCCTATTCCTTTTTTCCTTGGTTGTGAAATGGCTCCTTTGACGTGGAGTGGGAGTTTTTTCGTAAATATTCCCTGTGTTACAGTGCTTATTTTCTCGTTCTCACAGAAAGCCAAGAATAAATGCCACAAAAAACTATTGGATATTGGTTCTGCTTGGGGGTCATATTCCAGTAGCTCAGCAAAGTATGCTATACTGCTGGTTAGTTTGTGCCATTTAGCCATTGTTGCGTCTATGTCCAATTCGTAACTGGGTTTCCTATTTTTCCGGAGTCTCTTCAAACCTTCCAAGGCCCAGTTTAATATGCCTGGAAATTCCGGTTCCAATTCTTTTAATAGTTCTTCCTGGGGGCGAGCTTTTTCAGGCGGAAACTCGAAGGGAAAATTGATCAAAACTACGCGCCGGAAAAAAGCTTCATCGTAATCAACAGAATCGTCCAGATGCGGTAGCTTATTCGTGGCCATGATTATTTTTGCATAATTCTCAAACCAAAACGGCCGCGAATACTTCACTTCACCCTGTATAGGATCCTGCCCAGTCAATTTTTTCAGTATATCCGCATTTTTAAGTAAATGGCCACTTAGTTCCACATCTAAGTTAGCCCATTTCTCAAACAATTCTGCTTTAGCAAACCTGTTGAATTCCAAGTCTCCCCAGGAGAGAGCCACCCAATTTCCCTCCCCTAGAAACCGGCTCATAATTTTAACAAGCGTGGTTTTTCCATTCCACTTCTTACCCACAAAAATAAAGAAAAACTGGAAATCATAGGTACGATAAAGCAGATACCCGAAGATCTCCTGAATAAGCAAAATATTCTCCTCCGGCTGGACCTCCCTCAGCCACTTCAAAAACTTAGGACACTCCGCACCCGGTTTAAATTCAAGGGGTAATTTGCTGAAAAACCTGTATTTCGGATCATACTGAAGCAAAGCATAAGTATCAATATTCAATATGCCATTTTTGAGAGGCACCAGATTTATCGGTTCCTTAATCTCTTTCCGGGTCTCGAAAAATAGGATGGTTGAATCTTTAATATAATTAATCACCTCATTAACATAATGAATTAAATACTCCTCACCCAAGACTCGGGCGCAATAATCTTTTATGATCGCCTCTGCATTCTTCACATAGATACCGTTAGAATAATAATACGTATCGAAGTTATCACACATCGTCAAGAAACGGTATTTCTCCTTAATCTCGTCACCCAGCCTTCTAGGGATAAACTTCTTTCCATCAAAATATTTCTGAAGAACATCCCAGTTCTCTAAAGCTACCAAAACGGGGTTCCCATCATCAAGAAGCAAGTTGCCAGAAACCGTCGCAACATCAGGCTCACGAGGATCCTTATATGGACCCGTCAGCCTTCTACCCATCACAAAATAATAACCATCATGCTTTTTTACTACTTTAACTTCGTGGTCTTCAGACATTCCTTATCATCACCCACCACTTCTTTCTTTAGAGAGTAATAATGCGCCCGATGCATCTCGGAAACCTCAACCATCCCCCGCCGCTTCAAATTGGTTATAATATTTTCAACTTTCCGGAACTCCAACCCCGTTTTCTCCGCCAAGTATCCCACTGTGCAGAACTTCTTTACTTTGAGAATATCAAGAACCTGATGCACACGACCAGGCAGCACATGTTCTAGGACGTGTGATCGCATAATGTTCTGAGCACTGGTTGAAAACTCGCAGCGAGAACAATTAAAAACACCCGTTGCATTATCAAAAGTTACGAGAGCCCCAACCATATTTCAGCCTCCTAACTCGCGGCTCTTCGTTGTTCTTTGTGTGACTCGCGCCATGCTTTCATCGCGGCTTTCGCTTCTTGGTCTTGAAGCTTTTTTAATCTCCAATATTTTGGGTGTTTAAATGCCGGGATAATAGTAGTCATGCCTTTCAAAACGTTGTAATGATCTTTAAAACCGTACTCGGGTACCAGTTTGGGATCCGCGTCGACTATCAACCCACACACCGTACATGTCAGAGCCCCGCCATCACCATCCTTACTATTCACCACCAGAGAACCCTGACATTCGGGACAGAATTTAACCTCTAATTTGGAAATCATGTTTCAGCCTCCAATTTTTTGCGGGTATCCACGGGTCCCCGTCGTCCCGGAAACACCTAAAAAACGGGGTGTAAGCAGCCTCCAAGAAGAAACAAATCTTAGAAGGGGGGTGGAAGAGTGTGTGTGGAAGGAGACTGCTTAAGGAACCGTCGTGGACGCCTTTCGCAAGTTGCTAGGCTTCCAGCTTTCAAGTCTCCACCTCTCTGCTTGATTCCTTCTTCCACAAGGACTCGCTAGTCTCCCCGAGGATCTCTTCCAGAAGATGCTTCAACTCGCTTATCGCTTCTTCCTCGGGGCCGTAAATCCAACACAACTCAGGCGGATGCCCAGCGAAATAACTTGCCAGTCTTGCACCGATAAGCCACTCCCTCACTTTGCGATCGAAGCAGTCAGTCGGCGCCATGTCTATGAAGCCCTGTTTCTCAAAGGTGTCTAGAAACAAAATAAGATTCTCCAGCTTCTCAACGTTCATTTGCTCTCCGCCTCCTTGAATCCCTGTTCTTTCAGTTTTTCCAAGCCCTTGTTAGCCCAGTTCATAAAACTCTCTAGCTTTCGCCTAGTCGCAAGCTTGCTAACTATCCATGAGTCTGCTTTGTTTCCAATGAACTGATTAGGAAAATTGACGAAAACGAGCCGTCTGCGGAGACCTTCATCAAGTTCAAGTGTATCCGGCTGGAAACTTGTTGCAAAAATAAGCTTCGCTCTGTTGGTGAAAACGAAGGGTTGTTGATATTTTCTTTCTGCAGTTAAAGGCTCTCCGGCAATTAAGGCTTTCAAAATACGAATATCTCTGAAATCTTCATGCGAAACATCGTCACATATGTTCACCTTTTTCCCCTGTAATTCTGCCAAGCACCATCTATTTTCCTTAAGTTCCTTGAGACTAATAGCGGCAATATTTGTCCTTGTCAAGTCACTCCTTTTAATGAGTTCCATGAATAGACTAACGAAGGTACTTTTTCCACTAGCCATGGGACCGTGCAGCATCAGAGCCTTCTGGTAGCGGCAGTTATCCATAAGACAATAGCCCACAAACTTCTGCAGCTCAGGCAAGTCTTCGGCTCGAACCACTTCGCTAAGAAACTGCTTAATGTTCGGACAATCAGTCAATGTTCTACTCCTCCGCAGCCTTTTGGTCCTTGAGTTTCATAACCGCGTTCCAGCACACTTTGCAGCTAACTTCTTCACTGCCCTGCTCTAGTAATTCGCCTCTATAGAAACCGTATTTGCCGCAAGCCGACATCCCACTAACGAAGTAGTGCGCTTTCTTCGAGCCTGCCGGATATCCCCAGCCTTCAGTTAACTTCGCTTCTTCACTCTTCTTCTCTTCACCTGGTGATTTGGGTTGTTGTTGTTCACTTAACCCGTTCAAGTCATTAACTGTCGTTTGGACTGCTTTTTCTTTCTCTACTTCTTGCTGCTTGTCAGAACTGTTAGGTGTTGCTTCTGCAATCTGGGCAATAGCTTCAACAACTTTCTTGTCTTCTGGTGTTAATTCTGTTTTTGGTTGGATCGGCCATGGGGGTTCTTGGTCTGTGTAAATTGTTTCTTTCAAGAATGTTTCAATTGTTTTCCGGTTTTCCTCTGTTGGTTCCATGTCCATTCTTACTCTGGATTTGATGCCAATTTCTTTTGCTTCCTCTGAATTTTCACTGATGTTAAAGTCTATTTCTTTACTAGGAGAATTGACCTCGTCCGGTTTCTCTTCTACCTCGTATTCCACATCGATGTCATCAAGTGTCAGTTTTCCGTTTTCATCCTCGTTTAACATTACATCGAACTCTAGGGAGACTCCCTCTGTGCCCCGCCGGCCCTTGATCTCGACATGGTCGATAACTGTTAGCTCCGAAAACATTCTCTGAGCTCTCTTCTTAACCCAGGGTATAAGTTGCTCGTATGCTTCGTTTGGTGTTTCCTTCAGACCAAAATATCTGAGTCTTTCCCTTTCTTCGCGTTGCTTTTTCTGTTCCGCGTAATTGATTCTCTTCTGCTTTTGCTCTTCTTTTGCTTCCTCTTCTGTCTCTTCTTCGTCTTCTTCAGCTTCTTCCTCTTCTTCTTCCTTCTTTTCCTTGGTAAGAATTTCTTCCTTGGTAAGATTGGGGTTCCAGAAATCGTAGTTCTCGCATTTGACCTCTATTTCACTTCCCCGTCTGTTTACGAGGGCCACTGCACGTTTTCCACACTTGGGACAATTCGAGGTCTTCGCCGTTTCTAAGAACTTGTCCAGTTTCTCTTTCTCTTTCACGTTCCTCTTCTCTATCTGAACCTGCTCCTCCGTCTCCCTAGCATTCAAGTTCCTACTGACTATTCTCTCCACGACTTTGACCTGTGACTCCTTAGGAAGCACCGCGAGCATTTTCAGCTTCGAAAGGTCAATTTTTCCCTCAGGTGCTTTGAACGGTAGTTTTTCTGGTTCGTATGGTTCCTCGTTGTCCAGTTCCTCAATCTTTCTTTTGCTGAGTCCCTGCTCTTTGGCTTTATCTATCGCCTCCTGCCATTCCGCGTGCTCTTTTTCGTAGTCCTTCTTCACCTCTTGGTATCTCTGTTCCTGTTTCTCCTCAAGCGTTTTCACCGGGTCGTGATAAAACTTAACCACTTCAGGATTCAGGTCCAGGAGGCTGATGGTTTCAGATACGGTGGATTTATCAACTCCATACCTGGCTGCAATATCCTTGTACTTCATTCCCCGGTCGCTTTCCCACTTCCATAACTCCGCTACTTTGAAGGGATCCATATGTCCCCTCAACACGTTTTTCCGATAACCGTAGACTCTCGCTTCTTCCTCAGTCATCGGCCGTATCTCTATCTTGATTCCAGGCAGTTTCTCATCATTCACTGCACGCCATCGATTAAAACCGTCACATATAACAAACTTATCATGGGGTAGTGATGGGTCGCCGTAGAAAACATCCTTGGGAGAAACTATTACATCATCGTAACGTCCTTCACGGACATCCAGCCGCATCGCCTGATACTCAGCGTCCTCCATTACATTTGCATTAAATTTGTTGGGCTCAAGATCAGAAGGCGGGACCACTCTTCTTTCAAACATTTGTTGTTCACTTTGCATTTTTCTTTACCTCCATTTTTTAATTCAAAAAGTTGGCACGTGCCAACTTTTTTTCACCTTTTTTTCAAAAGTGATCATGAAAAACTCCTAGCTGCTTATCCTCCCCTCTCTTTTCTTCTTGCTATCCTCGATTGATTTTATAATCTGTTTTTTATTTTCCTCTAGCTGCGTTTTTCTCGAGTCAACCGCTTTCCCTATTGCTTCTCGAATCGTTTTGTTGAGCTCCTCTCTCTCCTTCAATTTTTCCTTGTCGACTAGTTTCTCTATCTCCGTTTTCAGAATGCTTTTGAACTGATCATAAGAAAGAGAAATAAACGCATCCAGCTCACAGAATACTTCCCCATACTTCTTAACATAGTTGCGGTATCTTGTGTCGTTGTGAATTTTTCTAAGCGTAGCAGGGTCCAGAGGAGTCTCGGGGAGTTTGAACTCCCGGATCTGTTCTATTGTTACGCCTACCCGCTTTATTTCATAGTCCACTTTGAAAAACTCTAATTCCTTGATTAAGTTAGTGTAAATGCTTAACCCGCTGGGGTCCTGGTCGCCGAAATACAATATTTTAATTTTCCGAGAACCCCTCTGCTCAAAGAAGAATTCAAAGTCCTTCACAGCCCTATCCATAAACTCCCAGGGCGTGAAGCCTTCGGAACTCCGCACCTTAGCATCCCAAGGGCGGCATTCCCTCTCAAAGGTGGGAATCAAACCGATCTTCTCAATCCAGATCTCCAACAAAAAGGGCTGCATGAAAAGTTTGGGTAACTCATAATCCTTTGAAAGCTTCAAAACCTCGTCTATCCTATGCTCAACCCACTTCGCCGGATTCAACGCCAGCCTGCCTAGACACCCATTATCCCCCCTCTTCGAGTCGAAACGCCCAAAGGGAACCTGTCTATCTTGCCGCAGCTTCACCAATAACTTATCTACCTGCTTGTAGGTCTGCTCCGTACCCGGAATCTTCTGCAGAGCCGACCACAGATAGTACCACACGCTCCTCACAGTCGGGAAACGTTCCTCCGGCTCCTTTTCCAACGCGTCCAACACTATTGGAGCAATCTCCTCAACCCAATTCACTCTACTCAACTTCTCCACCTTCCACCCTTTCCATAAAAATAGTCGGTTCAAAATCACACAGTTCCTCGCAGTCCCCGCATAGAACCTCGACGGAGTGTATCGTAATAAAGCCCTCAATCTCTAACTCAAATTTCAACCCATCGACAAACGTTTCACAGGCGCCGCATTTAGTTGCGATGCCCAAGATTCTCTCAATGTTCCGTCTCCGTAGCTCCCTCGAGATCTCCCACATCTCCCTGCAAACCTGGACGGATTCAAACTTCTTCTCTGGCTGCTCCTTGTTGAGTTCCCGCAACCGCTTAAGCAGGCTGATTAACTCCTGCCGAAGGTCTTCTTCGGTCTTCTCGAAAATTTGCTTACTGCTGCTCAACGCTCTTTTCCTCCCTCGCTTTGATTATTTCCATCATTTCTTTGCTACTTTCATCAAGCTTACATTCATCTGGATAGGGAGCCTCGCCGACTGTAGTCCATTCGGTCTTGCAGCCCTCAACGCAACGCCACTGAATGAAAACTATGCCGCTTGACTTCTCGAGTTCGTAATCATACACATCGTGGCCGCACTTCATCTTCGGTAACTCGTTTCTACTCAACATTCACATCCTCCTTTCGCATTTTTTTGAATCAGAAAAAAATAGGATGCCGGCGTAAGCCCCGCCGGCTGGATGGGCTGATGCGGTAGGCGGTAGGCTAAAAAGTATAAGCATGCCTGCACGACCAGACCCATTTCGTGGATATCCAGAATCACCCTGCCGCCTCAACAAACCGAAAAAGCAGTGCTGACCAACAACAATCAGTTTTTCATCTCGGGGGGCGGAAAAACACTCAAAAGCAGGTCCAGGGGAAAGAGTGTAAGAGATTTCTTGGGGTCTGGACATCTTTCGCGTCTTTTTTATAATCGCTAAACTGAAATACTCACAACTCGGACAGTACCAAATCCCCCTCCCGAAATAGTAATTCCCTTTCTGATTGGGTATCTCCTCTCCACAGGCCAAACATATGATTTTCAGCAATTACCTTCTCCCTCCTCGTCAGAATTAGATTTAGCAGCGCGAGTTTCACTATTACTGAATTCGCCGCAGCAGTTAAAAGAACTGATGAAAACTTGGCTTTCCCCCGTAAAAGCCCTCATACACATTCCTATTGTCGCATATTGTGTTTTCTCAAAAAAGTCGCAGTTAGTACATATCCGAGCCGCCCCAAGCCTGTTAGTCACAAGTCCTATTATACTCAGGCAGCTTTCACAGACTTCGACAAAATTAATCTCGCCGTCTAACCACTTCGGAATACAAGCCAAATTACACTTACTGTAAAGATATGTGGCGCTATCCTTATCCAACTTCTAGACCTCCTCCTCGTCTTCAGGATACCATTCATCGGTATACTGATAGTCGTCGTCAAAACCATCGTCCTCATCGATGGGGTGGCACTCGCGGTTCTCTTTCTGCAGGCTGCAATCGATTTTATATTCTCGACAGGGACGCGGGCAGCTTATTATCTCAGGATTCAGTTTTCTCTGCAGGTAATAGAGGATATTCAGGGTGTCATGCCAAACATTATGAAAATCATGACCTAATTTTCCATGTAAACTACTTGGACCCAGACAGGCATCTTGTACCTCGCATCCCTTGCAGCTAAGAACTTCACAAACTTCCTTTAAGCCAGCTTTCTGAAGGTCCACATCCTTCTTGTCCCGTAGCTCGCAGAAACCGCACCGCTTACACTTAACTTCACCCGCATCATAGATCAAAACCCAGAATTGCCGGTACTTCTCAAAAGTCGAACGAACAGCATCCTCAACAGTGGTGATCATTTATAGCCGCCTCCAAGTTGTTCTAGGCCTCCCCCGCCTGTGACCTTCCGACCGATAAGTAGTCTTTTTTAGATCTAAAATATCGGCAACCCTCTTCACAGTGATATGAAATTCCTTGGCGATTTCTTGAACCGTCGCCCCACGGTCCCACATGGTTCGCATCTTTGTTGCAGCAACCGGATCAAGCACAGTTTTAGTCAACCGCTACCCCCTCCATTTTGCTTTATCGCATCTTTAAGATGCGCCGCCGCAGAATCATTTTCCATTAATTCCTGAAAACTTACTACAGAAACATTATTGAGATTGGTAGTTTTCTCGAATTCATCAAGCAAAAACGAGATTACTTCATCAAAACTAACTTTCTTTTTCTGAGTATTCAAAAGCAGGAAACCCTTCACTTTTTTAAGCCGCTCTTGCGTCTTCTCGCAAACTTTGACATGAATCTCCGCCATCAAAACACCTTTCTAATTTCGATATTCTATAATAGAAATCAGTTAATTAAGTATATAAAGTTAACTATTTTCGATTTTCTATATTAAATAAAAAACTATATCATTTTACGAAAATCAATATTAGAAACATGAAAAAAATAGAAACTAGATTAGAGCAAACAGGCGCAATACAGCTATTACTATATTTATATGACAAAAAGAAAGTCAAATTATCAGATGTTATAATAGATCAGAGGGGAAAAATAAGCCAAGCAGCTTTGTATCCTGCTGCTAAAGTCCTTTCTGATTTAGGTCTGATAACTGATGTAAAAACAGATAGGCCACCTAGACGTTTTCTGTCTATCACTCCTAAAGGGGAACATGCTGTTAAAAAGCTTGAAGAATTTAGAGAAATTTTAGAGAAGGAATAATTCTTTTTTTATTTTTTCAATTAAATATAACACCGTTTAATTTTATCAAAAAAGATGTTCAATGTGGCACATGTTTTTTAAAAGTAGGGTTTTTTCGGACCAGATTAGCGGGTTTTAGCTGTTATTGTTCTCGTTTGCTGCGCTTTTTTGGCTGCATTGTACAGTTTCTCGAATTTGTGGGCTTGGGGTACTGTTAGCCAGACGTCGCCGCATTTTGGGCACCTGTAGCCTTCTGATCTAATCTGTATTCCGTCGTGGTAGCGTATTTTTACCTGGGCCTTTTGCATAGGCGTCCCATCCCAAAAACACTTGTTTTCGTTAGTGTTTTTCTTCTTCTGTTTCTGTTGTTTCTGCGTCATCTTCTTCTTTCTCCTCTTCGAGCCCTTTTGCTCGTTGTTCTCAGTATACCTAGTAGGTAGACGTCTTTTTTATCGTTTTCCCTTAGTCCGAAGAAGAACGTGAATTCCTTGTTTTCGAGCGTTCTTGTGCCCTCGTAGACGTTTTTTCCCTTTGTTCTTACCGATTTGGCGTATCTTCCGCTTCTCACGATTTCTTCTAAAACGCCCTTTACCTTGTAGATGTCCAGTCCGTAGAGGCGTGTATGTGTCTCCGCCGTCTCGCTGACGAATATCTTAATCTCCTTCATGTTCATGTATTTGTTCGCCCTCTTCTTTGTACTTGTCTCTTGGTTTGGTGTGGGGGTGCACTTCTTTAACATACTTGACCAAGGCGTTCTCCAGTAGTTGGGTCCCTCCTGATCCCAAACCGTACCCCATATCCTGCTTTATTAAGTTAAACCGCCCCTCGTTTTTCAGAATGCTTTCAGCAAGTTTGTATCCATCTTCCGCTATCCTCATGTTCATATCATCGTTTTCCTCTTCCACAGCGTTGTTCTGCGTTTCGATTTCTCTCCTTACTCGTTTCTTGTTGAAGTCTATTAGTATGTGGGGTGTTCTGAAGAGCATTCGTTTGTAGAGCCCTGGTATGAATACGCTTCCCAGTTCCACGTACTTGTCGATGCTTACGTAGTAGGCTACTTCGATTAGCAGTTTGTATATCTGCTTCCTGCTTTTTAAGCCCCAGAACTTTGTTATCGGGGCCACGGATCCTATGCTGCATTTGTAGATCATGTTGTCCATGCATGTGCGGAGTGTTGAGCTTAGGTGTTCAAATTTGTGTAGTCCCGCTCCCCATACGGCGTCTTCCACGTCCGGGTTGATGTGTCTGCTTTGGACGAACCAGTACGCGAAGTCGAGTACTTCCTTTTTTTCATCTTTCCTTGCGAAGTATTCTGAGAGGAGTTTCCTGGCGTCTGAAGCTATAAAAATCCAGTGGCGCTTTGTGCACGACTCGTATCTTTCCCTTATCTCCTTTCTGGCTTCTGAGAAGTCGAACTGGTTGTCCAGAACGTAGTTCTGGTTTACTCGGCTGTCGGGGTCGAATATGAGGACTTCGGTGTCTTTTTTGCCCCAGGTCTGCATAAGCCACTCCGCCAATGAGAGCAGGCACCCGGTTTTACCAGAGTCCTTTATCCCTATTGCCACAATGAACTTGTCGTTAACATCGTTTGGGAGCCGCGTGGTCAGATACTTCGGGTACACTATTTCCATTTTGAGCTTACGCCAGTCTATTTTGTGAAAGAACAACTTTCTTTCCTTTTCAAACTTCGTTACTGTTTCAATCCTCGTTACTGAGGAACTACTTTTACTCTTCTTCTTCATTTCTGTCTTCATCTTCTTCGTCTCCTCTTCTTCGTCTTGGTTCCTCTAGGTATCTTGGGATATCTACTATTCCCTCTTCACTCTTTTTTGCGGCCTCCCTCTCGAAAATGTCTAGGATTCTGCCATGTGTAACTTTCTCGAATTCAGAGGCTTCCATGGTTCTTATTTTGCACCAACTCAAATATGAACCTAGGGCGTCTTCTCTAACTTTTAGGAAGAATCGTACGTTGAAGCATATTCGAAGATTGCGGAGTTTTTGCTTGTAAGCGGCCTGGATAGCGATGTCTGGCAAACTAGAATCCGCTTCAATCAAGGCGTTAACAAGCTCGGTAACTGCGGTCTTTTGATCTATGCCGTAGTTTGTCTCATTTTCATTGTTGCTGTCTTTTTTCCGCTTGGTTTTCCTTGCTTTTTTTTGTTTAATGTTTCCTGCTGTGGCGATCATGTAAGCTATATTTCTTAGCTTCTGTGTTTTTTGCTCTTTTGTTAAGTCGGAGAAAATGCTTTCAATGACTCTCTTTCTAGACACTTAGATCATCTCACCAATGTGCTGCTAAAACTAGTAATGTAATTACTAACGTGATTGCCAAGCCAAGTATGACTATGAGTTGCCAGTTCCACTTTCTTACTCCCTGCTTTATTCCATGCTTCTTCTCGAGCCTCGTCTGCCCTGTTTGGACATTTACGACCTCTGTCACTTCCCCCATTAGGTTTGCGCTGCTCGCGGCGCTTTTCTGGAAGATCTCGACTGCTTTGTCACTTGCCGCGAAGTCGCTTACCGGTCTCATGTGACTTATTCTTTCCAGGAACTCCTCTTTGCTTAATCCGTAGTCTCTTAGTAAAACGGCCTCGGTCAGCTTCTTTTCATCACTGAAAGCGTATCCTATGATTGTGCGGTTCTCAATGTCTACGTTTCGAATATGGGCGCTTATCGAGTCTATTTCTGCGTACCCGAAAAATGGGAATTCCCTGTGATGTCCGATTATATTTGTAAACCCGCGCCAGAATTTTCCTACATACGCAAAATATGGCATCTCCTCTTTTTTGGCACCGTTTCCATTTTTATTAGACTTTGCTTTTTTGTTACTGCTTTCTGGAAATAGTTTCTCATCTACTATCCGTTGAATTGTTTGGTAGTCAGTGTATCCCTGGGCGGTCATTTCTTCACAAACAGTGTCAAACTCTTGTCGGCTTACTTTATCGTAAGGAAAGAACTGTATTCTTGAGCGGTCCTTGTCGACTAGGTACTCGTCTATTATAGTGTAATCTTCACCGGTGCTTGGATTAATTATGTGGGAGATCCACGTGTATTTATCCCAGTATCTTTTTACTTCCTTTTTCACTGGACCCACAAACAATATCACAAACACCAGGAGGAAAACGGTTCCCATTATGAGGAAGAACCATACGATAGCTACATTTATCGGCAGCTTGGAAAGCAGAACTGTTTGAGCCGCTACATTCACCCATATGTACGCTATAAAGCTTAAAACGTAACACAGCACTGAAACAATTAATACGGCGCCGAACAGCCCCGTTTTTTTGCTAAGGTTGAAGAATTTCCAGAGCCGAATATGCACTTTTTTAAAAGGCCTCGCTTCCTGTTCTTTTTTCTGTTCCTGGAAGGCCTGTTGAGTTTTCTTCTGAACCTCCTCTTGTTGAGGGATAGTTTGAGTTTTTGGTTTTCTAACTTTTGTTTCTCTTGATTGCCCATTTGGTTTTTTGGGTTTCGCTTCTTTTGTTACTGTTTGTGTCATTTTTCATCAACTCCTTTTTTTCATTTTTGGATTATCGTGAAAAAGTGGGTGATTGCTCACCCATAATTAAACTAATGCCATAGCAATACAAGCTTTGGCAATCGCTTTAGCTTCTTCAGGATGGGCTTTCACAAAACCATAAGCCCATTGTGTTAGCTTCTTGGTGTGTTCGCGGGCTTTTTTTAAGCGCTCCACTGTCTGTTGTTTTTGCCGCTTTAACTGTTTTTGTGTTTCAGTTCTTGTTTTCGCCGCCTGCCTTGCCGCTTTCTTTCGTATTTCACTCACTCTATCATGTTTGACCATTTTATTCATTCTCCTAGCGGGTGTATACCGAGTATAGTCTGTGGTGTTTGTGGTGAACTATTCTAGCCTGCGCTCCCGTTTCTTTCGCATGTTTTTTTAATTTCTTCGCGTCTTCTTTCTTTTTGAAGGACTTGCTGAGGTAGTAGTTTTTGCCGTCGAAGCGTCTTTTATCCTTCAGTTTTCTTGAAGCGTAAGGGCTTTTACACTTGGGTTTTTTCTTTTTAGCCATTTTTGATCACTGCCAATAGGAAAAAGCAGGGAGGGGGGGTTCCCTTATCCCGCGTAAACGAAGCCGTAGGCGAGTGACGAGTTAGCAGTAGGCGCGTATATGGCGGCCCATCCTAGTGTTGCATTTATGCCTTCATTGAACCCCAAGAGTGTAATTAATGGCGTCAGAGTAATTACGGTGCCATTCTCATCTATGCAAGTTAAGATTCCCCAAGTATCACCACTTGTAGGCTTGGTAACTGCTGTTAATGTAACATTATTCTCTGTCCAAGAAGTTATAGTAATTACTGAGTCCCAACTTCCAATAAATGATACTGAGTCGGGAACAACTCCCAAAGTATGAATGAAAGTCATGGATGCAGTATTATTTGTCCAAGTAACGTTAGCAGAATAAACTAGTGGAGCCGTAGTTGTTGTTGTCCAGTTGGGTGTAAAGAAGTAACTGATGTAGGTTCCTGTCTGTGTTAGGTTTATTGTTACATTAGTATCCCCAACTCCGATGTCCACGACGTCGCAGTCGTAAAGGTAGGGCGGCGAGTATGGGGGTTTGTTGTACGCTTCATATGCTACTGTGTAGGCTTGTGTCGCCAGGGCGTTGCTCTGATCTATTCTGGCATTTATTCCCGCAATTATGAGATATCCACCGAAAACTGCTAGCAGTATTACAACTACTAAAAATATTGTTACCAGTGCGCTTGCACCATCATCCCTATTTAATCTATACATTCCTTTTTCCTCATTTTTTGTTCGAGACTTTTCTTGTCTCTTTTCCTCCCGTTTCTCTAGCTAGAGAAAGGTTGAGGAGAGACGTTTTTCTCAACCACCTATTTGGAATTGTAATATATTCCATATCACAACAATTAAAACGAAAAGCGTTAAGCTTCCCGATAGGAAGCAGGCTAATAGCGGATATTGAAGTATTTGCAAGCAGTATATGCAGAGTAAAGCAATTACAGTGCAGGAAATTTTTAGAATATCACCCAGCCCCATGTTAAAAGCAATATTCGCTATGGGATTTAATTCATTTAATCCCCTAGCCAAACCAATTCTAGTAAAGAATAGATCGGTCGTGTTAAGCATGACAAATATAGCAGAAAATATGGTAGTTAGGTAGCTAACGCGTTTTTCTGAAGCCTCTTCCTCTTCTTGTCTTAGCATAACCTCACCTAACCTAACATTTGAAAATGGTAGCCACTACTCCCGTCGTTTGGCTAATCCGTATAATGTCCCCCGCGTTCATTACTACTGTTATTATTCTTGAAGTAACTGCTGAAGCAATAGTCTGATTGTCAAAATAAACAGTTGTAGCAGTTGAGCCGATGGTTATTATCATTTGTATCCTCGTGCCATAATTGTTTGGTGTCCCGCCAACGCTGGGAACAATTGAAGTTATGTAGCCGCAACTTCCATCATGTAAATTGTTAAAAAACGTGGCATCGTAGAAATTGTTATCATATATTCTATAAAATAAGAAATTCCCAGTGTTTGAGGTTACTGTGTTATTATAGCACCTGTTTGTAAGGTAAACCCAATAAAAACAGTTGAAAAAATTGTTGTTGGACACGAGAAAGCATGAACAGTTATTAAGCCTCACTCCATCGGTTCGAGTGCAAGTCGTGAACTGATTGTTAGTAATAATACAATATGCCGAATTAACTGCACTAATTCCTCTAATTTTATCAATGGCGGCCATATTATTAAAAATACAATCTGTTATCATGGTAAAATTACTGTTTTCAACTTGTATCAACGGCGTAATAGAGCCTGTACCAGTCCCAACAAAATTAAACCCCTTTATCGTTACATTTTCTACATTCAAACAGGCGAAAGCGTAATCAGTTGCACTTGTTTCAGTTTTATAAATCGTGGCACCGTCAGAAATGAAATATTGATTACTTTTAACAGATATGCTCTCTCCGCTATCAATATTATATATGCCGCCCGTAAAATATATTGAGCCCGCCATCGGTATCTGAGAAATTAAGCCGCTCAAAGTAATAGCGGTTGCAAACACCGTATTATTTTTTCCAAACTCCGCCACATAACTTGCCCCATTGATATAGATGAGGAAATCGTAGGGGCAGACGATCGGGGCTACTGAATTCATCCAATTATTTAAAACAGTGACCTGAGATTGGAGAGATGATACTTGTCCTTGAAGAGTGGCGATGTCCGACAGTGCTTGCGTCATCTGCGTTTGCAAAATCGTTATGTTTCCAATACAGTAAACCATTTGCACTTGTAAAACGGCGATGTTGATGTTTGCAGTGTTCATCAATGCTTGAAGCGTAGTGATTGCAGCTTCGGCACTTAGCATTCTTGCCTGCAGGTCAGCTATGTTGATGTTTGCAGTGTTCATCTGTGTTTGCAGCGTTAAAATGTTGGCTTGAACTATAGTCATCGTTGCTTGTAGCGCAGCTATGTTTAACTGTGCTTGTGCCATTTGGATCTGGAGAAGGTCAATGTTTACTTGTTCTGCTTGTAAAGTAATCTGCAAAACCACGATATCCGCTTGTACCTGTACCATTTGGACTTGAAGCGTAATTATGTTTGTTTGTGCTGTACCCATTTGTGATTGGAGGGTTGAAATCTGCCCGGTTACCAAGGTCATAAAACTATTCACAGTGCTTTGCCAGGACTGTATAGCAGATTTGAAGCTCAGATAATCGGAGAGATTGACGTTGACTTGTTCAGCCCATGTGTTAATCTGTCCCTGCCACGTTAGGATCTGTCCCACTTGGGTTTGTAACTGCGAAACGTTCAGATTGGTGAGAGAGATCCAGTTATTTACCTGTGCCTGCCAAGAGTTAATTTGATTGGACCAAATCTCCAATTGTGTTTGGGCCTGCTGTTGCTGGTTGAGGAAGGGTATTACGTAATAACTGATTAAAGTCGAGTTAACACCGTTAGCATTACTTGTGCTGGTAGTCATACCTACGAATGCATAGCTGGCAAGTCCACTGAAAACTAACAATATGAATATTACAGCGTACCATCTCTGGATCCAAGTCTTCTTCCTCTTCTTTGGTTTATTGGGTTTTACACCGCCAACGTTAGACACACTCAAAATCTCCTTATTGTTCTATACTCAACTAGGCTTCCGCGTTGATATAGCCAGTAAATAATCGCAATCATCGCGGCAACTATAAGCACGACCACGATAATATAGGGCAGGTTAGCGTTCCAGTAGAACCAGCCGCCGAAATCGTAAGGATTGCTGTTCACATAATTTTTGAAAATGTCTGTCGCGCTGCTGTATGCCCACCAGCCCGCGAAAATAATCACTAACACGAAAACCAATGCAATAAAAATTATGATTGGTTGCTCATCGTCTGTAGAGGAGTGGAACATTAAATCTTACCTCCTCGTCTTCTTCTGCACTCAGCCCGATTAGAATGAATGTGGTCAAAAACGTCGCGGTGATTAAACGTGTAAATATGAAAACAATTCCTAGCTGCCAGGTGAATTCGACGCTAAGCCCATTCCATAGCGGAAGCCACAAAACTGTAATGCCGGCAACAATGTTCTGCCAATAGTTCAAAACCAGAAAAGCGTATACGGCATCCCATGTCCCTGAACCGAGTATTATAAAATTGATAGCCATCAAAGCCCAAATCCAGGTTGGGATGGTAGCGATATTTTTTACTTGAAGCCCAAAATAAACTCCAGCAAAAATCATCATAATTACAAGTGATGGACCGGCAACGAGCCAGAAAAACACGTTCCAAACTGAAGCGCTGAGGCTCGCCCCCCAAAACGTCTGTATTGGGAAACTGTATTGGTTCCATCCGAGAACCCAGGCCAGTATAGAAAATAACGTGTTTCCGTTTGAAAAATCGTTCACGCCGTACACTGCGAGGGCAAATATAAAAAGTGCGAGTATGATAGAGAATGCCTTCTGTTTTCCATTCATTCCATCACACTCCGAAAAGAATTAAGGAGACCGCTAGTCCCACTATCATCCCTGAGCCGAAAGACAAAATCAGTATCTGCCGGAAGTTGAAGCCGATAACCAGAACAGTTACACCGATTAATCCGCATAATATTACCTCAGGTACTTTGGAAACCAATCCCCCGACAAGGATCCATGCAACCCAACCCCAGAATCCTAGTCCTAGAAACATTTGGTAAGTCAAATTTGTGAGGTACAATTCCCGTATCAGAATGTAGGGTATCAGCATTCCCGCGACAAAAAGCAGAATAACAGTAATCCAAGTGTAAATTTGGATTGTGGATGGTTTTTCCTTCATGCGGTATCTTTCCATGTTTACCACCAAATTGTCTTTGTAGCTATTACGCCGCTTGTTGAAAGACTGAGATAGAGGAAAATGCACTCCATGACGATCGTAACTAGAATAAGTATTATGCCCAAAAGCATCATTTTGTCTCTCACTGTAATCTTTCCAAAGTAGTTACTGCTAAACCCTAGCGCTGCAATAGAGCACGTCCAAAAATTCTTCTATTTTTAAGTAATATTCTATTTATGCCATGGGCAAAGCAGTTATACGTAGGAAGCCTGTGCCCTACAAATACGCCGTAAAACTACTCGACGTAAAAAGATTCACCCTATACAGCCTGGGAAGCGCACCCCTCATAGCTCTCCTCTCAGACCAGGTTCCACCCCTCGAAGAAGTATACACCGACCTCCACGACGCGGTCCTGGAACGCCTAACAAGCGAAGAAAAAAGGGAGCAGCGCAACAAACACCGACCAGAAAAGAAGAGACCCTGGTCCCCAACAAAAACCAAAGCCCCCTTCCAGGACGCCGCAAGCAAAAAAGCCAGAGACCACACACTAGAAGACGACCTCAAAATCGCAAAGGCAGTCATAGAAAAACTGGGGAAACCTTGGAAAACCTCAAAAATGGGCCGAAAACCACGCTACAGCCCAAAGAGGCTAGCCGCAGCAATCCTCATCAAAGAGGCAAGAGGGTTGAGCTTCGAAAAACTTTCCACAGAACTCAAAAACCACAACTACGACGCAAGAACAGAAGAGGCAAAGGAAAAAGAAGAAGGATCCAAAAGCCCCTGCCCCTCCCAACTCCACTGGGCGATGACCAAAATCCCCGAAGAGTACCTAAAAAAAGCCCTCCAGATCCTAGACCGGATGGCTGTCGAGGAGCACACCAAGCTCTTCGGAGAAGAAAACCTTAAGGAATACAGCATAGACTCCACAGAAGACACCTGCACCACGCTCAAAGAGGTCATGGTCGCCATGAAAACGGAACTCCACCACCAGACCGTGAAGTACCACATACTCGCCCGGCTGGTGACCAACACTGTAGTAGCAGTTGAAGCCTCGAAAAACACCAGGGACGCAAGACCCCTCCTAAGATACGTGCCGCCGGGCTCAACCGTCTATATGGACGCCGACTACGATGTTGAGTACAATTACGAGTATGGTCAGGAGAGGAGAATCACTCTCATTGTTTACCCCAAACTTTATGATGAGAAGCCCTACGGGGGGCACCACCGCCGCCAGGCTCAAAAAGATTTTAGCAAGGAGAAGTATGGACGCCGCAAGCTGGTGGAACGCCCCATAGGGAACAGAGAGGCCCGGGACGGAAGCACGCTGAACTACCGAAGGCCAGACATGCGGAGAAAAGGGCTACTGCTCAAGTACACAGCCCACAACATCCGCGCGCTGTTCACACAGCAGGCCTGGCAAAAGGTCCTGCAACCGGTGCAATTCCCTTAAAAAAAGGGTAGGACACAAGGACAACGAACAGAGTCCAAAGCTAGTGGGCACTCCGTCCACTTATTCGGCTCAGCAGCACTACAGCAAGTCCTCCTAGGCCGTTTACATTAATGAAGAGGGAACTACCAGCGGTAAATATGCCCTAAAAAGTCCTAGAAAAAACGAATACTTCAATTTTTTGGACGTGTTCGCTGCAATAAGTAGGCATTTAAGGTGGAAGTATCCTGCTGCCAAGTACGCTACTTGATTGTATACTGCGTAGCCGTGCCATATGATCCACCAACCAGTGATTTGATAGTTAACCAGTACCCAGTATGTTAATATCTGAATCGTCGAAAGGCTAGTTAAAGCGTTTGAAGCGAAGAGGTCTTTTGTAACCCAAAAATACAACACATTAATCTCTGGCAAGAATAGCAAAATTGGAATAGCAATGATTCCAATGTAAATCAATATATTCAAAACACTTGACTCACTATACTCTAAACTTTTCAAACGGTACAATTCAAGCTCCTCTTAACCCTTTCAAGAGCTCCCCTTCAGCTTGCCAAAAAGCCGCCTACATGGAAGCCCCCTACTCGACGTACCACTTACTTTGGGGCAGTCTGTGAAAAAGCAACGTTAAAAATGTTTGTAAAAAATAGATGCTGATGTTCTATGTGGCACATCAAGATAATATTATGCCAGATAATAATACGTTAGCCGCTTCTAAATAGATAAATTATTAAAATATAGGAAAAACCGCCGCGCCGACGCGGGCCCTAGCGGAGCTACTTCTGTCCTGAAAACTTTGAAAAAAACAAAAAAACGGAAAAAAAGAAATAGTTTAAATTCGCCCCTAGTCGCGGGGGACTTTGAAGTATTCGTAGAAGCCTCCTCTGCTTCCGGGTTTCTGTTGAGGATGGCCTAAGAATCCGGCTGTGACCATCTTCTTAAGCAGCATGGGCGGTTTGTAGGCAGGATTTCCGGTTTCGGTGTAAACGTAGTCTAGTATGTGGTATATTGTGTCTAAGCCTATAAAGTCTGCCAGTGTGAATGGCCCCATTGGCCAGTTGAATCCCAGTTTAACCATGGTGTCAATTTCTTTTACTCCTGCTACGCCTAACTCTAGCATTCTTATGATTTCAGCAACTGTGTAGCTGATGAATCTGGTTGTGAAAAATCCGGGTCCATCTGCGGCGCTAACGGGAACCTTGTCCATCTTTTTTGACAGTTCTAGGATTATGTTGTATGTTTCGTCAGAGGTTAGTGCGCCTCGTATGATCTCTATCAGTTTCATAACCGGTGCCGGGTTAAAGAAGTGTAATCCTATGAATTTTTCTGGGCGTTTTGTGGCTGAGGCTTGATCTGTGATCATTAGGGAGGATGTGTTTGAGGCGAAGATAGTGTGTTTGGGGCATATTTCGTCCAGCTTTTTCCACATATCTTTTTTGATTTTCATGTCTTCAGCGATGGCTTCTATCACTATGTCAGCGTTTCCCGCTCCCTCTTTTAGGTCCTTTGTACCCTTTATTTTGGCTACGGTTTTGTCTACTTCTTCCTTGGTGATTTTACCTTTTTCAAGGGCTCTTCCCAGACTCTTCTTGATGCGCTCCGTGGACTTTTTAACTAGCTCGTCCGAAATTTCGATAAAGGTGGTGTTGTAGCCCAATCTGGCACAGATTTCCACTATTCCTGACCCCATGATGCCTGCTCCTAGAACACATATATTTTTCACATCTTCTAATTTCATCTTCACACCTTCTCCTAACTAGATTTAAATCAGTTATGTTCAGCACTATACTTAAAAACTTTTCTTAAACCTGCGAAGCCCTTCTCTAATTAGAGATGATAATAGTTGACTTTTGAACATTTTTGGAACCGTTATTAACATAACCAAAAAAGTAATTAGTAATATCAAGAAAAGATTTAATGCAACCGTTTAGAGGTGGATAGCTTTGGGTTTTGAAGACATAATCTACGAAAAGAAGAACGGCGTCGCCACCATCACCATAAATAGACCCCAAGCCCTTAACTCCTTTAGATCAAAGACTCTGGATGAGATGACCGCGGCCTTTGAGGACGCTGAGGAAGACGAAGACGTAAGAGTAGTTGTTCTCACCGGTGCCGGTGACAGGGCCTTCTGTTCCGGGGGAGATGTCACGGAGATGGGAAAGCTGACCCCCGCGATTGGTAGGAAGTTCTTGGGTAAATGCCTCAAACTATCCACGACCATGAGGAACCTGTCGAAGCCCATAATCGCCAGGATTAACGGCTACTGTCTAGGGGGCGGAAACGAGCTGAACATGTTTTGCGACCTCACCATAGCTTCAGAGAAAGCGGTACTGGGTCAGGTCGGCCCTAGGGTGGGCAGTGTTCCTATCTGGGGTGGCACACAAATGCTACCCAAGGTTGTGGGTGAGAAGAGGGCTAGAGAGATAATATTTCTCTGTAGGAGATACACTGCGAAAGAGGCTGAGGCTATGGGCTGGGTGAATAAGGTTGTGCCGCATGATGGGCTGGACGCTGAGGTTGCTAAGTGGTGTGAGGAGATTAAGGCTCTGAGCCCACAGAGCATAAAGCTCTCAAAAATATCTCTGAACTTTGCATCCGACCTTCTGTATCCATCCTTTGTCCACGGCCGCGACATGTTAGCATTGGTTTATGGTTCCTACGAGCTTACTGAGGGCATGGAGGCTTTTCTTAAAAAGAGAAAACCGGTGTGGAAACCAGAGGAAAAGGAATAGAATGCTAGGTTTCTTCTCTCTCCCTTCTTTTTTTCTTCGCGTCATTGATTAGCTCTCGGGCTATGAGATAGGTTAGTATCTCTGTTGTCCCTCCTGCTATCTTCATCATTCTCGCATCCCTGTAGTACTGCTCCACTGGGAATTTTGTGGTATAACCAATTCCTCCTAGAGTCTGGAGAGCATCGTTACAGACCTCCACACTCATATTGGTTGCATAAATCTTCGCTTCAGCCGCCTCCCTGGTGGCGGATCTACCCGCATCGATGATTCTTGCGGCTCTCAAAGTTAGGAGACGGGCGGCCTCTATTTTGGTGTTCATCTCGGACAGTTTGAAACTCACCGCCTCAAAGTTGGATATCGGTTGATTGAACTGGTCCCTTAGAAGAGAGTATTCCAAGGCGATTTCATAGGCTCGGCGTGCGTGGCCGATTGCTTCACCAGCGATAACTGTTCTTTCAATATCCAGCTCGTCCAGTAGAACCTTGAAACCCTCGTTTTCCCTCCCTACAAGATTCTCCGTGGGAACCCTCAGATTTGTAAAACGCAGGTGACCGTTTCTAGCCCCCCTCATGCCTAGGAGTTCAAAGTGTTCTAGGACCTCGAAGCCTTCCATATCTTTTTCAACCACAAAGCAACTCATCCCCTTGTGAGGATGCACGCTGCGGTTGGTTATAGCAAAAGTAGTGTTGACTTCAGCCTCTCCTCCGTTTGTAATGAATCTTTTTTCACCATTTAGAATATAGTGGTTGCCCTCCCTGATTGCCGTGGTCTGCATGCCAGCAGCGTCTGAGCCGGCCTGAGGTTCTGTAATCACTATTGCTCCGATTTTCTCGCCTGAAAGCAAGGGTTTAAGGAATCTTTCTTTTTGATAGTCGGAACCAAATCTGGATATGGGTATACCGCCTAGCATTGACGCGACTCGCGCTGTGCTAGTCACTGGGCTGACTGCCGCTAATTCCTCGGAGACTATGAAATCCTTGGTAACTCCGTTTCCCTCGTTTAGGCCTCCACACTCTTTAGGGAAGGGATTACGGATATAACCCCTTTGGGCGATCATTTTTAACGCTTTTCGTGGGTAAACGTTGTCTTTCTCAAATTGCTGGGTCATAGGGGCGATTTCTTCGTCCAAAAATGCTCTGACCTCGCTTCTAAAAGAGTTCTCTTCCTCAGTAAACAGCCATAGACTTTCCTCTGAAACGCTGTATCCCTGAGGTAGTATTAGGTCCTCATACTCTATTGGGGTGGGTTTCTCAGCTTTCATATCTGCTTCCTCTAATCTAACTAATTAATTTGTTAAATGGATATTAAACTTTTAGTTAACTAGTAAATATGAGAATTAAATAATAAAAACAGGAGCCCATAATACGCTTGTCACTTGTTTTTCGAGTTAAAATTGAGGACTCTACTTTTTAAATAGTTAACAAAAAGACAAGCTGGGGTTGTAAACTTGGGTATAGATTTAAAATAAAAGTTGGTAAATAGTATGTAAGGGAGTTACGTTATTATTGGAGAGTGAATACAATTACGATTCCCAGGCATCAGGCGATTACCAAGAAAATAATGGAGAAGTATGAGAGTGGGAAGCGGGCGGAAGCTATAAACGAGTTATTATACAATCTGAGGGACAAAGATTTTAGGGTTAGAGCCGCCTGTGCCGAAGTTCTGGGGAATATAGGCGATCTGAGAACAATAGAACCTTTAACCGAACTCTTAAACGATGATTATAGCGAAGTAAGAATAGCAACAGTACAGGCTCTAGGAAAAATAGGCGACGCCAAAGTCATAGAACCTCTCAAGAGATTACTCAACGACGAACACGGCGAAGTTAGACTGGTGACAGTAAAGGCTCTAAGCAAAATCGGGGGAGAGAAGGTTATCCAGCCACTGATTAAAACCCTGGACGACAAGGATAGCAGAGTTCAAACCACAGCAATCGAAAGCTTGGGAAGAATGAGGCCAAAGGCGGTAAACCCCCTACTGAAAACATTAGAAAGTGAAGACGAGTACACCAGAGCATACACTGCAAAGGCTCTAGGAGAAATCGGGGATCCCAAAGCCGTGGAAGCACTAATAAAACTCGTAGATGATCCAAGCAACATCGTTAGAGTAAACGTTGTGGAAGCTCTGGGAAGAATAGACGACCCCAGAGTCGTGGAACCGTTAATCAAAGCCCTAAATGATGAGGAAGTCGAAGTAAGAATAAACGCGGTGAAAGCACTAAAAGTAGCAAAGTCGGATAAAGCAACACAAAATCTGGTTGACGCCTTAGACGACCCAGACAGCCGGGTTCGCATGTGGAGCGCCGATGCTTTAGGATACAAAGCAGACAGCTCAGCGATGGGACCACTCATTAATCTGCTTAAGGACAGTGACCCCCGCGTGAGAGAGAACGCGGTTAAAGCCCTAGGAAAAACCGGAGACTATGAAGCGGTGCAACCCCTAATGGAATTATTGAGGGATAAAGACGAAAGAATCAAAGAATTCGCAGATAAATCACTCGCCATGATTGCCAAAAAATACGGACTCTCAAAAGATGAGCTAATAAGAAGACAGGGAGCTCGGCCCTAAGAGCAAGATAAGACTAAAATTTAAAGCCCAATTATTCTCTTTTCCCCTTTTTTCGGTATCTAAGCCCGACGTAGTTAATCCCTAACCTTGAGGAAATGGGGCTTTCTTGCGCAAATCTTAGTAAAAACGACAACATTTGGATTAAGATAATAGATATAAGGGTTACAATCCTAGATAAAGGATAGGATATTTATTATTAAATGCAGAAGAATAGGGAAAATTTTAAGAAGATAGCCTTTTTGACGAAGTGGGACGCCTAAACCTAAAAGACAAAGAAGGGTGATTCCAAAAATGGCCTTTTCCCATGCCAAACGGATGAGTGAAAAAAGTGGTTTGCCATTTGAGGCGGTTATTGAAAGCAAGCCATTTCAGAATTATAGTAAGAGAAGATTAGAGGAAAAGGTGCGTCTTGAGGAGAGAAGTTAACTCGGAAACCACTGAAATAATTCAGTACATTGCTCGTGAAGTGAATGATTTGAAAACAGCAACCTTGAACAGAAGGAAAATACGGAAAATTCCGATAATTATAATGCAAAAAGATTTTAAAGGAGGGGTTTTAAAAAACAAGGTTATCGATTGCCCCTTAGCTGGTCAAATGAAATTCCGATGTGGGCACATGGAATGCCCGCATTTTGTTAAAGCTCTCAACGGGTATGTTATATGCGTCGCAAAAGAGAAAGACGATCCACTAGACTGGATGAAAGGCAGACCACCGAAAGGCAGACCACCGAATAAAAATTCAGAAAATAATGGTGAACCCTTATCTTCGCTCGGAAATAAAGGGGAATAATACGCTTTCCTCGTGATGAATTCCCCTAAAGGGAGAATTCGAGTAGTTTTAATACTTGCGAAATGTGGTATTTTGAGAATCCAAAATATATCTTTTGTTTATACTATTTTTTCATATTTAAAAGTCATCTATTAATTATAAAAAATTTTTAGTTAATGGTTGTTAATTTAAATCCTAATATTTATTTGGCGCAGTTTTTACTGTTTGATGTGACATTGGAAGGAGAACTAGGAAGATGCCCAAATTCAGTTTAGTATCAGAGTATACACCGCGGGGCGATCAGCCGGAAGCTATCGCGCAGCTGGTAGAAGGTTTAGAGAAAAATCTGCGCCATCAAACCTTATTAGGTGTTACCGGCTCTGGAAAGACTTTCACCATGGCTAACGTGATAGAAGCGGTTCAGAAACCAACCCTAGTTATTTCACATAACAAAACCCTGGCGGCTCAACTATTTAGTGAGTTTAAGGAGTTCTTCCCGGAGAATGCTGTGGAGTATTTTGTAAGTTATTACGATTATTATCAGCCCGAGGCTTATGTTCCACAAACGGATCTTTACATAGCTAAGGACGCCTCCATCAATGAGGAAATTGATAAAATGCGTAACGCTGCTACCAGAGCCCTTACTGAGCGAAGGGACACCATAGTGGTGGCAAGTGTTTCCTGCATTTACGGCCTCGGCTCCCCCGAGTATTACAAAAGCATGGGTTTTTTCCTGGAGAGAGGGCAATCCAAGAGCAGGGAGGAAATCCTCAGAGAGCTGGTGGACATACAGTATGAACGTAATGATGTCAACCTTGAGAGGAGCAAGTTCCGCGTTCGGGGGGACGTGATTGAGGTTTATCCCTCCTACGAGGACGTACTGATTAGAGTAGAGCTCTTCGGAGACCGCATCGAGAGAATAAGGGAATTAGATCCCCTAACCCGTAAAACAAGGATGGAGAAGGAGACGGTTTACATCCTTCCCGCAAAACATTACGTTATACCGGGCGATAATCTGTCGAGGGCAGTAGAATCCATAGAGGAAGAGTTGCAGGAAAGGCTGAAAGAGTTGAGGGCAAAGAACAAACTTTTAGAAGCCCAGAGACTGGAGCAAAGAACCAAATTCGACCTAGAAATGCTGCGAGAGATGGGTTACTGTCCGGGCATTGAGAATTACTCAAGGCATCTTGACGGCCGGAATCCCGGCGAAAAACCCTTCACTCTCATTGACTATTTCCCGAAGGACTACCTTCTATTTATTGATGAATCACACGTAAGTATCCCTCAGCTGGGAGGGATGTATGAGGGCGACAGGTCCCGAAAAGAAAACCTGGTGGAGTACGGCTTCAGACTCCCATCGGCTATTGATAATAGGCCCCTCTGCTTCGAAGAGTTTGAAAACATGGTTAATCAGGTAATCTACGTTTCAGCCACCCCCGGCCCTTATGAGTTAGAGAAGAACGAACAGCTTGTGGAGCAAATCATACGCCCCACAGGCCTCGTGGATCCCCGAGTGGAGGTCCGCCCAGTTGAGGGGCAGATAGATGATCTCCTAGCACAGATTAGGGAGCGTGTGGAGAGGAAAGAGAGGGTTTTGGTCACCACCCTTACGAAGAAGATGGCTGAGAACCTGACCGAGTACTATGAGAATCTCGAGGTGAAAGTGAGGTACCTGCACTCCGAGATTGAAACCCTCGACCGGGTGGACATCGTGAGGGATCTGCGTCTGGGCGAATTCGACGTACTCATAGGTATAAACCTCTTAAGGGAAGGCCTCGACCTACCCGAAGTCTCCCTTGTTGCCATACTGGACGCTGATAAGGAGGGCTTCCTGAGATCGGAGCAGTCTCTGATTCAAACCATTGGAAGAGCCGCTAGAAATGTTAACGGCACCGTGACAATGTATGCGGACACAGTAACCGAAGCCATGAGGAGAGCAATAAACGAAACCAATCGGAGACGAGAGAAACAGACGAAGTATAACGAGGAACACGGAATAACCCCTCAAACCATAGTGAAGGCTATTCGCGATATGACTGGAAGGAGGCATGAGGAGATAGAGGTTGAGAGGGTAACTGATGAAGAATTGCCTGTCGTAATAAAGGATTTGGAGAGGGAAATGAGAGCCGCAGCGGCCAGCCTAGAATTTGAGAGAGCCGCAGCGATTCGCGACAAACTCTTGTTGCTCAAATCGGTAAGGGAAGGAAAGTGAAGCATGGGTAAAGACAAAATAATTGTTAAAGGAGCATCGGAACACAACCTCAAAAACATCGATGTGGAGATCCCGCGTGACAAGCTCGTAGTAATCACGGGACTGAGCGGCTCGGGGAAATCCTCCCTAGCATTCGACACCATCTACGCGGAGGGCCAGAGGAGATACATTGAATCCCTATCCTCATACGCCCGCCAATTTCTGGAAATGATGGAGAAACCCAGCGTAGAATACATAGAAGGCTTATCTCCGGCAATATCCATTGAGCAAAAGCCTCCCAGCAGAAACCCCAGATCCACAGTGGGAACGGTAACCGAAATTTACGATTACCTCAGGCTACTCTACGCGAGGGTGGGGACACCCCACTGCTGGAAATGCGGGAAGGAAATCACACAGCTCACCACAGAGCAGATAGTCGACCGAATAATGAGTCTCCCAGAAGGAACCAGAATACAAATCTTGGCATCTATAGTTAAAGGGCGAAAGGGTGAGTACCGAAAAGTCCTCGAGAACCTCAAAAACGAAGGCTTCGCCAGAGTCAGAATAGACGGAGAAATAATGGATCTGGAAGGGGAGATAAATCTCGACAAGAACAAGAAACACGACATAGACCTTATAGTGGACAGACTAGTTATCAAACCCGGTGTCCAGAAAACTCTCACAGATTCTGTTGAAACCAGCCTCAAATTCGGAGATGTTGTCAGGGTCGTAATAAACGATAATAAGGAAAACATTTACAGCAGACGCTTAGCCTGCGAGGAATGCGGACTGGGATTCGAGGAACTAACCCCCCAAATGTTCTCATTCAACAATCCCCACGGAGCATGCACCTATTGCAGTGGACTGGGAACCACCAGAAGAATCGACCCCGACCTAGTGATACCCAATAAGGAACTATCAATAGCGGAAGGAGCAATAGCACCCTGGCACAACCCCATAGGCAGCTGGTACCTAAGGAAACTGGAATCAGTAGCAAAAAAGTATGGTTTCAATATTTACACTCCCGTTAAGGACTTAACACCAAAGCAGCTCAACGTGGTTTTGTACGGAACCAATGACCGCGTCAAATATCTCTACGAAAACGAAGAGAGAGGAGTCTACTTAGAGTATGAGGGAAGCTTTGAGGGAGTTATAAATAATCTGGAGCGCAGGTACCGCGAAACCAAATCCGAGTACATTAGGGAGGATATGGAAAAATTCATGGATATGAGCCCTTGCCCCTACTGTAAGGGAGACCGACTGAAACCCGAGAGCCTAGCGGTGACCGTGGGAGGCCGCAACATTGCCGAAGCCACAAAAATGTCCGTCGAACAAGCTCAAAGATTCTTCAATCAACTACAACTTGGGAATAGGGAACAGATAATAGCGGAAAAAATTCTCAAAGAAATCAAATCCAGACTGAAATTCCTAATGAATGTTGGACTAGATTACATCACCATGGACAGGGCGGCGGGAACCCTAAGCGGAGGAGAAGGACAAAGAATAAGGCTCGCGACACAAATCGGAAGCAGCCTCGTCGGAGTAATCTACATACTAGACGAGCCCTCAATTGGATTGCATTTTAGGGATAAGAAAAGACTAATTGAAACTCTAAAGGAGCTAAGAGACTTGGGCAACACAATCCTAGTTGTGGAACACGACGAAGACACCATAAAAGCCGCGGATTACATAATAGACCTCGGTCCGGGTGCTGGCAGAAACGGCGGCTGGATTGTAGCTACGGGAAGCCCGAAGGAGATAATGGCAAACAAGAATTCTTTAACCGGCAGATACCTTTCTGGTAGCCTTAAAATACCAGTCCCATCCAAGCGACGCAAGGGCAACGGCAAATATCTGATTCTTAAGGGAGCACAGCAGAATAACCTGAAAAACATCGATGTAAAATTCCCCCTGGGATTGTTCATCTGCATAACCGGAGTTTCAGGATCTGGCAAGAGCAGCCTAGTCTATGAAATCCTGTACAAGGCGCTGGCACAAAAGTTTTATCATGCCTTGGAGAAGCCGGGAAAATTCGATAGAATAGAGGGGTTGCAGAACATAGATAAGGTCATCATGATTGACCAGTCCCCCATCGGCAGAACCCCCCGTTCCAATCCCGCAACCTACACAACCGTCTTCACAGAAATAAGAGACGTTTTCTCCAAAGTTCCAGAAGCAAGGATGAGAGGCTACCAGCCGGGAAGATTCAGCTTCAACGTGAGAGGCGGAAGATGCGAAGCATGCGAAGGACACGGAAACATAAAAATAGAGATGCAGTTCCTACCCGACGTATACATAAAGTGCGATAACTGCAAAGGAAAAAGGTTCAACCGGGAAACCCTAGAAATAAAATACAAGGGCAAAAGCATACACGACATACTCGAAATGACCGTAGACGAAGCATTGGAATTCTTCGAAAACATTCCAAGAATCAAGAAAAAACTCCAAACCCTAAAGGATGTGGGACTCGGCTACATTCAACTAGGGCAGCCCGCCACTACACTATCAGGCGGCGAAGCACAAAGAGTAAAACTCTCCAAAGAACTAAGCAGACAGAGCACTGGAAGAACACTATATATCTTGGATGAGCCTACAACGGGGTTAAGTTTTGCTGATATTCAGCAACTCTTGGACGTTTTGGGTAGACTTGTGGATTCAGGTAACACGGTTATTGTGATTGAACACAACTTAGACGTGATAAAAGTTGCAGACCATATTATTGACCTTGGACCTGAGGGCGGAGATCGAGGTGGAGAGATTGTTTGTGAGGGAACACCGGAGGAAGTGGTAGGCGTGTCCTCGTCGTACACCGGTCAGGCTTTGAGGAGAGTTTTGGGGGTGGAGGTTAGTGGAACAGCGCGCTAGGGAGGCCCCTGAGGAGCCCGGTGTTTATATTATGAGGGATGGTAGGGGGAAAGTTATCTATGTGGGTAAGGCTCGCAACCTCCGGAACCGTGTCAAATCCTACTTTGTGCCGTCGAAAAAAAACGATGCTAAGGATGCCTTAGTGAATAATGTTGCTAGTCTGGAGTACATGGTCACCGGTGATGAGACGGAGGCTATGATTCTTGAGTGTGATCTAATTAAAAGGTATCAGCCGAGGTATAATGTTGCCTGGAAGGATTCCAAAACCTTCCCGTACATCAAGGTGACTGTAAACGAGGAGATTCCCCGAGTTTTGACCACCCGTGAATTGCTGGATGATGGAGCGAGGTACTTTGGCCCGTACACTCGGTTTAAGAAGGTTAAGGGGAATCTGAAGTATATCCGTCGCTTGTTTGGGGTGTGTGGTTCTGAGAGTCCCGTGCAGCAGGGTAGGATGAAGAGACCGTGTCTGGAGTATCACATAAACAATTGTTCGGCTCCCTGCGTGGGCAAAATTAGCAGGGAAGATTATTTGAGTAGAGTTGAGCAGCTTCTGCTTTTTTTGGCTGGTGAAAGAGAGGAGTTGGTGGAGCAGCTTTACTTGGAGATGGAAAAGGCGTCAGAAGAGCTGAGGTTTGAGGACGCTGCGAGAATAAGGGATCGGATAGTGGGTGTGGAGAGGTCTATTGGTCGGCAGAAAATTTTATCCACGAAGTTTAGGGACACCGATGTTATTGGGTATGAGAAGCTTGGTAGAAGGGTGTGTATTGTGCTTCTTTTTCTCCAGAGCGGTAAGATGGTTGACCGAAAAGACTTTGTTAGGGAGGAGAGAGGGGACGCTGGTGACGAGGAGTTAATAGCGGGATTTGTTAAGCAGTTCTATGTTGACGCGGAGGTTCTTCCGGAAAAGATAATTGTTGAGAGGGATTTTGAGGATAAGGAACTGGTTGAGAAGTGGTTAGAGAAGAAGGGGGGACATATTGAGATTCGCACTCCGATTAGCGAGGAGGAGGAGAACCGCATCAAGTATGCTAAAAAAGTAGCCGTGATGGTTCTTAATGAGCAGAAAAGGAAGAGTGAGCTTGAACGCGAACTAACCCTAGATGCGGTGAGGGACTTGCAGGTTATACTGAAGCTGCCCGAGCCGCCGTTGAGAATAGAGGCTTTCGATGTTTCTAATATTGTGGGAGAGGAGGCTGTAGGCTCCCTGATTGTCTTTGAGGAGGGGAGACCGAAAAAAGAGGATTACCGTAGATTCAAGATTGAAACGGTTAAGGGTCCCGACGACCCAGCTATGATGGGCGAAATTGTTCATCGCAGGTACAGGGGATTATTGGAAAGAGGTGAAAAGCCTCCAAATCTCATTCTTGTGGACGGAGGTAAGGGTCAGCTTAACGCTGCTGTAAATAGCCTTAAAACCTTGGGGCTGAACGTTCCCGCCGTAGGGTTAGCGAAAAAGTTTGAAGACGTATATACACCGGGAGAGAGTGAGCCTATTAGTTTGCCTTCAGATTCAAAAACACTCTTTCTTCTTCAGAGGGTGAGGGATGAGGCTCACAGATTCGCTCTAAGTTATCATAAGAAGCTTCGGGAGAAAAAGCTCAAAGAATCAGTGCTGGAATCCATTCCCGGCGTAGGGATAAAGAGAAGAAATGAACTCCTGAAACATTTTGGTTCCCTAGAAAAGCTAAAAAACGCTAATGTCGAGGAGATAAAAGCTGTGCCGGGTATAAGTGAGGAATTGGCAAAAAAGATACATGACCATCTAAGGGAAACATAAAATTGATTCGATGAACTTAAGTGAATGGTCTCATAGCAAGGTTATTCAGCCCCTTGTCGGAGAGGCTGGTTGCACCAGAGATGAAACCCGAAGAACTTCACCGTAAGGAAAGGTATTGGAATTCAGAAACGGCGAGTTGCTCAAAAAAGTTTTAGCTCGTCAATCTGGGATTCGATGGTTTTTCCAAGCTTCATTTGTGCTACATTGATGCCCATTTCCACTTCTTTTAACTGCTGCTCATTTCCTGTCTTTTCAAAGAAGGTTTTAACTGCTTTGAGCTGTTTTAGGGCTTTTTTAACATATTGTTTTTTAGGAGTAGACCCCCGATGTACTTCTCAAAATATACTACATCAGTTATTCGACCCAACATTACAATGGGGTGTTTTGATTCTTTCAGTCTTATTCCTGCTTCCTCCACTCTTCCGAGTTCTCCTAGGGCTAGAACGATGGCCAGATTGATTTCGCCTAGTTCTATTTGTTGGTTACCAAGCTTGAAGAACTCTCTTGCTAATTCCAAGTGTTTCAGCGCTTCTTCGGGTTTCCTCTGTTCTAGGAGGGCTACTCCGGCTTTGTACTCTTCCCTAGCTGCTTTCGCCCTTTTGCTAGCTTCCTCTAGTACGGGTTGCACTAAATACTGGAGTTTCTGAGTATCCTTAAACGCCTCCATGTCGCGATCAATAGTGGCCATGTCCACATTCTTTGGTGGCACTCCTAATCGGAAGTGTTTATCAGCTTTCTCAAAAGAACTTTTCATAAGTTCCAAGTGTTTCAATGCATCGCTGAACCTCTCTTCTCTTTTTGCTATTTCGATACCTATACCGTACATATTGGAAATCGGATCCACTCCTCTAAACATAAATCCAGACTCTGGTTCAATGTGTTTGAAGACATCCTCGAAACGTGTTAGGTTATTAACGACCTCTCCGTAGTCTATTTCAGGCGTGGTCTTCGGTGGTTTAAGTGGTGGAGTGATTGATTTTTGCAACTCCTCAAGTTCTGTAGGTAATAAGGCACCTTCAAATTGTTTCTTAACAGCTTCTCTAGCGGCTAGTATCGTTTTTGTCGTTCTCTCTATTTTCTCATTGAGTTCTATTCTATCCCTCATTCCTAGCTTCTTGTAGATTTTCTTAGCGTTTGATACATGTTTAAGGGCTTCTTCTGGTCTGTGAGCTTTGCAGAGTAGGAAGGCCATCATCTCCTCACTGTTAGCAACCTCCGCTTCATCTCCCATCTTCTCGTACCCGGATATTGCATCATGCCTTTTCGCTATAGCCTCATTTATTAGCCCCAGTTCATCCAGCATTATACTCAGTTCCTTATCAACACGCGCAACCTCTCTTTGATTTTTCAGGATTTGAAAAATAGATCTAGCCTTTTCCATATGGTCAATTGCGTCTCTGGTGCGTCCAGCATCTCGTAACCGATAGGCTATGGTGTTTTCGAGCATTGCTTGCTCCATCTTCATTCCGAGTCCTGCTGAAATTTGTCCAGCTTCAGAGAACTGCTCCAGGGCTTCCTCCATCTTTCCAATCTGGACAAGCAAAAGCCCTAAGCTCATCCTAAGACTTGCCGCGTACTCCATGTTTCCCAATTCTTCGTGCATCTTACTCGCTTTCTTCCACACTTCAACCGCTTCTACAAATCTCTCATTATCTTTCAAAAAGCCTCCAGTACTGGTAAGTTTATATGCTTCCCTTAGTTGCTCTTTCTCTTCATTAGTGAGAGCCTTTTTTATCTTGCCACTCATCAACTGCTTCGCTTTTGAGATGGTATACTCCGCTATCAATATTCTTTGTTTCTGCCCGAACGTCTTATAAATCAATAGTTCTCTCTCAAAACACTTTATAGCCTGTTTGAAATCCACCATGCGTAAATAACACTCGCCGAGTTCGCTCTCAATCTGTGCAACCTTTCGCTGATCTCCCCTCCCCTTATTTATCTCCTTCACTATTTCAAGATGTTTAATCGCCTCGTCAAACCTTCCTAGAAATATTAAGGCTCGCGCATAGAATTCCTCACACATTTCATAATTTTTGGAGGGTTGCATTCTCTCTAACATTTCCTTAGCCTTTTCAAAGTGTGGCAAAGCTTCTTCCCATCGGCCGAGAAAATGAAGCGTAAAGGCGGTACGCAGCTCTAACTCCGACATAATTAGGGGATACGGTGCGGGAGTCGGAACTCCCTCTTCTCTTAACTTCTCAAAAATTGGTTTAGCGACCAAAAGGTTTTCCAAAACCTCTTCATCGTAGCCCTCAATACCGAACAATTGGGCGATGATGGTTAACGATATGGTGCCCACCATCTCGTTGATTCCCTCCGCCTCAAAGTACTCCTTAGCGCTTTTAGAGCATTTAATAAACTCATCAAATCTTCCAAGATCAAACATCGCGGAGGCTATATCCAAATCCACATTTGCAACCATCGACCTATTATCCACACTTGCATACATATTCCTCGCATCAACAAGGTACTTAATTCCATTCTTAAAATCTCCTCGCCTCAATAAATTCAAACCGGTACTCCTATTTGCTCCCGCCGGATCCAAAATAACCACCTTCCTTAAAGTTAAAGCGTAAAAACATCAGCCATTGTAGAAGGGGATGAACCCACCTCCAATCGCATTCTTCTGCTTCTAGATGATATGAATATTTTAATATAAAAGCCTTAGCTTTTATGTAGCTTAAAAAATAATTAAGATATTGTTAAAATTTAGGAGATTATACTGAGATAAATGAAGGTTTTTTCTTCGTTTTATCTTGTCGAATTTTATGACGGCCCCGCGTTTTCGCCTCTTTGTGAAACTCTTGGTTTTCCCCTTTCCAAGTCAGTTATTATCGCTGAAAACCTTATAACTCCTAAGTTCCATATTTGTTAGTAAGATGACAATGCTTGAAAAGGTGACTTATGTTTGACTGAAATTGATAAGAGAGAGGAACTGAAAAGTACTATCCGAAAAGCAGTTGCCCTTCTTGGAAATATTTCTGAAAAAATCAATGAAGTGACTTCAACTCTCTCTTTAGCGCTTACTCTGGCGGGATACCGTGAAGAAGCGGTAATTCCCGGGGAAGTGGCAGAGGCAAAAAGTTCGGCTCCTATACCCATAACCTTCCAGAAGAAGGAGGAGAGAGTAGCTGAGGTTTCTTCGGTGGTGGCGCGCCCCATAGAGAGTAAATTCAAAACTCTTGAGGAATTAGTACCGGGAGGAACCCGAATAAGGGCCATGTTTGCTGAACTCGAGGATCTGAGAGACTGGATAATGGGGCTCTCCCCGATGCAATCATCCTTACTGTACCAGATAAATCAGTGGAGCAGAAAACTCAAAAATTATCCCTATCCCAAACTGACCGAACAAGACGGGGGAGAACTAATGTTCTCTATACACGAGTGGAAAGTGCGACTATCAAAGATTAGCTAACAAATACTAGGCTCAACAGATAATTTTCTGTATGAGAACCGTGAAGGCTAGCCTGCCCTTAATAGAAAATAAGCAAAGGAAATCGCTCGGGTGCCTTAATTATTGATTTTTACTTTTCTTTGCCCATTGGGGGAGATTAACTTCCCCCACGATTTTTTGTAAGCTTCGTTAAATTTTTGAGAAAACAAGGAAGAAAATGGAAAAAGTATAATTAAAATTAAATTTGAAAACGAAAGTTTTACAGAAGCAATTATAAGGGTGGTTTCAAAACTGAATAGAAAATCCTTAACTTGGTTTGCTGGGAAATGGACTGGCGGCGAGTCAGAACTTGACGAGATTTTTAGAGTAATAAACCGGGCTTGGTCGGAATACGAAGTGAAACTGGTGAGAAAAGGAATGGTATGCTTTGACACGGACTTTGACAGCCTCCAAAAATTTGATGAATCGAGAAAAAGAAGAGAAGGGAACTAACTTATTTAGAGATTTGACCCTTATTTTTCTCCTGTTCTCTGAGTGCTCTTCGGAGAACTTTTCCAATTGGTGTCCTCGGAACCTTATCAATGAATTTCACTATTCTGGGCCACTTGTACCCCGCCATCTCCTTCTTGGCCCAATCCATTATTTCCTGCTCCGTGATTTTACCCTTATACTCCTCCCGTAAAACAACAAATGCTTTGATCGTTTCTCCTATCTCTGGATCGGGCACACCTATTACGGCGCACTCCAAAACCGCGGGGTGGTTATAGAGTTTATCTTCAACCTCGTCTGGCAACACTTTGTAACCTTTATATTTTATAATGTCCTTTTGTCTTCCAGCAATGTAGAAGTAACCCTCATCGTCCATGTAAGCTAGGTCGCCGGTGTGAAGCCAGCCATCCTCAATGGTTTCCTTTGTTTTCTCTGGTTGTTTCCAGTAACCCTTCATTACCTGAGGACCCTTCACCATCAACTCGCCAACCTCTCCGGGAGGAAGCTCCGAGCCGGTGTCCACGTCGACAATTTTAACGTCTGTATCCACTACGGGAATGCCGATGCTTAATCCTTTCTGGGGGAGCCATGTGGGTTTCATGTGTGTCGTGGGGCTTGACTCGCTTAGACCGTAACCCTGTCCCACATCCGAACCTACGACCTCCTTCCATCTCCTAATGAGTTCCTCCGGTATGGGAGCTGCGCCTGAAATTACTCTGTATAAGGATGATAAATCATACTTCTCAAAATTGGGGTCATTAATCAAAAACTGGAACATTAGCGGAATGCCCACAAAGTTTTCGGTTCGATATAGCTCTACTGCTTTCATTACTTGCTCAGGGTTGAAGCCGGTGTAGAGGAGCATCATAGCCTTTTGAGCTATGTAGAGTTGAGCCTGTGAGAATCCGAAAGTGTGACACATAGGGAGTACTGTTATGCAGGAGACTCGGCCTTCTTCTTGTGGTGAGTTGGGTTCCATTCCTATCATTTGGTACACGTTTGAGACTATGTTGTAGTGTGTTTGCATTACTCCTTTTGGTAGTCCGGTGGTTCCTCCGGTGTACATTAGGGTGCATAGGTCTTCTTTGGGGTTGATTTTTACTTCGGGTGGTTTCGCGGGATATTTGTCCATCATTTCTTTTAGGCTGGTTGTATTTGGCTTTTTTTCTCCGTAGGTAATTACGTTTTCTATTTCGACCTTTTCTCTTACCTTTTCTATGTTTGGGTAAAGCACCGAGCTGCAAATCAGGGTGTTGATGATGCCGCTGTCGTTAACGATGTGTTCGATGTCTGACGCTTTGAGCATGGGGTTGATTGGAACCGTTATGGCTCCGTTCTGGCTTATTCCATAGACGGAGAAAATGAATTCTGGGGAGTTGGTCATGTAAACGCCCACGCCGTCACCCTTCTCCACTCCCATGTCTGCGAGCCCCATTGCTGTCTTGTCACTCCAATGCATTAGCTCTCGGTAGGTGTACTTCCTCTCCTCGGGAACGAAGTATATTGCGAGGTTATGGGGATACCTTCGAGCAGCCTCTCTTCCTATGTAGTGTAGTGGTATCTCGGGATACTTTATGGTTTTGGGAACATTCTTTGGAATCAAATTTTCCCAGACACGTTTAGGTCTCACCCAAGGGCTCTGTTTCTTGTAGTCGTATTCTGCAATATAGAGGGGTTTGTCTTCAATCAATATGAATCCTCCTTTGAAATAAGTTAAAGGAGTTGAACTCAAATTCTTTAATAGATTTACAAAAGTTTTAAATATTTGGTAGTATCCTAATTTTACTCTCTTCGGCGTCCTGTGCTCGTTAAGAGTCCAAATGGAACGGAAATCTGGGCTTAATTGGTTCCCAAGCAGAAAGCTTTCGTCATACCCCGAAACACGCTGCAAATAAAACATTATTGATACAGATCGCCTCCATAAGATAATCTCCTTCTTACCAATATTCAGGGGGCTCGCTTCTTCTCAGTTTTTCTTCACCTTTAAATTTCCAAATTCCTGCCTTAGCGTCCTCTAAAACAATTTGATGAGCACTTATTGAACCGTCGCTCAACAAAATTTCATCCTGCCCCTCCATTATCACAGCTATGGTTTTAATTGGATTGGAAGCTTTATCTTCAGTAATCACTTCACTTTCTAAACACTTATCAATGTAATAGACCCGAGCCTTAGTGCCTCCAGCAATCTCGTAGGTTTCTACTTCGGTTCCCTCTGGAAGTCGTGGCCATAGACCGAGCTTTTCAGCAAGTTTTGTTGGGATTATCACTTCGGGATGTTCTGACTCATAACCAGCATTAAGCACGGCTACTCCTTCAATTGTTTTTCCTTTATCTCCCTTGAGCGCCTTCAACCTAACCCTTACCCTGACCACCATCTTCAACTTCCCTCTTTCGCAAAACCTCAGAAGAAACAATCCTTCCTATTTTACATTTGGCTTCTAAGACTTTAGAGGAAATTATTCTTCCCACCTTAGCTTTAGGTTTCAACAATCTTCCCAACCTTACATTTCCCCATTTTCCTTTTCATTTAGCTAACCTCTCTATCAATATACAGTTTATAGCACCTATTCTTAACCATTCCTATCTCAAAACCCGTTAAAGCTTCAAGTTTAAACCTCCAGAGTCCTCACCGAAGATTCAACTAAAACTAAAGGGAAGCTGGAGAATCAACCGCATTCATGGGATGTTCGAACATTTCTTCATTTAAAAATTAACTTTTTGGTATCCGAGAATCCTTTTTTCAGAATAGTTTTTCACTAGTCCTTCGTAGATTTGTGTCGCCATTTTTCCGGCTTCTAGTTCTTCATCCTTTAGTTCTCGGACGAGTTTGGCGGGTACTCCCAGTATTAGGGATCGGGGTGGGAACTTTTTGTCGTAGGGTACGAAGGTGTTCGCTCCGACTATGCTGTTTTCCCTGATTTCGGAGTTGGTCATGACGGTGGAGTTCATGCCTACCATGACATTGTTTCTGATTTTGCAACCTCGGACTATGGCTCCATGCCCAATTGTCACATTGTCACCTATTTCGGTTCCCACATTCATGTCGCTATGTACTACCGCGTTGTCCTGTATGTTGGTGTTCTTCCCGATGGTAATTTTTCCTTCGTCACCTCGGACTACGGCGTTGAACCAAACGCTTGAACCCTCACCAATTTCAACATCTCCGTATATTCGCGCCCCCTCTGCTACGAAAACGGATTCGTGTATTTTCGGTTTGAGAACTTTTCCTTTTTTGGTCGACATTTTTATTGTACCTGCCTGTGTTTTTTGTTTTTCATTTATGATATACTATTATTTTTGCTTTGTCCTATAGCGGCTGTATTCCACCATCGCGGCCATTGTTTCCGCTGCGGCTTCGGGGGTTCGGAAGAAGGGAATTCCGTTTTCGGACAGGGATCTGATTGCTGCGTCTTCCCAAGGTGCGGAGGTGCTTGCAGTCATTATTGGTTTGTGGTATTTCTTGCTTACTTGGAAGATTTTGGGGATTGCTTCCGTGAACGTTTTTACTATGGCGTCGCTCCAATACTCTAAATTCTCCCTGCCCACTTTTTCTAGGCGTTCCTTGAATTTTTGGGATGGGTTTTTTTGGTTTAGGAGGTGTCTCCAGACATCCTCGCCGAACACTCCGTAGATCAGCATTCCGTCTATATCTGCTTCTTTGAACATTATCTCTACGCACCTTGAGTAGACTCCGAAGTCGCTGGCGAATGTGAGGTCCACCGGGTTTTTGGTTATGGCGTTGGGGGCTAGGATTTCTCTCAGTTGCTTCTGCACGTCCGAGGGCAGTTCTGGTACGATGAGTCCATGTTCCAGGCAGGCGTCAACGAGGGCTACACCCGGTCCTCCGGAATTGGTCACTATTCCTATTCTGTTGCCTTTGGGTAGTGGTTGGTTTGCGAAGGCGAAGGCCCACTCAAACATTTCTTCGATGTTACGGGGCAAGAGAACGCCGGCCTGCCGCATCGCCGCCTTGAAAATTTCGTGGGAACCGGAAATGTTACCTGTGTGGGAGAGAGCCGCATTAACTCCTCTTTCGGTTCGACCCACCTTCAAACACAATATCGGTTTTCGCATGGATATTCTCCGGGATAGTTCCAGAAAGCGTTGCCCCCGCTTTATGCTTTCAACAAACAACATAATCACGCTAGTTTCGGGATCCTCACCGAAGTATTCCAAGAAATCGGTGGCGTCGAGATCCGCCTCGTTGCCCGTATTTACTATTTTGCTGAAGCCCAGATGGATTCTTCGGGCTGTGAGGAAGGTTTGACCGGCAAAGCCGCCGCTCTGGGAGATGAAACCCACACTACCTGCAAGCGGCATCATAGGCATGGTAGTAGTGTTAAGCTCGTATCCCGGGTTCACAACCCCCAAACAATTGGGTCCTATCAAACGTATACCTTTCTCGTTTGCAAAGGATTTAATCCTGCTCTGAAGCTCTTTACCCTCTTCACTAAACTCTGCGAAGCCCGCACTCACCAGAATAACTATTTTGACCCTCTTTTTTGCGCATTCACCCAGAACCTCTAACACCTTATCGTTGGGAATCACAAACACGGCGAGGTCTACATCTCCCGGTACTTCAACTATACTGTGGTAGGTTTGAAGACCGCATATCTTTCCATCGTAGCGGGGGTTGACCGGAAAAAGTTTTCCCTCGAAACCCAGTAAATAAATGTTTCTCAGTATCCATGTGCCTATCTTAATGTGGTCGGGCGAGGCTCCAATCACCGCTATTGAACGAGGATGCATCGCATAATTTATGGTTTCGTAAAGGTTTACGTTGCCAGTTTTACCCGTCTGCAAACAAATGCACTCCTTTACCCGTTCACTGAAAAGGAAAATTACTATACCATTAAATTCATCTCAAAATAAGAGTTATGCAGCCTCTGAGGTGTAACTGTGACAAGGCGTCTCCATGAGTAAAAATCGTGAACAAATTAGAATCATCTTTGATTATTAGCCTTTAGACCGCGCCCTTTCGGGTTTTTCTAGGTACATTTCAGGAAGCTTCTGTTTACCTACATATCTGATTAGGGGCGTTGTCAACAGTATTAGAATTATAGCTATTATGATAATGATTTGAAAACCTGAAATTATGCTGGTGCCATAATCTTCGTAAACGGGAGTCAGTAAGTAGGGTGCGAGAGCGTATCCAAAAAATCTTATGCCATTGAAAACTGATGAAGTGGCACCCCTCATTCTGGGGTTGAGCTCAACGGAGATTGTGTTTAGAGGCAACCATAACAGGTTACTTCCGATTCCATTTAAAGCCATTGAAAGCATAAACCCTTTAAATTCTTGTGATAAGAATAGTAGGAATAGCGAAAACACGCTCAAAGCAACTCCCACGTAGGCTACTCTCTCTCTTCCCAACCTATCGGTTAGATATCCACATAATGGAGCGAAGAAAATAACGACAGCCCCCCCAATGGAGAGAACCCAACCGATGGCTTCAGAGTCGAGGTAGAAAGGCGCCAGGGACAAGGTGTCTGAGAGAAATGATTGCACACCCATAAAGCCTACGTAACCGAGAAAACCAACAAAACTAAGTGCCAACACACTTTTAAAATGGCAAACCTTTTTCAAATCCCCAAAAACCTTGCTGAGAAGAGAAATGTCGAGTTTCTCAGGCTCATTAACCCTTCCAAGGACAAACCAGACAAGAACCATTGAGAGAAAAGCCATACCACTAATCATAAAATAGATATACCACCATACGTATGCAAAAAAACCAGCGAACAGGGGACCAAGGGCTATCCCGGCAGTAAGCACCGATGAGTAGACTCCCATCACTTTTCCTCGATACTCAATTTTTGAAAGATCACCAATAGCCGCGGGTAACACGGGACCTATGAAAGCGTATCCTATTCCACAGATAAATCTGGCTCCCAAAAACACCCAAATATTAAAGTGTGGACTGAAACCGATTATCATCAAACCTATCCCATAGATCAAGAAACCCGAAACCAAAATGGGCCTCCTACCATAAACATCAGACATGGTTCCCGAGAAAAGCTGAAAGAAAGCGAAGGGAATCATCAAAGCCGTTATAGCCAATAAAACCGTACCCACATCCGTGTTAAAAGTAGACTTCAATGTCGGTACCAAAGCCAACACCGTATTAGCGGACAAGGGACCCACGAATCCCGCAAAGTAAAGCACTAAAAGCTTAGCGTTGGCGTAACGAGACCAGACACTAGCCACAACCACACATCCATAAAAAGTTATTCTCCTAAATAGCACGGAAAACAAAAATATTAATATTTCTATAGCTCTGAACCTTTTCCAACTCAATACAGTTACAACATTATAAAAATAACGCTTGAGAAACCAGTAACCCCCACTTATGGAACATTACAACCAATTCTAAAACCTATAATAAAACTCGTAATTTACCAAAAGCTCAAAAACGCAAGTTGTATTACACACCTTTTTGGGAATCACTTCTCTTCGCTTTAAAATAAGGTTTATATAGACAATTAAATAAAGAAGTGAAAAGGCAGAGAATCAATCTTAATTCAATTGCATCAACCAAGTTTTTTTAGAAAAATTCCCGAAAGAGAGTTCTTATAGTTGGTACAGAGACTGAAATTATGATGTTTGCGGAAAGTCCTAGAATAAAAATCGTTTGGAGGAATTGGATGTGAGTGGACAGGAAGAAGTTAAGACCGTGCGTGATGGACAAATAACGCTGCCCTATAGGTGGTTTATTGGGCCCGCTGGGGTGCGTTTCTTTCAGGGACTCAAAGAGAAGAAGATTCTGGGCACCCGTTGCCATAGGTGTGGTAGAGTTCTGGTTCCAGGCAGGAAGTTCTGTCCCCGTGACTTCATTGAGCTCTTCGACTGGGTGGAGCTACCGGACGAAGGCATAATAAAAACTTTTGCCTTCGTGAATTACTCCTTCGTGGGGCAGCCCAGAGAACCGCCCTACATCGTGGCCATCATCGACCTTGACGGAGCGGACACCGGTTTCAACCATTACGTGATGGGAATCGACTTCTCGGATCCGGAGAAGGTTAAGGATCAGGTCAAGATAGGGATGCGTGTGAAGGCAGTGTGGAGGGATAAGAGGGTTGGAGCAATAACCGATATCGACTACTTCAAACCCGTAACCTAAACACTCATAGAGGGATGATTTTATGTCTGAGAAAGTTGCGATTGTTGGTGTGGCTCAGAAGTGTGGAGAGAGTATAACGGATTCTGTGAGAGGGTTATCGTTTGAGGTGACAAAAACCGTTATGGATAAGGTAGGCATAACCCAAGATGAGCTTGGCACTATCGTGGCTTCGTCTTCGGATTATTGGCAGGGAATGGGGTGCTCAAACGTTTTCCACTATGATGCAGCGGCGGGTTACCTTAAGGACAGTACCAAGGCAGAGGAGGATTCTGGACTGGCTCTGGCCTACGGGTACATGAGGGTGCGGTCCAAACACTTCGACACCTGCCTAGTTATAGGGATCACCAAGTGCAGCGAGGTCTCCTCCATACCTACGCTTACCAATATTTATAACGAACCCTTCTATCAGAGGCCGGTGGCCCTGGAGGAGGTTTCGGCAGCGGCGCTTCAAGCCAGCCAATACATGAACCGGTACCATGTGGATGAGCAGCAGGGAGCCCGAGTTGCGGTCAAAAACCTTAGAAACGCCCTGTTTAACCCTCACGCGCACCGCAAGATGCGAGCTACCGTGGAGGACATAATGGAGTCTCCGATCACCGCTTACCCCCTCAGAGAATTAATGTGCTGCCCAGCTTCGGACGGAGCCTGCGCCCTCATACTGGCCAGCGAGAAGAAGGCCCGGGAGCTTACCGACGACCCAATCTGGATCACTGGAATCAACTGGAGAGTGGAACCCTACTTCCTGGGAGACCGGGACCTGCTTGAAAACAAGGCGTTGAGAATTGCCAGTCAAAAAGCCTACGAGATGGCTGGAATCAGAAAACCGCTTAAAGATCTGGATGTGGCTGAGATCTGTGAGCCCTACGCTTTTCAGGAACTGCTCTGGTACGAGGGCCTGGGTTTCTGTGGAAAGGGTGAGGGTGGAAAGCTCTTGAACGACGGGGTCACCGAGATGAGTGGCGAGTTACCAGTGAACCCCTCGGGTGGTGTTCTCTCCACGAATCCCTTCTGCGCACGCGGAGTTATAAGGGCGGCTGAGGCTGCTCTGCAACTGTGGGGTAAGGCGGGTGAGAGGCAGGTTGCGGACGCAGAGAAGGCTTTGGTGCACAGCGTACATGGGCTCGGAGGACAGTTACACACGGTAGCCATCCTGAGCAGAACACCCTAAAAAAGGGAGGATTGATGAAAATGGCTGAGGAAGAAGTTAAAGCTGTAAGACCGGGGGTTGTCCAGCTCCCCTATCGTTGGTCTATTGGTGAGGCTGGTTTAAAGTTTTTCCAAGGAATGAAGAACAAGAAAATAATGGGAACCAAGTGCCCTAAGTGTGGTAAGGTTTTTGTTCCGGGTAGAAAATTCTGTTCAACATGCTTTGTGGATTTAAAGGATTGGGTTGAGGTCAGCGATAAGGGAACCTTGGAAGCCTGGACACTTGTCAAATATCCCTTCATTCAACAACCAGCGCAACCGCCATACATCATAGCACGTATAAAACTTGATGGCGCTGATAGCTCTTTCCACCACTATCTGGGCGGAATAGACCTGACAGACCTCGATAAGGTTAAAAAACAAATAAAAGTGGGAGCTAAAGTACAGGCTGTCTGGAAGGACAAAACCGTAGGGGAAATCATGGATATAAAATACTTCAAACTCGCGTAAAAAGAACAAAGGAGGCAATCATCCTCCCCTTTTTCTGTTTTTATTTTCATCAAAAACATTTACGCACACATAAAATGTTATAAGTGGGAGGCTGGGATTTATTTGAGTTTTTTTGCGTGTTCTAGGGATTTTCTCTGCTGGTTTAGGGTCACATTTCCTCTGATCCCCTTGTTTAGGAGTGTTTCCAGCATTTTTCTCAGGCTGACTCCGGAGAGTGTTGCGGCTTCCCCCAGAGAGATTTCTCCATCCCTGTACAGTTTTGTAGCGTATTCCATTAGTCCCTCCCTTAAGAGTTTTCGGATAGCTGTGGATTCCTCTATGTCTTCCATCTCCGCTCTGTAGGATATCCCCCTCAAGATTTCTTCGGGCAATCTTATGGTCTTAGTTTTCATTTTCTTCACCTCCTAATTCGTCCATTGTGAGATGGTACTCCTCCTCGGAGACAAGATCTCTCAACTTCTTCAGGATTTCTCTAATCTTCTCTAAGCTTAGAACTCCTCTCCAATAAATGTAGAGAATAACCGCGGACGGTGTGAGGTAGGGGATACCAAACTCATCGAGAATTCTGATAAACATAGAGTCATCAGTGGACACCATGTCAAATTCCCCAGTCCTGTACAGGCGGAAAACATCCGCTTCTCCTCCGCCTAAACCAAGATGTTTCACTTCCTCCTCAACATCTTGAGTTCTAGCTGGTTCACTCTCTTTAATTCTTTTTTTCTTCAGGTTTTCATCTATTTCAAAAGCATCAGCGAAACCCTCTCCCTTCGCGACAGTGACACACTCCTCTCTAACTTTAGGGGGAATATACGCTTCAATGTTATCCAAAAGTATATCCTTTGCACCCGCCTTAGTTAATTTAATTAGGGAGTCTGAATCTATAACCAGCTTCATGTATTCTATTGTAATAATTGTCTTATAAAAGCTTTCCTCATTACAATCGTATTTTTGAAAATTAAGCTAAAGTCAGCTACTTTTTTCTGCTTTTCTTTTCCATGTATCGTGTAAAGAGTTTTCCAATATCCTCTGTTCTAATGCATATATCCTGAGCGAGTACGGTGTATTCGAGTACCGTTTCGAGGTCTACTTCTAGGGATTTGTTTGCAATTTTCTTGGCGAGACCGACTGCGATTAGGCCGTTGTCCTTAATTTCGTTCGCCACCTCCATGGCTGCTTCCATAAGTTTTTCTGCTGGCACAACCTTGTTTACCAGTCCTATTCTCTCGGCTTCTGCTGCGTCTATAATTCTGCCCGTGAATATGAGTTCTTTTGCTCTTCCAAGCCCAACTATTCTGGGAAGCCTCTGAGCGCCTCCAAGGTCTGGCACGAGGCCAAAGCAAACCTCTGGGATACCCATTCTCGAATTATCAGCCGCTACCCGGATATCGCAGCAGAGTGCGATTTCCAGTCCACCGCCAATAGCTGCGCCGTTAATAGCCGCTATGACCGGTTTCTCAATGTTCTCAAGCAGGCTCCAACCCACTTGGAACTTTCTCAACATGTCCCTAAAACCTAGGGAAGACGCGCTTCCGAGGGCTCCCATGGCGGTAAAGTCTATACCCGCGGAGAAAACCGACCCCGCACCAGTCACAATCACAACCTTCACCTCACTATCGTCGGAGACCATCCTCGCGGCTTCCCCGATCTCGCCGAACATTTCAACGTTTATAGCATTTTTCTTCTCAGGCCTGTTAAGAGTAATCCTACCTATACCGTCTTCCTTCTCAATTAGAATAGTTTCCAGCTTCTTCACAAAATTCCTCCTAAACATTTTAGGAAAATATTTCTCTATGTCTTATAACATCTTGTTACTAGTTTATTTGATAACCATTATTCTTTTTCTTAATCGTTTCTATCTTCTTACTCATGTCTTCTTGCTCAGACTCCGTCAATGCAGTGATTATCTTATCCAAATTCAAAGAATTTTTGGATGATTTTAAGGCTCTGTTACTATAGACCTTGTTGTTTCCAATCCGGCTTGCGTTTCTCTATAAAGGCTTTGGCTCCTTCGCTGAACGTATCGCCTCTCATAAACATGGACATTGCCATTTCTGCCTCGATGTGTAGAGCCTCTTCAAGGGGGCGTCCAATCCCTCTAATTATAGCCTCCTTGTCTGATCGAATGGCTCCTTGTGGAAATTCGCAGATAGACTCCGCCAGTTCACGAGCCCTGTCCATAAGCTTCTTCTGAGGCACTACCTCTGTAACCAATCCAATACGCAACGCCTCCTGAGCGTTGAAGCGTCTTCCAGTAATGGCAAGTTCTAGGGCTCGGGCGAACCCAACTATTAGGGGAAGCCTTACGGTGCCGCCGTCAGCAAGAACGATGTTCCACCGTCGCTCCAGCATGCCGAATTCAGCGTTTTCGGAGGCAATGCGAATGTCGAGGGACAAGGCGGTTTCAAAGCCTGCAGCGAAGCAGTAGCCGTTGATAGCACCAATAGTGGGCTTGAAGATGTCCAAACGACGAGTATAGCCGCAAGGTCCAGGAGAGTTGTAGATGTGAATCCGATATTTGTCGTAGTCCCTGAGTTCCCCGAGGACTCCAGTTAAGAGGGCGGCGTCTTTCAGGTCCCATCCGCTACAGAAAGCTTTGTCTCCGGCTCCGGTCATGATGGCGACGTAGGCATCCTTGTCGTCTCGAAACGTTTGCCATGCTTTATGGAGTTCTTGGGCGGTTTCCCAGTTGAGAGCGTTGTGAACCTCAGGACGATTAAGTGTAATAGTTACGATGTGCCCATCCTTCTCGTAAAGAATTTTCTTATAAGGCATACAAAAACCTCCTTCTTCGTTTTATTTGTTAACAAGATTCTATCGAATTAGGAGTTACGCAGTTGATTTAAATCCTTCTCCAGCTATAAATGGAAGCCGTCAGGACTTACTTAGCAAACCCCACATACATCCTTAGCCCAACTGAGTAAGTCCTATATTTTTTAAAAACAATCATTACACCATTAAAAAGCGAATTATTATATTATCGCATTTAGAACATTTCTTGAAAAAATCGGGGTAGGAAGGAATATCCCCCTATTCAAAATTGTATTTTACCTCGCCCAGCAGGTATGCAACCACCACTATTCCACTCATCGAAACACCTAATCCAAGTAGAATTGGTAAGATTTGTTCTTCGATATCATTTGCAATTCCTAAATCTGGAAAAATTTCCAGCGTCGCCAAAAGCGTCACCAAAATTATGGAAATACCGACTATTATTGTGAGTACTCCAGTTATTATAGCAAGATAACGTCTCCATTTTACCTCGCCCAGCAGGTATGCAACCACCACTATTCCACCCATCGAAACACCTAATCCAAGTAGAAGTAGAATTGGTGAGATTTGTTCTTCGATATCATTTGCAATCCTTAATTCTGGGAAAATTTCCAGCGTCACCAAAATTATGAAAATACCGACTATTATTGTGAGCACTCCAGTTATTATAGCGAGATAACGTCCCCATTTCTTCATGCTGAGCAAGCCGATACTAGTAGGGAGACTTACTCCCCCAAAAATAAAACCAATCCAAGCCACTGATGTCAAGAAGAAAAGGAATCTTTCGCGCTCAGCATAAACCATTCCAATTCCAACGAATTCCATAGGAAAATAGCCAGTTTCGTAGTAGTAGGAATAGGTCCAGATGTTAAACAAACTTTGTTGCAATTGCAGAACAGATTCTTCTAGAGCAAGCCCAGGCAAAAGTGTTATTCCTCCGATAATTCCCAGCATTGCCACAATCATGAGGATTATGGCTAACGCAATTATGCCAACCGGTCTGTGAACACCCATTTAGATATTCTCCCCTTGCATTTTTATCAAAAATAGCCATATTAATTATATAAAAATATTTTAAATATATAAAAATATTTCGAAAAGGGCACTTGATATCAAAAATTATTAGAGCTAGTACTAAGAGGGTGAATAGGCAGATTAAACGAACAAAACCTAAAGGAATGACTTTTAATAACAGTTATTGAAACACATTACAGCGAAACCATTAGTCTAATTATCTCTGTTATAAAGAGAGTAGCTATAACCTGCAACCGACCAACTTTGAAAGAGTCAGGTATCCATATAGAGGAATCAATTTGAACACTAAGCTTTTCGGTTACTTCGAGCACATCCAAAAATTCTATTTTTAAGTAAGATTCTATTTCTACAATAAAAAGAGTAGTTATGCGTAGGAAGCCTGATTTCTTTTTTCTTTTAGTAGTGTTTTCGCCTCTGCCAATCTCAGAACCGATTGGGAGAAACACAGCGCTTCAGAGTAGTTTTAGGTTAAGAGTTGGAAGTAGTAGGCGGAATGGCGAAAAAGTAGAGTGTCAGAAGTTGAAATCTTCTCTGTCAAAGATGGATTCGAGTTTAACGCCGTAGGATGCTAGTCTCTCCTTGGCTCCTTCTAGCAAGTCAACGATGGTTACTGCGTGCTCCACCTCGCATCCCATTTCTCTCACAGTTTTGGACACGTTGAGGAGTGATTCTCCGCTTGTGGCTACGTCATCCACCAGAACAGCCCTCTTTCCGAGGTTGCCCTCAATCTGTTCCCTTAATCCATACTTTTGGGTTTGTTTGCGCACGAAGAAACCGGGAATTCCCCCCAACGCGCATATCGCTGAAATTATGGGAAGCGAGCTATCCTCGGTTCCCCCAACACAGTCGGCGTTGTACTGCTTAATCTTGGGCACCATAATCTCGGCAATCAGTTTACAGCCAGCTGGGTCGAGGGCTATGGGTCTTATGTTGAAGTAAAAGTTGCTCATGCGTGTACTTGAAAGAATTATTGGTTTACCCCTTACAACTCCTTTCTCAAGAATTAAACGCTTAAGTTCATCTCTTGACAAGACAATCGCCTCAAATAAGCCACTAAAATAAATAAATTGTTTCCGAAGGCTTCCTTTCAGCTAAACTTCTCTCAAAACTCTTAAAAAAACTTTTCACCCAAAAAGGCGTGAACTATCTACTGTACGGTAGATCTCCACACTCAGGAAGAATCCTTTTTAAACCTGATTTTTATAATTATGGGTTTATCATCTTAACGACATTCTCTCATTCAAAAACATAAACTCAAAAATAAAAGGGGAAGGAAGGTTGTTTTTATTTTCCTTTGAACTTCGGGAATCTCTTTTCTAGGAAGGCGGTGGTGCCCTCTACCATGTCTTCTGTTCCGAAAAGAACGCCGAACAATCCGGATTCTAATATTAGTCCGATGTCGAGTGGTACTTCTGTTCCATAGTTTACCGCGTACTTGGCCATTTTGAGCGCTATTGGTGGACCTGCAGCTACTCTCATTGCGAAGGTTTTCACTTCCTGCTCAAACTTGTCTGCAGGGAAGGCTCTGTTGATTAAGCCTATTCTCTGTGCCTCTTCGGCGTTTATTCGGTCTCCCAGCATAATCATTTCCTTTGCTCGGCCCAACCCGACGTACTTTGATAGTCTCTGGGTTCCGCCGGCGCCCGGCATTATTCCCAGCATTATTTCGGGCTGTCCGAAGGTTGCACTTTCGACTGCAAGTCTGAAGTCACAGGCCATAGCGATTTCCAGTCCGCCGCCCAGGGCGAAGCCATTAATCGCGGCTATTATTGGCTTTGGGAATTTCTCCATTTTAGTGGTAACCGTTTGCAGTCTGCGGGTCACCTCAAATGCCATGTTCGGTGTTCCGCCCTTGAATCCTGAGATGTCGGCTCCTGCGCAGAAGGCTCTGTCGCCTGCACCAGTGAGTATGAGCACCTTTACCTCCTCATCGTTCCACAGCTCGTCCAGACAGTGGTCAAGATCCATAGTTAGTTCGGGGCTTATGGAGTTCAGCCTCTGAGGTCGGTTAAAGGTTAACCAGGCGAATGGTGGTTCCCTCTTAAAGATGGTGGCCTTGTACGTCCATCCCGCACCGGCAGCAGCGGCGTATTCGTAGAATCCTTCCCCGGCCTTAACGCCGGTCTTCCCTTCGCTAACCGTTTTAGTCAGTAATTGGTCTGGCGTGTAGTATTCTCCGTATTTGGCTTGTTTATCCTTGAGAATGTTTACTATTTTGTCTATTCCCCACTCGTCAGCCATCTCGCAGAGACCCTTTGGATAGCCCAAGCCCAGTTTAACTCCTACGTCTATGTCCTTCGGGTCGGCGACATCGTTTCTTATTAGCCAAGCTGCTGCGTTAATGACCGGGGCGAAGAGTGGTATGGGATCAAACTTGTCTCCGACACCCGTGGGTATTGTGGGGCGTCCCTTGCTCCAGTCGTAGAAACCTTTTCCGGACTTCCATCCGAACTCTCCCTTCTTGGCTTTTTCCGCGAAGAGTTTCTGTGGTCCGGGAGCCTGAGGGTCTCTTTTCTTTGTTTCTTCTGATGCTTTTACTATGGTGTCTATGCCGCTGTAGTCAGCTACTAGGAATATACCCATTGGTAATCCGATCTTGTAGGCTAGAGCGGAGTCGATTTCCTCTACTTTGGCTTCTCCTCTCTCTACCGTTCTGGCGGCTTCGGCTAGCAGTGGCCCCAGTAGTCGGTTAACTATGAATCCGGGAACATCTTTTCTGCAAATGACCACTTGTTTGCCCATTTTCTTTGACATTTCCGCTGTGGTCTGAGTGGTTTCATTATCCGTTTTGTCGCCTCGGATTATTTCCACGAGGGGCATGAGTGGTGGCGGGTTGAAGAAGTGCATTCCGATAACCTTTTCGGGTCTGCTTGTCGCACTCGCGATTTCCGATATGGGTAGAGTGCTAGTGTTTGTTGCCAGTATGGCGTGCTTAGGTGCCTTCTTATCCAGTTCTTTGTAGACCTGTTTTTTGAGATCCATAACCTCGGGTACGGCTTCTACAATAAAGTCCGTGTCTTTAACAGCCTTATCTAGGTCCACTACACCCTTCAATCTAGACCAAGATTGGTCTGCCATTTCCTTGCTGATTCTTTTCTTTTCAGCGAATTTATCCAAGCTTTTCTTAATATTTTCCATTCCTTTATCGACTAGTTCCTGATTTATGTCTCTGAGGGTGGTCTGATAGCCGGCCAAGGCTGCGAGCTCTGCTATACCATGACCCATAATGCCCGCACCCAGCACGGCTACTTTTTTGACTTCACCTATTTTTACCAACTTAATTCTCCCCAAAATCCTTTGAATCTAAATATTTAACCTCACTATAAAACTTTTCGTAAAAAAAGAGTTTGCTGGTCTCTCTCACCTTTTTATACATTAATTTTGAAGCTGAAATTCGATAGATTCTGATACCTAGATTTTTGGTTGTTCTTGTTTCTTCACAAGTTTTTGAATTACCAGTACTACTGCTTATTGATGGTTTATTTAATACTTCAATTTGTCGGTAGGGAGAGGAACCTAAAATTTCTAGAGGGAGTATATTCCTCAGGTGAGCTGGAGTTACTGGTGGTTTCTGATTTTTCTCTAAAGGTTTATAATTGTTGCCTTCCAGTGATATAGTGTGAGAGTGTTGTTATGGGTGTTGACAGGGTTCCTGCGGAGTACCGGGGACTTTTGGAGGACTACGTTTCGCATATTCTTTTGCACTTTGGGGATCGGTTGAGGTCTGTGTGTCTTTTCGGCTCCGTCGCCAGGGGGGAGGCTACTCCTGAGAGTGATATCGATGTTCTGGTTATCGCTGAGGGTCTTCCGTGGGATGTGGGCTTAAGGGTTAAGGAGACGACCTGGATTTACACGAAGCTCAAGGAAACAGAGTCCTACCGCTCGCTGAGAGCACTGGGAAGAAACTGCTTAATTTCAGACATACTTCTCACACCCGAAGAAGCAGAGAAGCACCCACCCATACTCTTAGATATGATAGATGACGGAATAATCCTCTACGATAAAGACGATTTCCTCAAGAATATCTTTAACAAACTGTCTGAAAGACTAAAGGAGCTAGGAGCTAGAAAAGTTAAGACAGAGAAGGGTCATTACTGGATCCTCAAGCCAGACATTAAGCCCTCAGAGGTGGTTGAGATTTGAAAAACACCACAATGGCTTCCAACTATATTTTCAGGGCGCAGAGATGCTTGAGGGAAGCCGAACTAGCCCTGTCGGAAAAAGACTACGCGGGAGCGGTGAGAAGATCGCAGGAAGCACTAGAACTAGCGATAAAAGCCGTGTTAAGATATCTAGCGGTTGAGTATCCAAAAGAGCATGATGTGGGCGCTCCGCTGACAGAAGTCGAAGACAGACTGCCCAACTACCTGAAAGAAAGACTCCAAGACATCCAAGAACTGTCAACAGAACTCGCAAAGGTTCGGGGACCCGCACTCTACGGCTACGAAAGAGAGGGAACACCCGCCAGAGACATCTTCGGAAAAGATTACGCAGAAAACACATACAATACAGTTAAAGAAATCGTGGACCTCTGCTCCAAATTTCTTAAACCAGTAAAAAAATCTTTCAAATAGTTAAGACTGAAACACCACTACTCTGAGAACTAAATTTGAGTTTTGCGTGTTTTATGCATTTTTCTGCCGGCTGAGTTTTCTCAGATGATCCTATTTCTGGAAGTATTTCTGCATTCTTCTCAGGTTGTCACTGGTGGGCTTCTCTTAGAGTGATTTTCTCACTTCAATCAAAGCTATTCTATTTTCATTGCTTCTTTATACACTTCGATTGAGATTCTGAAATTATTTTCAACTAGTTCATCTATTGATTTAAGGTACTTTTCCTTGGAAATTAGTTGATTTCTGTATGCTAACCTTAGAACGTATATTGTTCCGCGGGGATTTAGTTTTAATACTTTGGCGGCTTCTCTGGCGTGCGTCTGATCCAAAAGAATCGGGGTTCCCTTCTTTTTTGCAAGGAGTATGGCTTCCGCTTCACCAGTGTGAATTTTAAACGCTTTGGCTACTTTTGAGGCTTCACCTTCGTTTATTTCATCGACTTTGATCCAGCCCTCATTTATTGCTTCCTCAACAGGGTAAGCGTCTGGATACCCCTCAAGTTTTCCTCTCTCAACAACCTCTTCCCACACCTTATGGGATATAAGTACGGTTTTGAATTTCTTCTCCAAGATATGAAGCATGTTAATCTTTGCGAGATAAATGAGTGAGGTGGCGTCAGAAACTATCATTGACTATCAGCAGCCTCGATGTCTTCCATCAGGTCACTTAAATTGTACTGGTATGGAATTCCGCTTTCTGCAGCCTTTCTAATCATTTCCCTCAGGCTGACATCACACATTTCTGCAGCTTTCCAAAGGGTTATCTTTCCCTCGCTGTAAAGCTTTAAAGCCTTCTGAGTTTTCCAGTCCTTGATACCTATGGATAGAATCATCTTCACAGCGGTGGATCTGTCAACCTTAAAGTCCTCCATGTACTCCTCTATCTCACGAGCAAGCTCCTCGCCAATCCTAGCAGTGATAACAACAGTCATAAAAACCACATGTATACAAATGATAAAAATTGTATATAACATTAACCATTACCCGCAAGAATATTGCTTAGAAGCCAACTTTTTGGCCTTCAAGCTTAAGGATTTTTTGGCGGAAAAGAAGAACATGCAAGAAAATGTAAAAAACTCTGAAGGTCGAATCTTCTAAAGCAACACCCCTGTAATACTAGATTTTGTTTAGGAATTTTTCTATTTCTTCTTCAGCGTTGTCTGCTCTAATGTATATGGGTACGTTTGCCAGTCCTGTGGCGATGTAGCTTGAGAGCAGCCAATCTCCGGGCGTGAATTCCAAGGTTTTCTCAAGTATGCTTTTGTCTATCATGAAGGTGTTGCTTATTAATCCCCGGTCGTAGGGTCGGGGGAGGGTGCTCACGAAGTATGTGTGTAATTGTTGGAGGGCGCTGGTGTTGAGGTGGGCTATTCGCTGGGTGGCTATGCATCCGCCTAGACCGTATTTTCTTCCCTGTCGGAGCAGCCTTTCGACTTCGATTGAGCATTGGCGGTCTATTCCGGATACGCTTCCAGGATTCGCTACAAATTCTTGAGCCTCATCCCAGACGAAGAGAATGTAGGGTTTCACCTTGAACTCCCTTTTTCTCTGGGCGAGGATGTTTTGGGTTAGGTCTATGACTAGCTGTTTTACTATTTGGGGATCGCTGATTGTTATGCTAATCAGTCGGGTGTCTCCTTCTATTAGTTCCTGTATGGCTTCTGTGGTTAATCCACCGCTGGTGTCGATTTCTTCTGTTTCACGGAAGTAGCGTGTCATGCGTTGTCTTGTTTCGAACCAGCCATATAAGCCACTCTTTTCGTGAACTTTGTAGGATGTGACTATCGTTGGTGCTGCAGCTACTAGCTTGGTTACGAATTCCCTGTCTATCTCATCGGATTCAATGTAGCCCTTTTCGGTCATGTATTTTGCGGTTAGTATCTCGACTTCGTTTAGGGCTTCTACATAGTTCAGTTTGCTTTGGTTGTCTGATTTTAATGCTGCTACGCCGTCCAGAAATTCTCTGAAGGTGGGGGTTCTTAGCAATTCTCGTACAAAGTGGGTAACCTTGTTTTGTGAGAAGATTTTTTCCATTCCCTTAATCACTCGGGGATCATCTTCGAATAGTTTTGGTTTAACGATTGAGTTGTAGAGTTCTTTTGCGGTATCCGCTTTGTGCTCAAGAATAATTTTTGAGGGTATTCTCGGGTCTACGAACAAATTCATTAGAAGGAAGGGGTACTCACAGGATATATCAAAAATCACCACCTTAGTGTCCTCAGTGTGTATCAGAAGCCTTCTCAGAATGTTCGAAAGCATATTACTCTTACCGCCGCCAGTAAACGCGAAGATGCCGAAGTGGTATCTCACTAGGGAATCGTAGTCAATATAGATGGGAATATTCTCAGCCGAAGCCTCAAACATCTTAATAGTTCCAAGCCGAGGATCTTTCCAAGGATCACTACTCGTTTCCTCAGAAATGAACCCTATTTTCTCCAACACCTTGCGGTTATACATGTCCTTAATCATTTCCTTGTTGAGAATGTAAACCCTTTCTCCAACGACCGGATAGGAGAACCCCCGCTCATAACCAAATACGTGGTTCTCACCCGTTACGAGATCGTAGTTTATGGGGATTGCCGATATCTGGATAATCATTGTTGACTTATCACTGGTCTCCCAGTCACTAACCGATTGCTCGATGACCTCAAACTGCAGAGGATAATACTGGTAATCCTTCAAGCCTCTCAGACCGAAATGCTCCGGCCAGAAACGCAGAATCTCCATCAGAGTGTATCTGGTTCCACCCGCCTCTTTGGTTCTAAAGTTCCTTACCGCCAGAAGCATCCCCGAGTCGATAAGCCTCAGGAGGTCTCGATCATACTCCGCGAGAACCCGGCAGGTGTATGGTGAAGATGTGCCGAATTCTTCACTGGATGTTTCCTGGCTTGGAACCACTCTTCCAAGTCTGGCCTTAAATTTTCCTTCGAAATCCGTAAAGTATAATTTAAGCTCCTCTTCTAAGCTGCTCAAGCTCACCCCTCCTTTCACGGAAGCTAGTCATATAGTAAACAAACTTCTTCAAATCCTTATTCGTCATAATCCACTCCTTAGCAGTATCAATCAGGTTCCTAAACAGGGAGTAATTCCACTTCGCCACATTATCCGCAATGAACAGCGGCTTATTATGCCCGAACACCTCAGGAATAGTCGAAGACGTAGTAGCCGTAAGAGTAACCAGGGTCAGGTTCTGAAGCTCATTCCTATTTTCTTCCTTCTTCATTATAAAGATGTTCACAGGCTCTTCCCCAACATAAATCTGGCGAAAACTCTCAATATTCTCCTTCCTCATATCATATTCCGGGTAGGCCAGCCTGTCTATGAGTAGAACGTTGCTCCTCAGCTTCGGATCATGCTCAGCCTCTTGCAGCTGTATGTATGTTTTGAGAAACAGCCGCTCCATGGTGATCTTGTTTTTCCTCGCTCCCATAACGTACCCCGGCCCTCTTTCATGATCCGGCACAATTGTGGTGAAAGCGGAATCGTACTCTATCAGGCTCCAGGGAGGGTGCAGAGTTTCGAAGCAGTTGAAGGAGAAGGATTGTAAAAGCATCCTATCGGTATTGGGAAGAGTTGCGAAACATTCGGGCGAAAGGGTGCAACCAAAAAGGTTACAGTTTGAGCACACTGGAATGAAGTGGTTCTTAAAATCACTCGCCGCCGTGTCCTTGGTGATTCCCAGAAGCAGAACTTTCCTCTTCCAGCACTCCTCGATGAGCATGTAGAAGCAGAAAAGTGTGAGAAAAGCAATATCCAGTGTGGAAAGGTATTGGGAAGTACCGTCCTCCTTCTCAATGATCATCTTAATACTTGTCGCGGTTTCCTCAATATCCTCCTGGAACATTCTCTTACCCAAGGTTCTAACCATTTTAGAGATTCTCTCCCAAGAGTTCCTATATCGAGGGTTGATGCGATACTCAGAATGACTGTGAAGAATTATATTCTCCCTCACAAGACTGCTAAGATACCTACCCACCTTTTCCTCCCGCACTGGATCACTTATTCCCAGCTCCTTACAAATCTGCTTCAACGTGAGCGGAGATTCCTTCCCTTCCAAAAGGAGGATTATGCTGTGACGCAAATAGTCTCCTCTAGCAGGAGGTAGGCTGAGCTCAGGATTCAAAACATGGTACCTACCTATGAATAGATCGTTCTTATCTACGGTTTCACCGTCCACCACGAATCCCATGATGGCACACTTCTTATCCCAGTAGGTTTTCTTGGAGGTTTCCTTAGCGATGGCACGCTGAGTGCCCGAGAGAGACCTATCCAAGAAAAGAATCTTCACTGGGTCTCTGGGATTCGTTACCAGAAGATAAGCCAGATAATACTCCGCGAAGGTCATAATCCAATTCGCAATCTGCGAGTTATCCGCTATCTCCTGCTCCGACAGCGGCTGAGACAAAAGACCTTCGGGGTCGTCGCCCTCACGGAAAAACGTCTGATCAATCTCCGGAACCTCATTGATATACACGGGAACACAGCTGGAGACACCCCTTCCCTCCTCCAAATGCCGAGTGTGGTAATCAACCGTAGGTTTGGAATCTTTATGAAATTGGATTTGGCCATCTGCGGCGTAGGCACCGCCGAAGAAGAGTATAAAGTCGAAAAGCCTTCTTGAGTACTCTGTCCCATCAACAGCCGCGAATCTAACCCTGTCGGAGCCGAAAAAGTCCACCGCGGTGCTGTAAGCCTTTTTCACATTTAAATCAGTGACCAATAGTTTAGAGATAAAATTGTTTATATCCTCTATTGAAGAGAACCTGTTTTTGTAGTCTGTCAGCTGTCGCTCTACGCCTTTTAACAGGATACTGCTTATCCTACTTATCTGAGAACTCAGGAAAGATTTTCCCATAACAATTACTCCCAACAGACTATGGAATTTATCTTTTAAGAACACCTCGTCTTGAAGAGCACCTGACCCCCAAGTCCAACAACTATAATAGTAATATTAAATCCACACAATTTAAAGTTATCATAAAACTAAAAAAGCCAAAAATAAAGAATCCCAAACGCTTTACCATTAACACACAACAAATGGTTGTTAAGTGTAGTAGAGATAACTCAGATAATCATCCAGCCCTGATCAAGTAGGGAAAATTCTCATAAGTATATAAAAATACTCGAGGAAACTGCCAAATATTTCGTAAATATTGGAAAAATACCTAATACATAAACTAGAAACCAAGAATATAACCCCCAACAAGTGTTGCTATACTTAGTATGCCAGAATAAAGAGAATTATTAGGCACCGTCAATGTTAGATATAGTGATGAAAAAAAAGAAATAAAAAGGGAAGGGTACGCAGACTCATCCTACTCCTTAGTTTTTCAGTCGGACTGCTCTAGAAAATTACCACACCTTACACAGAACTTGGCACTCGGCAGGTTTGCATATCCACATTGTGGACAAGTGATAGCACCGAGAGATCGCGCAAGCGTACTTTGAGGAGCAAAGGGTGGTGGACCGTAGGGTGTTGGACCAGCAGCAGGGAAAGTTGAAGGACGTGAGGGTTTTTCTCTGCCTGACTTTATTTTATAATATATCACTCCGAGTATGACTAGCCCTACTATGCCAACAACGACCCAAGGTAAAATCGAACTGCCTCCAGCACTTGCGATAGTGGAAAGTAGAGGAGTCATCATCATTGTCATAAATGAGAAGTTATCCTCTTCCTCAGACTCCATATAGATATTTGTAATGTCGAAATCTTCTCCAAAAGCTATACGGTCCTGCTCAACACCGGTTCCGGCGTCATAAAGTACTATGCTAAAATCGTACACTCCTCTTACATAGTATACTATATTCATGTACTCCCACATGGGATCAGAAGCCTCATAATCATATATGGTATATGTGTCGCTAGAGCCAAGCGAATCCACGTAACCGTCTTCGTCTCTATACAAAACCTCGACGTAGACATCATTAGACCATTCATCGGTATTAGCATCCCAGCGTAGTGTAATTTCACAGCAGTAGCCATCATAGTCCTTATCTACACGTGAAGAGATCCAAGCAGTGGATAAGTAGGATGCTTTTGCGCTTATCTCTTTTTGCTGCAATTCGGCACCCTCAAAATTTTGAGTGGTGGCAATCATTGTTTGCACGTATTGCTGATTCATCTCGGAAGTCGTGGTTTGAGAGTTTACAGTGTTTATCGCTTGTAATAGTAGGGCTCCCTGGCTAGGAGTTGTACTACTGGATACTGAGATTATCAATGTGGGAAGGAGTAAGGCGGATAGGATTAAAATGACAAAGAACAATTTGCTTTTACGCATTTTTTATCTCTCCCTAGTACATTGAAACGCACACGATTTTTGTATTGTTATAGATGGATTGAGGATGTTAAAACTAATTATTGTAAATGGTTCTATCCTCGCCTCCAAATCCATTAAATCTATTTTTTTAGGTAGACAATATAAACTTTTTGGAAGCAGCAGATTTGGGAGATAATTTATGCATCCCATGCCCTATGGCTAGTATTTCCAAGTGTTACAAGGTGCTTTGGGTCTTTTTTCAAAGTTTAAATAGCGAGGTGTATTAGAATACTAGTGTTAGAAATAGTGATGCTAAAAAAGAAGATAAGGAAGAGAGAATGGAGGTCAGACTTGTGTTGCTCCTTTGAGGGTATTATCGTTAGAGTTACCTCTCTAACTCAGTACCGCAGCCTTTCACAGAACGTCATTACTGGAACAGAATGTCTCCAATGTCAAATTGTATAAAAGGATTTTTACTTCCAAATATTAATGTGTAGTAGCAAAATTAAGTAGACTTGGATGTTTCTTAATTGGTTAAACGGTGATTGAAATGAAACAATCCAAGCCTACGAGTAGTAATAATAGTGACCAGTCCTTTTTGCTTTTTCGGAAGCGTC
>Ga0315314_1000060_pt1 | contig 154375 bp, 156 predicted proteins | sample TDP9_MG_FD_203631 | JGI IMG/M metagenome (GOLD analysis project Ga0315314, IMG submission 203631) | Freshwater sediment microbial communities from Lake Towuti, South Sulawesi, Indonesia - TDP9 | ecosystem: Environmental > Aquatic > Freshwater > Lake > Sediment | place: Indonesia: South... | reverse complement strand
TTTTTCCAGGAATTCCGTAGGAGGCGAAGTATTTATCGTCAGGTTCTTCTATATATTCACGAAAACCCGGAGATATTTGTCTGCCAGGACAGCCCCCCGACTCTGCATCAAAACATAAAGCTCTCCCATTCCTTACAAGTGAAAGCGCTGCGAAGAGGCATCCGCGAATTGTACCGTGTTTCACGAGTTCCGCATGTCCTTCTTCATTTGTGTAGTAGAAGGCGATAGGAAGTTCCGCTTCACCGAAAAATCTCTTCCAGAGAACAATAAAATCCTCCTTAAACTTGATGTCCATAAACAACCCTTCTTGGTTGCTTCTATAAAACTCAGGGCTAAAATGGCTTTCTGTTGGGAACCATACGAAACGGCTTAGGGTGAATCAACTCTAATTCTCAGAAAATTCCTTGCGTATCTATTGGCATCCTTTTCTTCTTTAGCGCGCGCACCCTTCACGCCATGCTTCTGCTATTCTGCGCTTATCACGTGGTTTTTTGTGTGTTGATAGAATTTCTGTTCCAAACCCAAACCCTGCCGTCTTTTTTGTGGTTGGCTTAAGTTATTAATGCAAGTTGAGATTACGTAATGTAGATGCCAGAATGAAAGAAAAGGAGGTGACATGATGACCGTTTTTTGAGGTAGATCAATGGATGGTCAAACCAGAAAAGCAAGAGGAGTTCACGAAATTGCTAAAAAGGTCTCTAAAATACATGAAAGATAATCCAAAAATGTTCAAGGAGGTTAAATCACAGAAAATCTTCACTCAAACACTTGGAGGCATCTATGGTGCCTATGTTGCACTGGTGGAGTATGATAGTTTGGCTGACTACGAAAGAAGTAGCAAGAGAATGGAAAAAGATGAGGCACTCGCTAAAATGAATAAAGAGTTTATGTCACTTATAGAGCCAACTACACTCTCAACAAACATATGGACTTTCGTCATGCAACTCTAAGGATCTCAAAAACAACCCAAGCTTCTCTCCTAACCCATTATATCATTATCATGATGTCTCCATTGAATACGAATACCAAGCATAAACACTCTTGGTTTCGTTTTTCTCTCTTCTCTTTTCTCCCTACAATAATGGAGATAAAGGATCATGATTGAGTAGGTTTTGTCCTTAGGAGGAGAGTAAGGGTTCTCCCAGTCGATTGGCTCCCCCGTGGAGAACATGCGTCCCAGTCTTCCGAGGACAATGTCCCAAGCACGCAAGAAATACTGGAAAACCTTCTCCCACTCCTCACCTTATCTCCAACTTTGTGTTTTGTTCTGAAGTATAGATTTATTAAGTGTTTGAACCAAAAAGATGAAATTGGCGTTGGTCAAACTGTTGGATGATTAATTTGTCGCTTACCTACACGTTTAAGCGCCTCATTCGCTCCTGGGGGTTGTTCATCGCCTTACTTTTAGGCATAGTTTTAGCCTCAACCTTCTTCGCAGGCATCAACGTAGGCGCCGACACCGCTGCCAAACAAACCCTAGACCAAGCGCTCAGCCAGGTTCTAGTTGATTTCTACGCCAACGCCTATACCCCCTTATCCTCGAGCAACATAACCAACATAGTCCAAAACATATCAACCGTCAGTGACGTAAGAGACGCTGAAGCCATCTCAAGGGTCTCATCCTTCACGTACTCGCAAACAGACGGCAACATAGTTTACTCAAGCAGTTTCAGAATCGTCGGAATATCAAACAAATCACACGTTTACGACGGCTGGCCTGGTGGCACACCATCTTGGGAAGAGAACCAAACCTACGTTTGGATCGACTCCCCAAACGCTGACCAATGGGAGGAAGGAAGCATAATCTCAATGAACATAACAATTCCCTCATACAGATACGAAGGCTTCACCGAGCTAAGCTTACCAATCAACCTCACAGTAGCTGGCTTCGTCAAACTCGAAGACAAATCCTTAGCAGTAGCACAAGGCTCCTACTCTTACTTCTCACCATGGTTAATGGGCGGTGTCAGCATTGGACAGTTCTATCCCTACCCTGAAAACCTCCTGATCGTAAGCTGGGAGAAAACACTGGCACCCCTCTTAGACACCATCTACGAGTTTGCACCACCCTACGGCTACAGCCCAATCAACACCGACATCCTAATCTACGTCAACCGAGGCTCCCTCATCAGTTTCTGGGACATCCAAGGTTCACGTCAAAAACTGGATGTTCTGAGGAAACACATCGACAACAAAATCAAGATCAGCGGCTATGATTTGAACCTCTACAGTACTCTTGACTCCATCTTAACAATGTATCAAGTTACTTCCAGCCTCATGCGGCTATCATTCATCGGCGTTTCTCTCCCAGTGTTCTTCGTAGCCTGGTACATGGGCACAACAGTGTCAGACGTCTCCTTCAACCTAAGACGCCGAGAAATAGGCCTCTTATTAACCAAAGGCTTCTCCAGACATCAACTCCTCCGAATGTTCCTAAGCGAAGCCTTCCTCATCGGACTGGCCAGCGGCCTCATAGGCATAGGACTAAGCCTAGCCCTAAACCCCCTATTCGTCAGAGCAGTCGGCGGCGAATTCGGCACACCCGCAATTGGAATCGACACCGCAATTCTAACAATCATTTTCAGCGTGGTCATAACTCTCCTAGTTGTTTTCCGACCTGCGAGAAGAGCTTCAAACCTGGCTACGGTTGCCGCACTTAGAGAATACATGTACGTTGAGGAAGTGAAACCCTACAAGAGACTCTGGCCCTGGGTAGCGTTCCTTCTGGGAACCTACAAAATGGTCATATTTCTTCTAGGACTGAACCTAATCCTAGAAGTCATGAGACTAGCCATGAGCGGAGGAAACCTCCTCCTAGTCATTTTAGCAGGAATCTGGGCGGTCTTCGACACTTATGTACTAACAGCCATCGGACCCCTCCTCTTTTTCTGGGGCTTCACAAAAATCTTCATACGCGGGTCACTAAAGTTTCAAGAAATAACCGCAAGAGCAGCCAAGTTCCTAGGCGACTTGGGTACGCTAGCAACAAGAAACGTTCAGAGGAACCCAGCTCGAGCCGCGTCTATAGCGTTCTTGATAGCGTTAATCATCGGTTACGGCGTTCAGATCACAGGGATCTTAGCAACTGACCAAGACTACAACACTCGAACGGTTTACGCTAACTTGGGTGCGGATGTGACTGTTTCATTGGCTGCGCCGCTGAATGTTTCTTTCACAAAAGACGTAAGAGCCGCAGTAAACAATCTGTCAAGTGTTGCATCCACAGCGTTGGAATACAGTTTTTATGGTTCATCGAGCTATGCAGGGTTGCAGCTGAGAGCCGTCAACACAGGTGAGTGGCTCAACACAGCCTACTACGAAGACAACTGGTTCAGCGGCAAAGATGTCAAGACCGCGTTTCAATCGTTGGCGTCAAACAACCACACAATCATCCTAGACCGCAACACCGCTGAAACCAGCTACTTAAAAATAGGCGACGTCATCAGGGTTAGCTTCGACAAAGATATGTTTGGTGTAACCAGATACGAAAAAGATTTAACTATTGTTGGATTCTTTGGAGCAAAAGCACCCGAAACCATCTTCATTGGACAAATTGCAAGCGCTTATTCATACTGGTCGTATGTTTCCGAGGGGTTGTTCCAAGAATTGAGGGTTGCAGTCACGAATGCTTCCTCGGTGAAGTTGCTTGTCAAGCTGAACAGTGGGACCAACGGAACAGCGGTGGCTGATCAGATTCGAGTTTTCGTACCCCGGAACAAGGGTTCAGTGTACTCAGTATCGGAACAGCTTGAAGAGCAGCAGAGAAACTTCATGGTCGTGGGAACTCTTAATATCCAACGTTTAGGCGTTGCCTTCGCCATTGTGGCAACGTCGGTGGGCACAGCTCTAGTGACAATGGTCAGCCTTAAAGAGAGACAGCGAGAAGCATCCATGATGGGTGTGCGCGGCCTCTCGTTTAGGCAATTGGCAACAATGCTTCTAACAGAAAACTTGGCTGTGGTCACGTTCGCCGTACTGTTGGGTGCTGCTGTTGGTCTAATCGTGGTTCATTGGAACGCTGTTTCCTTCACTTCGACAACTTTTTCTCTTATTTCGAAGCGCGTGGTCTTTCCGATGGATGCGTTGTTGACCATATTTGCTTACTTTGGGTTGGTTTTTGCTTCAACCATTGTGCCAGTTTTATTTATGGCGAGAAGATATGTTTCAAGGCTGGAGAGAGTGGTGAGACAAGTTTGAAAGGCGCAGAGATTGTTGTAAAAGACCTGATTAAAGTGTACCGTCTCGGCAAAGTGGAAGTTCAAGCTCTTCGTGGACTGAGCATGTCGGTGAAAGAGGGTGAAGTGATTTCAATTATCGGACCGAGTGGAAGCGGCAAAACCACGTTGCTGAACATTGTCGGCGGATTGGACACGGCAACAGCTGGCGTCGTCAGGGTGGGCAACCTTGAAGTAACCATGCTGACAACTTCGCAGCTTATCGACTACCGAAGAAGAACCGTGGGTCACATTTTCCAAACCCTGAACCTAATTCCAACGTTGAGTGCAGCTGAAAACATCGAACTGCCAATGATTGCCTTGGGCGCGGGAAGGAGCAAGAGAAGCGAACGCGTCAAGACACTTCTTGAAGTCGTTGGCTTAACGCCTAGGGCTACTCATAAACCCGACGAATTGAGCGGTGGAGAGCAACAGCGTGTTGCCATGGCTGCGGCGTTGGCCAACGACGCTCCAATAATCTTAGCTGATGAACCTACAGGAGAGTTGGACACCACCAACGCCAAGATAGTTGTCGACTACTTGGTGAAGATAAGCCGAGAATTGGGCAAGACCATTGTCATGGTAACGCATGACCCAAACGTCGCGAGGCAAGGAGACCGAATCCTGCGCATCGAAGACGGCATGATAAAGGCTGCGATGACGCCAGCGCAAATCCTTGAACCTGTTGCCGCTATCTCATACGTTGATCAGCTCAAGTCTAGGCTGGCGGACATAGATGCTCAGCTGGAAAAACTGGACGTAGACTTCAGGGACGGCAAGCTTGGGGGCGACGAGTACGCGGAGCAGAGGCAGAGACTGAAACAGACGAGAGCTGGGTTGCAAGACGAGTTGCATCGTATGGGAGTAGTGATATAGCCAAGACAGATTCGATGTATGTTTGTTCTGTTGGATAGGGTCTGTCTCTGTTGCTGAAATTTTTTTTGTGAGTGAGGTTTCTGGCGGTTGGTGTTTTGGTTTGTGTTTTTGTTTCTGTTTGTTTTTTGGGTTGTGTTTAGGTTTGGTTTAGGGTGTTTTCTTGCCACTTTCATGTATCTCACGGTTGATTTAATGGGTGTTTCTTGGTGACTTGTTAGGTGTTTTTGTTTGTGGCACAGTTGGAAGTCGTTAAATCTTTTGAGGGATGAGCAATGATTTGGTTGGCTGGTGCAAAACGCTTTATAGCGTCAAGTTTATTTCATGAATCTTTTGACAATGCCAAGGTGCGGGCCGGTAGTCTAGTTGGTTAGGACGGCGCCCTCACGCGGCGCAGGTCGCAGGTTCAAATCCTGCCCGGCCCACTAAGCCATATTGTTTACTCTTGTTTGTTAATACTCCATCTTGTATGGCTTAAGTTTGAATAGCTTGACGAATTCTTTTGGCGTTATGTATTCCCCTACCTTGGCTTCTTCATAGTCCTTGTCATAAGCCACCAGATGCTCAAGCTGTTCATGCCTAACTGCTGCCAAATTCTCCAAATCTTTAGCCTTGATTTTCCCTCTCAAAGCAACCATTTGGGTTTTTATTTCGTCTCTTCTCACAATTCGAGTAGACAATTCCTCAACAAATCTCCGTGACAGATAGCCAGCTTGCCTACCAAAATTATCTCTAAAGAATCTTTCAACTTCTTCCACAACCAGCTCAGACGTGACAACATCGAGCTCGCCAAGCTGAGCTAAAAACAACACAAGCCTTGAGTTACATTCCTCAAGCCTGCCAAAAATGAACACCATTGAATCCAAATAAGCCCGTTTAGGCTTCTTGCTCAAGCCGAGCCAGAGCCTCCACGATTTCCTCGTGGGTCATCTTTTTACCAGTTCTTTTTACTTCTTCACCAAGCTCTCTCCAATAATGCATGGCTGGCTTGAACAAACCGAAGTTCTCCCCAAGCCTTAAAACTCCGACACGTATAGCTTCGGATTTTGTGGCAAAATAGCCTCTTCTAACAAGTTCATTTAAAACGTCTGCCGCTGCACCGCTCAACCTTACCAACAGTTTCTCCTCGACCATCAGGCTCACCATTGCTAACAAAATTATATAAAAACGTTATCTAATAAATCTTCCCAAGGCTAAACGCCGAAGTAGCAGGTCCGAAGTTCAAATCCTGCCCGGCCCACCTATTTTACAAAGAGAGTCTATCTGGACTGTTGTCTTTCGAGTCTGGCGAGTTTTTTCTTCTTCCGTCTCTCTTCTCTTTCCTTCTTTTTCAGAGGTTTGGGTTTTCCTCCTTCTCTTGCTTCTCCTCTTATGCTGCTCAAGTAATCGCCTCCTCACTTAAATATGAAACAAAGACTCTAATCTTTTTTTCTAAAAAAGCAGGGTAAGCCAAGTCGAATATGCACGCGATATTAAAATCTCTTCTGTTTACTGGCATTTTTTGCTTCTTTGAGGAAGTCACTCTGTCAACTTTTGACATTCATATAGAAGCCCTTCACCATAAGTTTAATAGGCAACGTTGACATTGTTGCTTGTTTAAGAATTAGGATTCGATGCAAAAGGCGAAAACTAGTTCTAATCAACGCAACATGGAGGTGTAAACTCGATGTCTTATAGAAGAGAGCCACGCGAGATGCACAAGGCAACTTGCGCCGACTGCGGCCAAGAATGCGAAGTGCCGTTCAAACCAGACCCCAGCAGACCCGTCTACTGTCGAGAATGTTGGGCGAAGAGAAGACCCGCGAGAAGGTCTCGATACTAAGTCTTATCAAACAAGTTTCATCTTTCAGTAACAACTACACAAGCGATTTACATTAATTAATCCCAACATTTTTATTTTCTTTTTTTTAATTTTGAGCCATCATTTATTAACCAAGTTTCTTTTAACGCAGTTCAGAAAACTTAAAAACACACATGACATTCATGTTGAATAGCACCTTGTGCCGAGGTAGCTCAGTCTAGGATTAAATGGAGACATCTCCACATTATCCCGCAAACTCCCTCTTTTTTGTGTGCGCAGTGCTTAAATGTTGGTTTTGTTGCGTTTTGGGTTGTTGACTGGTGTTTGAGCTTGGTTGAGGAGTTGTGTGTGGCTGGTAGAGAAGAGTGGCGCGCTTGGCTGAAGAAGAACCATTCTACCAAAAGCGAAACCTGGCTACTTTTCTACAAGCAGCGTACAGGTAAACCGTGTGTTTCTTATGATGATGCACTTGATGAGGCGTTATGTTTTGGGTGGGTTGATAGCATTGTGAAGCGGGTGGATGATGAGCGGTATTTGCGCAAGTTTACTCCTCGCAAGAGTGGCAGCGTTTGGTCTGAGGTGAATAAGAGACGGGTGGAGCGGTTAATTCGTGAGGGAAGGATGGCGGAGGCGGGGTTGACGAGGGTTATGGAGGCTAAGGAGAGTGGAGAGTGGTTCAAGCGTAGAGTTAGGGAGAAGAAGTTGGAGATTCCCGCTTTTTTTGAGGAGGCGTTAGCTGCTAATAAGAAGGCGTTGGAGAATTTTAATGGGTTGGCTCTTTCTTACCGGAGGAATATGGTTGGTTGGGTCTTGAGTGCGAAGAAGGAGGAGACTTGTAGGAAGCGTTTGGCTGAAGTTATTGGAGTTTTGGAGCGGGGCGAGAAGCTGGGCTTAAAGTAGAGAGGGCTATTTTTGTTGGTAGACTTCGTGGTGTCCCTTTGGCGTCTTCGTCCAGCTTGGACTACCAGCCTAGTGGTGATATCTCCCGCAAATCCCCATGAGCAAGTCCTACTCCAAGAATCAATCTTCCTTTAGACAGATGATCTAATACAGAAAAAGAAGGGCTAAGGTTCTTCCGAAAACATAAAATAGCATCCGAATATTAAAAGACTCTCCGAGGCTATTCCAAAACATGCCGAGGTAGCTCAGCCTGGGAGAGCACCCGGCTGAAGACCGGGTTGTCGCCGGTTCAAATCTGGCCCTCGGCACTTCCATGTTATTTTTATTAAGCCCACGACACTTCACTTCCTCTTTCTGAAGAATCTCTGGTTGTCCAAGTCGCAGATGTATTCAAAGCCGTTTTCTATCAGTTCTTGGATATCCTTGGGCGTTCTGGCAACTTTGCATACGAACTCGTCGTCATTCTGAGTTTTCATGAGCTGCGTGTATACTAGAGTGTTCTGGATGCTTTTGTGCCCTAGCAGTTGCATTACGTGGAGTATGTCCTTGGTTGTGTGGTATTCTGTGGTTGCTTTCCAATGTCTTAGGGTATGAAGCGTGATCTGTAGGATTCTTGGATTTCCGTATTTGTGGGCTGTTCTCTTTCTGTATCTGTCGAAACAGCGTCTTAGGCTTTTTAGGCTGTTGTAGTGGCTGAAGACAGTTTGGGCTTCTTTGGGAAATCCAGAGAGCATTCCTAATTGTTTGGTTGAGATTTTAAAGATTCTGGGGTTGCTTCCTTTCTCGGCGGTTATTCTCACTGTTCGGTTTTCAAGGTCCACGTCTGTCCATCGAAGACCGTAGATTTCCCCGGCTCTCGCTCCAGTTTCTTTGGCAAGTTGGAGGAAGGTTGCGACGTATTTGTTGCAGCCTGCTAACAAATCGTCGATTTCTCGCTCAAGAGGTATGAATGGCAGCTTTCTTGGGGTTTGTATATTGGCTTTTCCCATTCTATTTCTGACCATTTGGCAAACAAGTCAAAGGTGTAGGGCTTCTTTTCTTGATTCGCTCCAATTTGCTTGAGAGGCTATTGTTTCTTTGACGCTTTCAGGATCGGGCAGGTTAGCTCCCAGTTTCACGAGTCTCTTTGGCTGGAATCTCTGCTGAGTACTGTTGAGTCTTTGTATGTACTTGGCTTGTCCAACATCCTATTGTTTAACTCGCTCTTGCCAAGCATGTGCTTGTTGGCGCCAGTTGAAGCAGCCGTTCCTTTAGCCATGCTTACTCCCTCATTTTCGTTTGCGCCTTCTATCCACGGGCTCAAAGACCAAGCCTAGGTTTAGGTAGAGAAGCGCCTTGCAGTATTGGCTCAGACTCATGCCAAACAAAGCTGCCACTTCAGAACCCACTTTCTCTGCGAAGGGTGACACCCTAAACTGGACATGATGGTCTTTTCCATGGACTTTGAAGGGACTAAAATTATTGGACTTTACGTAGGGCGCATTCAAAAGAAGTTCTTTCTGAGGGCGTCAACGATCAACACGATTGATGTATTCGATGTACCTAGGGTAGACAAAAATCCACCACATTTTGTGTGTGCACCTTTTCAGACCTGATGCGCGCACGAGAAAGTTGTCCGCTGGCATGGGATAAATTACAAAAAAGACGCCTAGCTTATTCTTGAGTCCTATGGTTTTCAACCTTACAGAGCGTGCGCACAGCCTCACGAGCTGAAGGCTCGGCAAGCGGCAGCCCCAGACCTCTCAAGACTTCTAAGAGCTCTTTCTAAGCGTGATTTCTACACTTATGTCCGAGTTAAGGACCCCGCTGAACCTTGGACCTTGCCGCAACTCATCGGTTAACTCGCTGCAGAAACCAAAGCAAGTACACCCTTGTTTTCCCATTCTAAACGCTTTGGTCCAGGCGCCTACGCTCGGGTCCCACCTTGAGCAAGGTGACCCAAGGTGCGGCAAGGTTGTTCGATGTCGTCGAAGCGAAAAAGTCAAGGCTGGCAAGGTGCTGCAAGGCGCCTTGCAAGGTCAGCTGCCAAGGTAGAGCAAGGCAAACTTTGAGTGTGCAAGGCGCCGAACAAGGTGTGATGGTAGGTTTCGAGCGTGTCGAACACTAAGGGCAAGAGGAAAGACCCTTCTGCCCGGGCTTGTTATGGACAAGCGCGAGCTTAGGAGCCCCTGTGTTCTCCAGCCTGACAGGCTAGCACAGGCTGAAGTAGCTTTTTCGATGTTACCGAAGCTGCTGAAATCGGCTCGGACAGGTCCCGATAGGTTGAAGGGCATAGGCTTCACTGGCTAGAGTTCATATGCAATCAGGCTTAGTTATAGGCAGCTACACGCTGGGCGCAAGCCCTTTGAGCCTGTCGAGGAACACGGGTTAACTTGGTGGAGAAACTAAAGCAAGACCCCCAAGCTTTTCCCATCATAACCGAGGGCGGCGGCACCCAACTGTTCAGGTCTGCTCTCACTGAGAGTAGCTGAGAGCAACAGAAGGGTTTCGATGTTGTCGAAGGGAAAGTTTGAGGACAGCTGAGAGCAACTTGAGAGCACTTGAGAGCAGAGTTTCGAGAGCGGCGAGAGCAAGCCTTGAGAGCAGTTGAGGGCAGATTAGAGAGCAGGGTGGTAGGTTCGGAATTGTCGAAGCAGAAAAGAAAGAGAAAAGACCCTTTCGACAAGGCATCAGGATAGGCTCGGACAGGCTGGGGTAGGCTCCTGTCTGGCCCCTGTAATAGGCTCATAGGCTAGGGTTTGCATGCACTTCAGGCTAAATTATAGGCTCAGGCGGTAGGATTCGTAATCGTCGAAGCAAACAGGAAAGATCCATGCATGTTAAACCAGGTGTCGTGATGTGGCAGATCTTGGAGGCGTTAGACTTCTTTGATTCTTTGCTCCCTTTCGATGTCCGTCAAGCATACCAGAACATGCCCGATAGATCCCTTCCCCATTCTTCCGTAAGCATCTAAGAATTCCATTTTGACTAAGTCCAAGTTAGTAGGTAGAATTCTATTGACAACAACCTCGTTGAACTCGTCTATCCAAATGACTATGTCCTCGACCGCCTTTGCAGGAATCCCCAGATATCGAGAGAGAACGATGTATCGCCAATCCATTCCAAAACCTCGGTCCATAAACCGTCAACAGCTCCCTTGACTTCTTTTCAAATCGGCGTAACACCTCATCTTTTTCAAGCTTCCTCAATGCCCCTACTAAGCTACGAAAGTGGATATAGCCATGAATCGTTACTGGACCATTGTGTACAGAATATGAAGACATCTGGTGTCAAGATGAAAAATACAGTTGCAAGTCAATTGGGCTGATAAGCTGTGATCGAAACGGAGATGTGATATACCTGCCGCCTAAAAGGCGGCATATACAACCACGACTATCGAAAATTGAAGCGATAACCAATATAATCAAAAGCATCCTTATGGGAAACTTGACTTTCGAGGAAAGATGCAGGCTTGTAGGAATCGACCCCGCAAACATTGGCGATATGTTGAAAAGATTTCCAACTTAGATATTGACACAATTCTTGACGTGATACTCAACAGGGATTTTGAAAGTAGATTGTAACCGGACTCGCTATCATTTTCGCACTCAAGCCTTTTTGATGAGACCATAAAGGTTACTCTGCAGTATATGGTTCGTGGTTTGGAGCAGGAGTTCTTGTTTGAGCGGGAGTATGGAAGACGTAGCCTACAGAGATGACGTTGACAGGGATATATTAGAGGAGCTGCACTTCGCTAGACCGCATGGCATACTGCCGAAAGATGTGGCTGCTAGGTTGAAGGAATATGGGCTTACGCCTTGGAATGTAACTCGGCGCATACTACGCATGAAGATAAACTGGACAAACTGATCGGACAGAGGGTGGCGGAGAAAAGAGGCAAAGGCTGGGTACTAACAACGTTCCTACGAGAAGCATTGGGGGCAACAAAAGAGGAACTCGCAAATAACATACCGACAGTTTGAAGCTTTTTGGATTAGCCTTTTCGTTCCAGCCAGATGCGTATGAAGGGGACTTCTTCCTTTTTCTTAGGTTCGCGAACTGCCATGTTCCAGTTTCTGGGTTTGGAAATCCATGCTCTTTATCAGTATCCACGAGAAAGAAACCAAAGGGGGCATGCAAAAATCCTGAGAATCAAAGAAAATGTATAATCAAAGATATCTGGGGAGCGAATTGCATCTGAGAAAAGAAAACTTGAAACATGCGCCCGCTAGATAAGATTCAAACCTTCGACCATAGATGTCTCAGATTTTTAAGGACCTTGCGCAATGCCCTGCTTCTGGAAGTCTTTGATAGTTAGGATTTTTGTCTTTGCCTTTTCTAGCGCTTCGATTAGTTTCTTAAGCTCAGCCGCGCCTTGCAACGCGCCTTCGACCATTGTACGTTTTTCCTCTTCGCTGAATACTCCCGGGGGAGCTGACTTAGCTGCTTCAGGGGCTCCAGCCAGCCATTTTTGAAGTTTACTCAAGGACTCAATTGTGTCCTCGCAGTTTTCAAGAAATGGATCGGCTGCTTGTTCCAGTTGAGCGAGGCTGTCAGGAATTTTTTCAAGTTCAGATTCATGGCAGTTATCGCATGCCTTTTGAGCCGCATTGAAAATGTCTTCAAAACGTTTGGAGAGCTTGTCTGCGAATTCTGACCACTCATCAAAATCCATGCCTGTGCCTGATTTGAATTCTTTTGTGATGAGGAGCCTGATAAAGAAAAAGGTGTGTTTCACCAATTCTTTAAAGTCTAATATTACCCTATCCTTGAGTTCTTTGCCTCCTGTTGCTATCTCAGAGCAAAGCTCTCTTAGGCTGTCAAGCAAAGGCAAGAGTTCATTGTATTCTTGTTCGTTCAATCAATGAACCTCACTCATATCAAACGAATATACAAACTGCGATTTTATAAGTTGTATGATAGGACATATCAGAAGGTACACTTCTACTGGCAAAAGCTTTTTCAGAAGCTTGAAACTATGTTTTTACGGGTTTCTGAATATGCCTGAAAGCCAAAACTTGGAACAGCTCATAGGTGAAGCAAAGGAACAGGAGAAAGGGTATGAGTGGCTTACGGCAGTTGACTTCTACAAGAAAGCGTTGAGTTTTGCGTTGGATTCGAAAGATTTCCTAAAAGCTGGCGAAATTAGTGAACGAATTGGCTTTTGTTATTTCAAAGCGGCTTATCAAGCTGAAAACTCTGAAAATTTTAAGCAGCATATACATCTGGCTACTGAGTCTTACAGCAAAGCCGCGGAGCTTTTTGAGAAGGCCGAAGTAGCAGAGAAGGAACAGCTGGCTAGACGCAACCATTACAAAGCGTTAGGTGTCATTGCGGGTCTGGAGCTGGCGCTTAATACGTCCAAAAAGAAGATGCTATTAGATCAAAGTATAGGGATGATAAAGGATGCTCTTAAAGCCTATGAGGAAGTTGGAGATCTAGTTGGCTACGTGAAGGCATGTAACGAACTTTTAGAATGCCTTTCTAATAGAAGAGCCCTTGAAGGTGATTGGCAAGAGCAGAAGAGAATAACTCGTGAAGCCATGGATTATGGGGAAAAAGCCATCGCTATGTTGTTGGAGACTGGAGATGGGAGGGAGCTTGCTCGTGCCTATCTCTGGACGGGTGCACACTACGGTTACGCAGCGGGGTGCAATGAACTGAAGGAGAAGTGGAAGGAGCTCGGAGAAAAAAGTTTAAGCTATTCGGAAAAAGCCCTGGAACTTTCAGAGAGAGCGGGAGATGCACACCTCATCGGCCTGTCGAGTATTCAAACGTTTGGTATTGGTTTGACATTTGCCAAAGAAGAAGAAAAAACCTTCGCCGAAGGTATGAAATATATTAATGTGTTATTTGAACAGTCTGCGAAAACAAGAGACCATTTTCTGCAAGGACTTGCATCTCTTGTCATGGCAGAGAGCATGCATGTGATGGTGACTATGGAAGAGAATCCAGACAAGATTCGAGAGGGTCACGGTAGCGCTACTCAGAACGCCGAAGACGCACTTCGACATTTCGATGTAGTCTTCAGTCACTCTAATGCAGCTGGCGCTTGCTTACGCATTGCTGAAAGTTACATTGATTTGGCGCGTGAGGTAGAAACCAGCATAGAACAAAGAGCCGTTCTTCTTGAGAAAGCGGTGGAATTTGGACGAAAGGGCTTGGAACACGCAGAAAAGTCTGGTCCCGACGACATATCCACTAACCTTCATGTGTTGAGTAAAGGTCTTTATTTCCTATCTGATATGAAGCCAAACCTTGATGAGAAAAAGAGGCTACTTGAAGAGGCCTTAAAGCTCAGAGAGAGAAGCATCATCTTAGCAGATCAAACAGCAGCCCCATTTGATTACTGGAACCGTGGTGTATATCAAAACTATCTGGCTCTGATAAGAGCCGAACAAGCTGAAATTGAGAGCGACAGCAACAAGAAGAGAGAACTACTCGAAAACGCAGTTTCGACCATGGAAAACTGTTTAAAACTGTGCGAAAAAGGTCTCATAGAGCGACCTCAAGTAAAATTTTTCGATGTGCCATTCTCCTTAATTCCTTTTGGCTGGTATCAAAGCTGGTTCGGAGGTATCTTGGAGCAGCTTTACTCGTTGACAGAAGATGAAAAAATACTTGAAAAAACCATTGAGGCTTACAAAGGCCTCGTAGAAACCTATACAAAAGTAGGCTTTACAAGCCGAGTAGCCGAAGCTCACTGGAAGATCGCCAAGCTTTACGACCGTTTAGGCAACTACGAGGCATCTGCTGAACACTTCGAGTCCGCATCTAAACACTACGAGGCTTCTGCTGAAGGAATGCCCAACCTAAAGGAGTTCTACATGGACTACTCTTCATACATGCAAGCATGGGCAGAAATCGAAAGAGCAAGATTCAGTAGCACAAAAGAAGAATATGACAAAGCACAAAAACACTATGAAAAAGCTGCAAACCTTTTCGAATCATCCAAGGCATGGAAATACCTCGCTCCCAACTATTCGGCATGGTCCTTACTTCAACAAGCAGAAGACCAGAGCAGAAATAACCATGGCGAAGAAGCGATAGAAACCTTCCAAAAAGCCTCACAACTTTTTGACAAAGCTAAAAGCACCCTCAAAGATCATGTCACCAAAATCCAGGCCGTAGAAGAAAAGGACATGGCTCTGACCACGATCAAAGCGTCGCAAATTAGAAGCGAATACTGCCGAGGAAGGATAATTCTAGAAGAAGCCAAGATACTAGATCAGGAAGGTGACTACCCCTCAAGCTCACAAAAATATTTGGCTGCGGCACACATCTTCGACAAACTGCAAAAGGAAACAGAATCTGAAACAGAGCGAAAAGAACTGAAGCCAATTGTTTATCTATGTTTAGCATGGCAAAAAATGACGTTAGCCGACGCCAGAGCCTCACCCGAACTATATGTTGAGGCATCACAACTTTTTGATCAAACAAGCGAACACAGCCGCAGTGAAAGAACAAGACTCCTCACGTTAGGTCATAGTCGTTTTTGCAGAGCACTTGAAGCCGGAACAAGATTCACGGACACGAGAGATACAGCATTACATTCAGCAGCAATACAACACCTCCAAAGTGCGACCAACTTTTACCAAAGGTTGGGTCTTCAAAATATAGCCGAACATACCAGAGCTACCGGGTTGCTCTTTGATGCTTACGTGTACATGGACAACGCCAAGAAGGAAACAGATCCAGAGAAGAAGGCGAGGCTTTACATGATGACTGAGAAGGTCCTTGAGACTTCGGCAGGGGCCTATCTCAAAGCGAAGCAACCTGCAAAAGTGAAAGAAGTACAAACGCTGTTAACCAGAGTTAGAGAAGAAAGAGAATTGGCTGTATCTTTAACTGAAATTCTATGCGCCACACCAGTTGTTTCCACCACCCCAGCCTTTGCAACTCCTGTGAAGAATGAGGAAAAGGCGGTGGGCCTAGAAAGATTTGAACACGCTACTATTGAGGCGAATCTTGGCTTAAGTTCAAAAGAAGCAAAAGCCGGGGAAAACTTTAGGTTGGAAATGCAGATAGCAAACGTAGGAAAAGAAGCAGCTCTACTAGCCAAGGTTGAGGAAATCCTCCCTACAGGCTTCGAGCTGGTTACACAACCCGATTACTGCCACATCGAAGACGCATATCTTGACATGAAGGGGAAGAAACTTAACCCACTAAAAACTGAAGAAATCAGACTTGTTCTCAGATCGTTTGAGAAAGGCACATTTGCAATAAAGCCAAGAATTGTTTACCTAGACGAAACTGGACACCAAATGTCCTGCGAGCCTGAACCAGTAGCAATCAACATTTCAGAGGTTGTTCTTCCAGGTCGTATTACTACCGGATATAAGGATCTTGACAGCTTGCTTTTTGGGGGAATACCTGAAAACTATGCGGTTATTTTAACCTCACCTTCATGCGATGAAAGAGACTTGCTAATTAAGAGATTCCTTAAAGTGGGAGCAAAAGAGGGGATGGGCACATTTTACATTACCACAGAGGCGATTGGAGTGAAGACCCTCATGGAAGAATTTCAGTCAAACTTCTACCTGATTATCTGCAACCCTCAAGCAGACGAGATCATCAAAAGCCTGCCCAACGTATACAAACTAAAAGGCGTAGAAAACCTCACCGACATTAGCATTGCATTAACATCAGCTTTTCGCAGATTGGACGACTCGTTTAGTGTCCCAAGAAGGGCTTGTATTGAGATCATTTCAGACGTTTTGCTGCAACATCACGCAGTTCATACCAGAAGATGGCTAAACGGGCTTATTCCAGACTTGAGATCAAAAAGCTTCACTACTCTAGCAGTAATCAACGCCCAGATGCATCCTCCAGAAGAAGTTCAAGCAATTCTAGGTCTTTTCGAAGGGGAGATCAACATCTACGAGAAAGAAACCGAAAAGGGTTTGGAAAAATTTCTAAGGGTCAAGAAAATGTCCAATCAAAGATATTTAGAGAGCGAATTGCCCCTAAGAAAAGAAAGACTAGAACATGAAAGAAAGTAGGGAGAAGCTGATGGTCCGGACCTCGGATTCATTGTACACAAATAGACAACACATGTAAGAATATGTTATGATTCTTATGAGCTTACCTTTTGCCGAATAACGGCATGTTCGGAAAGACCTCGATTTCATTCTTATCTATTGAATATGGCACAAGGTTCGGATTGACTTTGGCACCTCTCATCTTTTCAACCTGAATAGCTCTCGTCGTAGTCCCTTCTGGAAATAAAGTTTGCATCATAACAACACCATGAACCAAATATTCTTCTTCTAAAGCGCTTCGTTCAAGATCCAAGTGACCCAACTCTGTGGTTATAACGCTGGTAACCCCCAAATCCGACAAAGATTCAATCAAATCCACAACTGCAGTTCTTCGTTCAACCGGATCCGGAAACCGATAGAAAAGTGCTGCAAGCGTGTCCCCGCAACCCTTTTCGCACCAACCCACTGGATTTTCGCCTGCAACTCCTCCACTAACTTATCGATTGGCAGTTGCTTGCCACGCAAACTACGAGTTTCTTCCTTGTACAGTTCCTCTTTTAGCATGGCCACCCGAGAAATTCTGGTCGCATCTATGAAGGCAAATTTCCTTTCTTCCTCTGCTTTCTTGAAATCCCATCCAAACTGCTGCATTTCAGAATAGAAGTGATCCTTACTCTCGTCTAGGCTCACGAAAACTCCATTTTCATTGTGTTCATAGATTCCTTTGTATAAGAATTGAGCCGCAAAAAAGGGTCTTCCCGGTCCCTGGTCCTCCAATAGCCAATATAATTCTTCCTTCAGGGAAACCACCGCTTATCAGCTCATCTAATCCTTGAATTCCCGTCGCGATTGTTTCCGGCAAGACACCTCACCTTTGCGGATATCAAGATACCTCCATAAATATTTATGATTTGTGTAAATAATAGCTAGTTCGATGTTTATGGACGTAGATATAGAGAAACTCCAAAAATACTTGGACGAAACTGTCTCTTTAGGTTCGGAGTATTGTTCTATTCGATTACAGGAAACATGGGAGACATCTCTTTTGATGAAGGAACGAAGAATCGATGAGTTTGTTTCAGGCGGGAAACATGGTGCAAGCATGGTTGTTTTAGCAGGGGGAGCTTTTGGACTGGCAAGTGTCTCACCAAGAAGACTGGGCGAGCTTCCCAAGAGAGCTTACAGATCAGCAGTCATGAGTCAAAAGCTGAGAGAAGAAAGCGTTAGACTTGCGGATGTAAAGCCCGTAAGAAAAAATGTGAGGATAAAAGCTAAGAAAGACATGGATATGGAAGAGAGAATGTCATTGGTTGCTAAGGTCGAAAAATCCGCAAGAGAAGCTGGAGCAGACAGTGTAGAAGTGTCGTGCAAACAGACCTTGCGTAACCAGTTGTTAATCACTTCTGAAGGGACGATGATTGAGACAGCTCTGCCATACACGAGGTTCAGCGTTCAAGTAGATATTACAAAAGATGGGAGAGGATCTTACTATGAGGGACTAGGTCATCTGGGAGGTTTTGAAATAGTAGATGATTACAATGTCGAGGAAATTGCAACTGATGCAACAAGGAGAGCTAAGGAAATTGCAGAAGCAAAGGAGACTGTGAGCGGAAAGTTTCCAGTGGTGATTTCAGGTAGGTTGTCCTCAGTTTTAGCCCATGAATCGCTAGGGCATATGGCAGAAGCGGACATTGTGATAGCTGGAAGCAAATTAAAAGGGAAGATCGGAAAGAAGATTGCATCTGACCAAGTGATTGTTATCGATGATGGGACTCAAAAGGAAGGATATGGCTTTTATCCGATAGACGATGAAGGTGTGGAGGGACAAAAAACTGTTATCGTTGAAAAGGGAATACTAAAATCCTATTTGCATTCAAGGAGTACAGCCCATCATTTTTCTGTTAAACCAACTGGAAACGCAAGGGCGTTGTATGCTGAAGATCTTCCTATAGTGAGAATGACGAACACTTTCTTTGAAAAGGGAAACTACAGTTTTGACGAGTTATTAGAACTAATGAAAAACGGGTTGTTCTTGAGAGGCGTGAGAGGAGGAGGGCAGGCAAACTCACAAACAGGTGAGTTCACCTACGGAGTCATGGAGGCTTTCCGTGTACAGAAAAGCGAAATAAAGGGCAGAGTCAAATCTGGCTCAATCACTGGAAATATTTTAGATGCATTGAAAAAGGTCAGGGCTGTGGAAAACAAGTATTCTGATCCTAGAAAAGATATAGGTATGTGTGGGAAGGGCACTCAGTTTATGCCTGTTGGAACAGGGAATCTTTCCCTGTTCATAAGTGAAGTGCTAATTGGAGGAGAATGATGGAGTTAATAGAGGCGTGTGAGTACGGGTTATCCGTAGCCGAGAAAATGGGAGCAGATCAATGTGAATCCTATGCTTCAAGCGAGGATGTCTCCATTATCGGCAGGGAAATGAAAAGGGCTGAAACCAAAAACAATTTGCTCGAAGGCATAGGTTTTCGGGTTGTTTCAAATAACGCAATAGGATTCGCATACACTTCCAATCTGACCGAGAAGGACGTCAAACTTGCTGTAGAAAAGGCATATGAGATAGCGGAGAGTAAGGAGAAAGACCCTCATTTTAAGTCTCTTCCAGAACCCAAAGCTTCGACAGTAAAAGGTATATATGACGAAAAATTAGCCATTCTAGAGTTTGATGATATCGCTGAGATATTTGAGTTAATAGAGTCTTCGTCGCGGATACACAAGGCTTTGAAGCCCATTTTTACGTCAGTGATAAAGGTCTCAACCCAAAATGTTCTAATGAACTCTTTAGGAGTGAATGTTGGGGATAAAGCGACAATTTTCATAGCAATGCTTGGGATATTAACAACCAAAGGAATAACACCAAATTTTTATATGGATTTCATGAGCACAAGAAAATACGACTTTGACCCTTCCGATTTTGGGAAACAAGTCGGAGAAGAAGCACTAGCGTGTTCAGGACCCAAAACAACAAACTTTAAGGGAAAATGCGACGTTATTCTTCATCCTAATGCCTTCATCGGCATTCCGAAGGGACTGCTGGACTTGGCGATGCACCAAGTGAAAGCAAGTTCTTTAGTGGAAAGGAAATCACTTTTCATTGACAAATGTAATAAAGAAATCGCATCGTCAGGGCTAACGATCACAGATGATGGCTCTCTTGAAAACGGACTCTTCACGAGTAGTCATGACGCTGAGGGGGTCCCACGACAGAAAACCACTATAATTAAAAAGGGAATACTGCAATCATTTATCTATGACACATACTACGGAAACAGGTTTGGAAAGAAAAGCACGGGGAACAGTAGCAGGTTCAAAATTACGGATATCGCAACCTATAGAACTCCACCTTTCATAGACTGCACGAATATAGTTGTTGAAAATGGAGACACGAACCTTGAAGATTTGATTGGAGAAATCAAAGAGGGATTCTATGTTAAATCTGTCATGGGAACTCATACTGCTAATGAATTGACAGGTGATTTTAGCTTACCTTTCTCAGGCTTTAAGATCAAAAAGGGTGAAATAGAGTACCCTGTCATGATGACGATGGTGAGCGGAAACATCGTAAATCTACTGAAAGAAGTAGATGGGATTACAAAAGAGAGAAAAGCCACTATTAACGTGCTCACCCCATGGGTAAAATCAAAGGCAACAATCAACGCAACAAAATTTGGCATGAAAATTCGAGCAGGATTAGTCCTAATGAAAATACTAACCACTTTAGGCGTCAAAAAGGAATTTCCGATGTAGACACAAAAATTCTAAGAATCTACGCTAAATGCCCGCGCGCGTCCTGTAGACTCATGGTCTCATCATAAGCTTTTTCCCATAAGGTCATCCACCTAGCTCTTCGTAAAAAGATGTTGCGGCATCCTTCCTTCTATTCGCTCCTGACGAAGCTAGTCTGCATTAGATTGAAAGATCCTCACGACGTTCATCTAGCGATAGAGGTATTTGTTACGATCGGCATGCACGATTAAGTCTTCTCTTTGTAGTAGCTTAGTCCTGCTGTTGCGCCTGTCGTTATGGCGAACCATACGATTGTTGCCGTTATGTTTCCCTGGCTCACTATGTAGGCTAGACCCACTAGAAACCCCGTTAAGAATGCTACTTGGGCTTAACTGGAGAGCGAAGAGGTTGCTTCAGTTTCTAGACGGGGTTGTCCAGTGTTGAGCGGTGTTCTCAGGCTAGTGTTTACCCGTCTATTAGTTTTCTAACAGTTAGAGTAATAAGGACTGAAGGCGCCGTTTTCTATTGAGTGATAAGCAATGTCTGTGAAGAATGGGTTGAAGAGGGCTGCGCTGCAATGCGTTCAAGAAATGGGTGAAGCAACGAGTAGGGGTGTCGCTGATAGGCTTGGGTATAATCATGTGTCAGGCCGGAAGAAGGTTTCTTTGACGCTGCTCAAATGCAAACGGCAGGGATTAATGGATCGGGCTCCAAGAAAACATGGCAAAGTGTGGGAATACGTTTACGTGATCAACGACAGAGGAAGAAAGAGGCTTTATTACTGGCGGGTGAATGGAGAAGTTGAGTTTGGTGCAGTCAATGTTGATGAAATCGTTGACGAAGGCATACGACGTCTTACTCCTTTGTTAGTAAACGCCTCGATTTCTGTCTCAAATGCTGAGAGCCTCTGCCAAAAAACAGGGGAAAGGAATGTTTTTTCGATTGCCGACCAACTAGCAACGTTTTCTTCATACCCTTTCACGATTACCATAGAACTTGCGTCCGCGTTTGCTGCACAGAAATTGCTCGAAACTATTAGCCCGAAGACGTGGGCGACAATTCGAAATGCTGCCAAGAAATCGTTAGACACTGACATGTTCGTCATTAAGGCCATGTGCAATGCGGTTTCCAGCCTTATCAGGCTTAATGAACTCACTCCCCCGTTGCAGGATAACACCACGCTTGTTCTTCTTTTAGTGAGGAGAAGGCTGAATGAGTTGAATATGGACCAATGGGCGCTCTACTGCATGCTGCAGGATGCGGAAAAGAGAGCTGAAACGTACAAAAGTCTGTATGAGTTCGAGAGAGAATGGCGCAAGGAACTGGAAAGACAGGTCTTGGGCCAATGGGCATGCTACAACAAAATGTTACGGATTGGAGAAATGAAATCTGAAACGGGCAAGCGTCTCTTTAAGTCGGAAAGAGAAAGGTGCGCAGAACTGGAAAGACAAGTTTTGCCTTGGCCACACTTCGATGAATTAATGCGCACAATCCAAAGCCTCTGGGAAATATATCGATCAACAGTGCAGCTAATAATTGAGACAGACCAACAAATCATAAAATTCCTCAGCCATCGCGCACGAACAAACAACTTCGACCTTGTTTTTTGGTTGACACACTTCTTAAAGGCGAGCATAGAAGAGAATGCTAGACTCCAATCCGAAAACGAGGCGCTGGAAGGAAGAATCCAACAAACCCCAGCGTCCATCAACAAGCCATTGTTCTCTGTTGATCGCCCAATCCAAGGGAGAACATTAGAAACCGCAGTGCAACCCATGACCAAACAGTCCAAGCCTTCAACACCAGTGAGCATAGATTCAAGAAGAACAGAGCATAAGGAAAGAGGACATGAACCCGAAGAGGACTGGGAAGACTTCAATACGTTATGGTGGCGACATCTAACGATTCAAGCTTAAGGATTTTATTAGGTCTCTTTAATGATGATCAGCACTTGGCATAGTGTGAAGGAAAGGCTTTTGGGCAGCCACACACCGACTTCTTTGACGACTTGAAGCCTTCAGTTCATGTTCACAAGCGATTTGGAAAAGAAATAGAATTGCATCACTATTCGAAAGAGCCAGCCAGGAATGCAGCTTAACCAAGGAAATCCGCATTGAGGGAGGCACACGATCTGACTATGCGTTGCTGTCTGGTTTTCACTATCGCAGCCACAACCTTGGAATTGTTCGAAAGATTTTTTGTGCGGTGCGTGGCGTTGAGGTTGCAGGCTCATAGTATACTGTGATCCTGGAATGACCGTGGCGGGACGCCTTAGAGTTCTGCCGAAGATGAGCGTGCAAGACTTGAACCGGAAGCTAAGTGTCATTATGCGGGTTGTTGTCCATCCCAAATATCGCACTATTGGTTTGGGTCAACGACTCGTAGGAGAGACGCTGCCACTTGCGGACACACCTTATGTCGAAACAATAGCCGTAATGGCCAAATACAATCCGTTTTGCGAGCGTGTAGGAATGCAGAAGATAATGGAGCAGCCAACACCCAAGCATGCCCTAGCCATACGAGAAGTGCTTTCAAATCTAGGCTTCAACGTAACCCTGCTAGGCAGCCAAAAAACATTCTCAACAAACTCCGCAGCTTGTCAGCAGACGAATTAACACAAGTCAGACATGCCTTTATGCAAAATATTCATTTACGCTTATTGAAAGAATTTTTCTACCATGAACCCTACGGAAAGCGTGAGTTGTACAAGCTGAGAGTGCAGACCGCAACATCAGAGAAACTTGCCAAACCTTTTTCCATTTAAGGAGGTTGGAAGTTTTTGAAAAACGGTGTCTTTGATATGTCCGTTTTCGGATACTGTTCCTTCAGGGCTCACGAGGGAACACTATTCCTACGAGACCTCGCGAGGGAACAGTGTTCCTACGAGGCGCCACAAAGTCCTTAAACTTTTTAATGAACCATAATTAAAGGTGAAACGTGCTTGATCGATTTGGTTGAACAATGGGAAGCCATAGAAAGATACATTCGATATCTTGGATACCTTGGCAGTCAACTACATTCGTTTGCGCAACTTTCACCATAAGTGAGCAAAAAGGAAAAGAAACAAGAATACGACCAGCTAAGACCTTAGTTCAGTCTCCAGAGCTAGAACGACATCGTCTACACTGGCATAAGTCTTTTCTGGTAGTTTTTGCAGTATGTCGGACACTCGCACGCGTTCATCCTGCGTTAGATCCATCAGCTTCCAGCCCTGGTGCTGAATGAGATTTTGTTTGGAAGTTGGGAAGACAGCGTCTTCTCGAAGGACCTCTTCAAGCGATTTCAATCCTGTTGATTTAGTTGCCATGGGGAACCCGCCACTCTCTTTATACGTTTTCAGCCTAGCTGCGTCTTTGTACATTCTTACAAAGTGGAAGCTTACAAGAGCTTTTTTGTAGGCCTTTTCCGATATACTGTCATCAATTTTTTTCAGCTCTTGGTCTGTAGGCTCGTAGATGTTGTGTACTCCTTTTCCGAACAATCGAGAATATAGTATGTCGGATTCGTAGGCGGGCTCCTCGTCTTTTGAAAGGTCTATGCTGTGAATCATGTTGTGGTCTTGCATCACTTTGATGAAGCCAGAGGTTAGGGCTTGGTTGGCACCTCTAACTTCTAAGGCTATTCTCACGCCTTTCAGGTCAACTGAAGTTAGAAAGGAGTCTAAAACGCTTGCGTTGTCTGCGTCGGGTTTAAAAGTTGGTGGAGTCTGCATGTGCAGGATGTCTGCTCTTAGTGTTTTGCAGATTGTTATCATCTTGTCGAAGGTGTTGTAAGCTTCTTCATTCGGGTGAAACTGATGTTTATGGGTCACAATCCTATTGCATCTAACAGAGAACTCGAATTCTGGCTGCACTCTTCTTCGCCAAGTTTCCACGGTTCTAAGACTTGGAATTTGATAGAAGGTGGAGTTGACCTCGACAAACTCGAAAACGCGAGAATAAGCAATTAGTGACGGCAGCCCAGGGACTCGAAAATAGGCCCATCCACCTGTGCCAATCAGATAGTCGCTCAATGTTTGCATTCCCTCATTGTTTAGTAGCCTCTCAACGAATAAAAGTGAATTAGTCCAGTGTTAGGTTTTGAATCGCGGTTTATATTCTCGGCTTTTGCGCACGCCAAATAAGTGTAAAAAACTAATCATCTACAGGGGCTTAACCATTGCCACAACACCAATAAGCCTTCTAAAAGCTTCGGACCAGCAAGTAAAATCAGAAGAACCCAAGGCGGCGGGCACATAGACCGAAATCTCATATGGATGGTAGTAGACGCCTCCGAACATTTTATGGAGAACTGCTGCAGCAATTCCCCAAATAGGTCAATAAAGAAGAACTCCAAACAACAGTGGGGCCAAAAACCAAAGACTCGAAATTCTGCTTTCCATAGTTTACCTATATAAATAAGTCAAGCCCAATTCTATAATATTTTTCTGCCTGTAATTCAGATGCAAAGCTTACGTGTATATACACGAAGGGAAAACCGAGAATTTAGACCATCGTCACGACGCTTGGTGCCGGGGTAGGTTTAGGTATCGGTTTAAATTCTCGGAATCGGCGCAAGGAGCTAAGCCTTTGGTGCGAGCAGGTGCAAACCTTAGTTTAGATTCTTAGCATTTATGATATCGCACAGAATCTACTTAATAGTGAAAATCACATAATTGATTTGTTGGCTGGATGCTCAATGAGAATTAAGGTAGGCGTTGTTTCAACAAGTTTTGCTGAAGATAGATTTCAAACAATGGAAGATTATGTCAAAAGTGAAAAGTTGGACTTGATTTGTTTTCCAGAGGGATATTTTGGGGTAACAGACGAACAACTAGTGCACATAGAGCTGTTTTCGTCTCAAGAACTCGTGCAAAAAATTTCTTCCTTATCTAAAGATTATGGTGTCCATATAGTAACTGGTTTCATGGAATTGGCGAGAACGCAAACTGAGAAGAGGTATTGGAATAAAGCATTACTTTTCTCGCCTGAGAAGGGGCTTGTCGGGACCTATGCCAAGACAACACCAACTCCCGGAGAAACGAAAAAGGGGATTATGGCGGGTAATCAAATAAAAGTGTTCAAGACTAGAATCGGGAACATGGCCATGTTAATTTGCTTCGAAGTCTGGTTCCCAGAGTTGGCTCGAATAGCCACACTCAAGGGTGCTGATATCATATGCTATCCCTCGGGAGGAGATATATCCCGCATGATGGATAGATGGGAAATCTTGTGGAGAGCAAGAGCCGTAGAAAACAACGTCTACGTTCTCGGATGTCTAAACGCGGAGCAGATGGCCAAATCTATAATCTGTGGCCCCGAAGGAATTCTAACCTCAAGCCACAGTAAGGGCATGATCACAGCCATCTTAGACTTACAAAGACTGAAAAGAATAAGAAAGGGCGAAGCAGAAACGGAAACTCAATTTGTGCCTGCTCTGCTCAAGAGAAGAAGTCAATTTCTAAAAGAAGCAGGACGAAGACTGGTAGATGAAGTATAGCCTCAATTTTCAGGAACTAAATCATGCTTAAGAGCGAGGAGTTTTGTCAAATGGTGCGGGGTATGGGGTTTTGACCCGCACGCACGAAATGATGTCCCTTTTTTATTGCTGTTAATCCCCCTCTTAACAGATGCATGTCCTGTGCAAGAAAAAAGCAATTAGCAGCAAGACTGATCATTGCCGGGATCAGCGGTGTCAAGCACCCTCTATTTTTCCGAAGTTTAACATGGCATTTGTTGGACATTTGGGTATTTGTTCAGTAATATGTAGCGAATCGTAAGTAGTCATATATGGCTCTCCCTTCATATTTATATACAGAAGAGGCTTCAAGTGACAAATCTCAGAAAGCGGCTGGACAACGTTCTTGCTGAACTCGCCATCATACGGGAGGGCCTAAACAATTCTAGCCGCTATCCCTCATGTTGCTTGACGGTTCATAATGATGGTAAAATCAGTTGCGATGTCCTCGGTCCATTATCAGAGGAACAGTTTCTGCAAGGATGCGAGAAGTGTCAAGCGCAGATAAAGAGCCTCCTATCTCGCATCAACTTTGACCAGATCCAAAGCTGATATAAATATAACCAATTTTTAAGGATGCTCCTCTCATAAAAAAGAGGGGAGGACAGCGACGGGAAAGCTGCCTTTTAACGGTCACCAGCTCTTGTATTCCTTTATGCTCGTAGTAGGCATGGTGTAGGTTTCGATGACGCCTGTGATTGGGCGTATCTTGTTCTGCACGAAGTTCATAGCGTTGTCGTGTGTGTCGGCTTCAAACCATATGCATGCGTCCCAAGCTCCGAAGACGTTGTATGTGTAGTGCAGCGTCACGCCTGTTGTCGGCTTTTCAGGGAGATTTTTCAGGTCGCGCACGAAGTTGCCAGTGTCCTCTGGGCGAATTTTCACAAGAAGCAGATACATCGGCAAACCTGTTCACCGGAGATAGAATATACTTCTAGAACAATTTATAAGAATTACTACACACTCTAATCCTACGCTTGCCTTCTTCCCTCAAAAGACGTCTTATCTCCTCATAACTTTCAAGGTATTCGAAGCCTCTAGAAGTTGTTTTGTAAATTGTCTTTTCATCTCTCTTGACGGCTTCGAGAAGCTTTAATTTGACAAGAAGAGACACGTATGCACCTAGTTGCGCAAAGCTAAGATTTGCCCCATACATTATCTGTGTCTTGGGGACTCCGTCCTTGGCAACCTTTAAAATCTCCGCTATTATGTATTGACGATTTCTGCGTCTACGAGGGCTCTCTTGATTTTTTGTATCAACGTGAGTCATTGCCAGCTTCTTCTACAAGGTTCCTTTAGCACGATACAGAGATCAAAATCTAAAAGGAGTATTCCCGACCAGAACATGCTCCTAAAACAGAACATCCTTGGGTTATTAAGTGGAGCACTCAAAGTGCCATCTCATACGTAATGCCGTATGTCACGACGTTTTCGCCGAAACAGCCCGAAAACAAGCTTGTTTATGGACAGTGCGGAGTGTGGGATTTGAACCTTGCTAATTAATGAAAGTGAAACTAAAACTTAGCCGCCGGGGACAATGCCATTAATGAACAAAAAGAGAGGGTCGTGTGGGAGAAGCCGCCCATCAATCTCTGAAGTGTTCTTAACTTACTAATTTGCATCCTAAAACAACGGTAATAGTTTCACTTTTCTCACTCTAGAGTCACGAATTCCTTACCAGCTAAACGTTTATGAGACTCAAAATCGCCTTTCTATCTCCCTCAAAGCGTTGTGACCGCATTGTCAACTAAACCCGAGCGAGCGTTATCATTCGGTCTCCAGCATATAGACAAGGCTTTTCCAGGCTTCTCAACGGGCGAGTTTACGGTTCTCCATGGTCGTTCATTCATCAAAACCCTATCTTTTCTGCTTTCTATACGATGTCAACTGCCAACAAATGAGGGTGGACTTAATTCCACTACAATTTACTTGGATGGTGGCAACACCTTTGACCCCTACAGTATTTCAGCCATAGCGCAGCAGTATGGTCTTGACCCACGTGCCACCTTAGAGAAAATCTTTTTCTCCAGAGCTTTCACCGCCTATCAGCTTTCAGCTCTTATCTTTGAGACATTGGAAGACGCCTTGAAACGGTACAGGTCAAAGCTGGTTTTGATCTCTGACATTATGACCTTGTTTCTAGATCGTGATGTACCGACTAAAGAAGCCATGGAGATTTTCAACAAGGCGATGATTTTCCTTTCTGATCTTGTCACGAGACGTAACGTAATCGTCATAGCGTCTTGTCTTCCTTACGAGCATCATAGAAGACGCGTCTTCCTTGAGTCTGTCTTGTTCGGAAGAGCAAACACTGCCATAAAGGTTCATGAGTTAAGGGGCAGAATGCAATTCAGTCTTGAAAACCACCCGTTTCTGAAACCATTTACAATTGACATCTTGCCCAATGCGGTCACTTTGGAAAGGTTTGTGGAGGCATAAACAATTGGGAAGAACCGTAGTTTCATATAGGCAGGCGTTGGAAGGTGAAATTGCAAAGTGGGAAGGTTTTAGGAAAGCATTGAGAGCAGAAGACGCTGAAGCCTTTGAGAAGATGATGAATGCGTGTAGGCTTCATGCCTCTGCGGGCAGCATGGCAACGAGACCGGTTCTGTTTGAAGCCATGATGATGTCAATTCTGCTTGATCAAGAGAAGAGAATTGCGGGGATAAAGAAGGGGCTTGACAGAATCGAAGAGCGACTTCAACAGCCTTAACCCATTGCGTGGCTGGATCCTTGACCTATATCCTTCAGCCCCTGGTGAGATGACAGTCTGGTTCATAACAGAAAACGGCGAGCGCGTCAAGTTTGTGGATGAGTTTCAGCCCAAAATTTATGTTTCAGGCAATATCGCTGATCTATCCAAACTGACTGACAGATTGGTAAATAGCAAATCCGTCGTCAAGTGGGCTTATACTGAGAAAATAGCTAATTTCATGAGCGACAAGAAATCGAAGTTATTGGAGATTACCGTTTCAGATTGCCGTAGAAGACCACATTTCGCACGAAAAGTGTTGAGGCTAGGGGGATATGAAAGGTTTAGGCTTCACAACGTAGACGTGCCCGATGTTCAAACATACCTCTATGAACGAGACATTTTCCCCCTTGCGTATGTGGGAGTTGCCGTTCAGGGCAAGAGATTGGCTTATTGGCTGATGGATTCGGTTGAAAGCGTTGACTATAAGCTGCCGCCCCTACGCTTGCTCAAGATGGAGATGCAAGTCGCGAAAAAGAAGCTAATTCCATCGTTTAATGATGAGATTCAAAGCATAACCCTCCAGTCGAATAGTAAAGAAATAGTCTTTGCTGAAGGCGATGAAAAGCAGAAAATTTTGAGCCTAGTCGAGGCTGTGCAAAAAGAAGACCCAGATATTGTTCTTACTGAAGGCGGCGACTCCTTTCTATTCCCATTTCTCGCTCACCGTGCACTCGTGAATGGTGTGCTTAATCGTCTTGTCTTGGGCAGAGAAGGAGTTCCGCTAAGAGCCAAAAGAAAACGGGGAACCACCTTCTTCTCTTATGGGCGAGTTTACTTTAAAGCACCCATGCGCCGGTTATACGGACGCATACACATTGACGCTCAAAACACCTTCATTTATTCCGCATGCGGCTTGCAGGGTCTAATTGAAGTATCAAGAACGTGCAGGGTCCCACTACATCGCGCTGCACGAGCGTCTATTGGCACAATAATGTCTTCCCTGCAGCTCTACCAAGCGACAAAAGATGATATTCTCATTCCTTGGAAGAAGTGTGAACCCGAATCGTATAAGTCGGGTTGGGAGCTGTTAATCGCTGACCGCGGAGGCTTCATCTTTGAACCCAAGTTAGGGATCCACGACAATGTGGTGGAAGTTGACTTTGCGTCTATGTTTCCCACGCTTATGGCTACTCGAAATATTTCTGCGGAAACTGTTCTCTGCCAATGTTGTCCGAATTCATCGTTGCGAGTGCCTGAGTTGGGCTACAACGTTTGTCGAAAGCGTGAGGGTATTGTCCCTAAGACTTTGTGGCTCATTCTAAGAAAGAGAGCAACCTACAAGGAGTTGAGAAATGAAGCAGAAGACCCCGAACTTAAGGAAATATACGACCAGAGACAAGGCGCACTAAAGTGGATTCTAGTCACGTGTTTCGGATATTTGGGTTACAGGAACGCACGGTTTGGCAAAGTTGATGCTCACATTGCGGTATGCGCTTTTGCTCGAGATGTTCTGTTGAAGACTGTTCGGATGTCCGAGGAACGTGGTTTTGAGGTTGTTCATGGAATTGTTGATTCTTTGTGGTTGAAGAAGGAGGGCGCTGAACCAAAAGACTACGCAGCATTCTGTGGAGCGGTAAGTCGAGAGGTTGGAGTGCAGCTAAACGTTGAAGGTCGTTATAGGTGGATTGTTTTTTTGCCGTCAAAGACCCATCCTGGCGTGCCAGTTTTGAACAGGTACTACGGGGTCTTTGACTCGGGAAAAATAAAGGTGCGAGGAATAGATGCCAGAAGGGCGGACACACCGAAGTACATTCACGACGCCCAAATGGACATGATCAAGCTTCTTGCCAAAGCTCGCAATGCAGAGGAATTTATGGAAAGGATACCTGACGCTTTGAGTGTTCTCCAGGGATACGTGAGAAGATTAGTTGAGGGAAAGGTTCCTCCCCAAGATTTGTTGATTGCGAAAAGGCTGTCCTTGCACCCTTCGAGGTATGCACACGATGTTCTGCAGGCCATCGCGGCCAAGCAGCTGGTTGGTGAAGGAGTCGAAATATCTGCGGGACAGACCGTTCAGTATTTGATAACAAATTCGGGAAGCAAGATCATGATTAGACGAGTTAGACCAGCGCAACTTCTCAACGCTAATGTTCACTATGACACTAAGAAATACTTGGAACTGCTGCTTTCGTCAGCCGCAAACATACTGAGTCCCCTTGGCTACACATTGAACAAGCTTTCTGACCTCATCATGCATAAGAAAGAACAAACACCACTTCAAAAATAGTAAAGTTTGTTCCGCTGAAAAAAATAGGGGATGCGCGGTTGGCGACATTGTCACTTTGGGTGGAAATATATGGCTTAGTTGTTTCGCGATGAGAAGCTTGGGTAAAATAACTCTTCCTAGACCATGCAGAAAATAGAAAAGAGGGGTTTATGATGAGGCTTTCAGCTCAGGACCGTTACTGTCCTTGTGATAGGGTATGGGGATGCTCTGTTTCCCGCTATGTCGACGACCCATATTTTGATTCTGTATGTTCCAGCTGGTACTATGCTGCCTTCATTGTCTCTTCCATCCCAAACGATGCGGTAGGAAGCAGTTGTTTGAAGGGCATTTTTCAAGAGTGTTCGGTAGAGGATGCCTGACTTGTAGATTTTTATGCTGATATAACAGCTTTCAGACAGAGTGTAGTTTATTCTAGTAGTCTCGCCTAGAGTTGGGTTAAACGATGAGGGGTTAACAGTCACGTCTGTAACCGCTGGCGGCAAAGTGTCAACCGTAACCTGTTTCCATCTTGTTTTGAAAGGAACCCCTGAGAGGTCAGAGCCACTCAATCGTAGTTTGTAGACACCATCGGGAACAACAACGCCTAATGCATCTCTTCCATCCCAAATGATGGTTAGCGTGCTGCCCGTTCCCATCCAAGACCTCAGTACCATGCCTGTTTGTGTACGAACTTGAAGCTGCCAGTTAACCGCCGCGTTAAACGAGGCTGTTATGGTTGTTGTGTCCTTTCTTCCGTCTCCGTTGGGGCTGAAGGGATTCGGCCTAACAATGAAAGATATGACCATCGAGGGGACTTTGAAAGTCACGCTCTTAATTGAGAACCCCCACGCTTTGAACGTGAAAAGGTATTCTCCCGCCTGAAGGATTCCTAAATCGTATGTATGAGACTTTTTAGTAACTACGGGCAAGACTATTCCCGTATACTTCCAAATTTCAGCGTTAACAGCTATGCTGCTTCCAACGACGGTTGAGGTCCCCCAATCCGAAACATCGTACCCTGTACTCGAAAACGTTATCACAACTTTCATAAATGATGTGCTATCTTCGCGCCAATGCTTAAGGTCCACTTGGTCAGCCGACGGGACGTATGGAATCCAATCGTCCTCTCGACCCATAACTACAATGTTGGAAATGTTAAATGCTAACGATGACATGGCTGTTAACAACAGTGTCAACATTATTCCTGATATCGCTTTCTTTTCCAACTTACACAGTTCACCTCCACCGGGTATGCCTCATCGTCCAAACAAAAGAGAGACTAGGCGCAGTTAAAGAGATAGACTATAATCAGCTTTTATGACTTGTGACACAATTCTCTACTAACTAGAGTGAAGGTTATGTTTCCCATGTATCAACCAGTACAAGTAACGAAATGTGAGGAATGTGGTAAGATTATAGCAGAATCAAAAGAGCTGATTAGGATTAAGAGAGGATAGAAAGTTTCTCCTTAAATTATTAAGACAGTGATTTATTCTTAAAATGCATTAATGCCGCTTAGGTATCCATTTATAGACTTCTTTCTTAACCATGAACCTAGTAAATGCATAAGAAGATAGAAAAAAATGGGATTAATGAATCTGTCTTATACTATGCATATGTTTTTCCGTAGTTTATGGCCGCTGTTGCAATGTCCAGGATGTCTATTTTTCCGTCTTCGTTGATGTCGTAGTATGGGTCTGGATTAGATTGGCCGTATCTCACTGCTACTAATGCGACATCTACTATGTGGACTTTTCCGTCGCTGTTTACGTCTCCAGGCATCCTAACCACTATGATATCGCTGCCTTCAAACAATGTTCCATCATAGAGTTGACCAGTTATGGTCAAAGTTACATTGCCGTATTTGATGCCTTTAGAAAGTATAAGTTCCGAAACAGCGGTTCTGTTGAACTTCACCATCAAGTCCAAAACGCCGTCGTTATCGTAGTCTCCGATAACAGATTCAAGTGGCTTATCAACCCAGAACGGGTCAACTGTAATAGTGCCGTTCAACAGTGTAGTAGTTCGATCGATATCACTAACATTGTAATTTTCTTGAAGCTCAATGTAGGCAGTAATCCATTCACCTTTACTTCTCAGGTTTAATGTGTCAGGGTCAATGTCTACTATTGCAGTGATGGCTGGTGGAGTTGGAGTCCAAGGATTCACAAGCGGATAATTATCCTGATTATTCGCATCAATAATATATGGCATGTCCCATATCCCTGAACCATCAAGTTCCTCAGCGTCAGGATACCTCTCCACATAATCGCTCCAGTAGTTGCCGCCAGAGGGATAACCATCATCCCAAATGTTATCATATGAATCTGAAAGGACCGCTTGTTTTTTGTTTTCTACTAAGTTGTTGTGGTAGAATTTATTATGATTTGAGAACCAGCTGAGGTCGATGCCCTTGCTGTTCTTTGTTAGATTATTGCCATAAACGTTATTTCGAAATGATTGCTTAAAATAGACGCCATGCCAATTTTTGTTTTCTATATTGTTGTTTGAAATGTTGTTGAAGTTAGAATTCCAGAAGAGCTCAATTCCAAGGTATCCGTCTGATAGGTTGCTGTGTGAAACAGTGTTGAAAGATGAATCCCAGAGTGAAATGCCATTTCCTACTATGTAGTTATCCGAAAGAGTGTTATGTGTAGATGTCTTGAGTTGGACCCCCTGACCATAGTTGTTTGCCATGTTGTTCTTGCTCAGAATAACATACGAACACGATTCGATTTTTACACCATAGTCGAATCCTTTAATGTTGGTATTCTTTATCGTTACGTTGCTTCTGTCGCTTATCAAAAAGCCTATTCCAAAAAGCCCAGTCCCCTGAAGCGTGTATCCAACACCGTCTATTATAATATTACTTTTCTGCACCACAATTGAATCATAAATATCGTCAGTAAAAGTGTACGTATCCCCGAGTCGTTGAATTTTATCCGTGCCCTCAATTGACCCATCAGCCTTAATGTAAATGGTTCCAGACGCTTTAACTGGTTGAATGTTAAACGCTGATGCTAACATGCCTATCAGAAACATTGCCAGTAGCAGATTTGAGAAAACTTTCTTCTCCAATTTCCTTATCATCTCTTTGGTTTACAATGCCATATTGTCGGCATTTATAACTTGTGAAAGAATCTTCTAGTGTCAAAAAACATGTAATCTGTCTAACTATTTCCATTAAGCAAGCCTTTGAATAAAGAGCAAAAATACGATTAATTTTTAGAGTTATTAAAAGGGTGGAGGAATCAACCCGGAATTTGTGAGGACCGTCATCAACAAAGCCCATATAATTGCAATGTAGATTATCACCGCAAAAAGAAGAAGCCTATGGAAAAGTTGCTGTTTACGTAGTCTCTCTTGTACCATAGGGATGTATTGATCTGAAGAGTGCCAACCTTCTCTTACTTGCTCAAAATATTCGCATTTTCGTTGATGAAAACCATCAGCTATTACTTGACTCTCCCAAAAGCACATACCTTCAGAAAATCTTGGCTCTTCGTGTACTATAGGTTTTCCCTTTACATATCTCAGAGTAGTTTCACACAGTCCTATAAATAACCCACAATCAACACAATAGGGAAACCCTATCACCCCATTTGTTCTTTTTTCTTTCTACTTAAAAAACGTAAACTTTTATTCTTATCTTTTTTATGTGTCTAACCACGAACAGAGCATTTATGGTATTCGAAGGTAATTAGTAAGCTTTTGCTGAAATAGAAGGTCAAAAAAGTGCGATGACCTTGTGGATTTTTCAAACTACGGTGATTGTGGTTTTCTTAGTTTCCTCGGCGTAGTTTTAAGTTTGCGCAAAATTAAGATTAAGGAAGTTGTAGACAAACATGGGAATTTTCTATATTTTTCTTTCTAAAAAGTGTTAAGAGCAGAAACATTCACATTAGTTTTATCGGAAATATGGGAGCGAGGAACTTTGAGAAAAACATTGATGGTAGTAATGCTTGGTCTCTTTGCTTTCTCATTGTTTGCGATGTTTAAACTCCAAGTCAAAGCTCAAACCGGACCGTTGTGGAAAGACGACTTTAACTATGGAACGTTGAGTGAAATGAAGAGTGCAGGCTGGCTTCTTTCGAACGAGACTATGATAAGCGTTGGTGGAGGAACGCTGACACTCGACAACAATGCCACCCTTGGATGCAGTGCTCAGTGGGCGAGTTTTCCAATAGGCGTTTACGATTACAAAATTGAAACCCGCGTGATGTGGACAGCTAGAAGCTTTGGTTCCATCAATCTGCATGTGAAAACGGAAAGGCACAGCTACACATGGTCAGGAGACGACTATCATCTGAATTTCGTTTACCAAAAAGATGCTGAGCCCGAAGTAAGATTTGGCTATTATAGCCCAACCAAGAATACGTGGATGAGTTTCGTGTTTGAAAAGAACGGTACCAACATTAACCTCTACTGGAAGGGAACCCTCATTACAACAGTCACAGAAACAGACCCTAAGAGCGGCTTGACCCAAGTAGGTATCTCCCCTGGATGGACATCCACAGACAAAATAGATTACATATCAGTAACATCACTTCACGCGGGCGTTGTATACTTCACTGTTAAGCCGAATCCCTTCAGCCCTAACGGAGATGGAAGAAAGGATACAACAACTGTTAAAGCCACCTTTTCGAGAACAACCACTTGGATCCTGCAGATCAGAAATACCACCGGCTTTACTGTTAGGAGCTGGACTGGGACCAGTACGTCTTTGTCTCGACTTTGGGACGGAAAAGACAACGCTGGCAAGGTAGTGCCCAACGGTAGCTATTATGCGTACTTGAGTGGTATAGACGCAGAAGGGCGCCTCCTAAAACCAAGAGTTTTAAAGGTTGTAGTTGACACAATAGCACCTGAAATTAAGACCCTGGCTTCTTCGCCAAACCCATTCAACCCATACATCGGACAGACCACTACAATAAGCTATTGGCTTTCGGAAGAATGCATAGTCACCATAAGAATTTACAATTCTACTGGCAATCTCAAACGAAAACTTATCGAGGGTTGGGATCAACCTCCGGGTCCACATAGCATCGCCTGGGATGGAAGAGACGACCAGGGCAACATATTGCCAACAGGACCCTACAGAATCAAGGTTTATGTTCGAGACATAGCCGGGAACAATGCAACAACCTATCCCAAAACCATAACAGTGAGCATCGCAATATAAGGAGAAGACTTGAAACATTCTTCCAAACCCACTTTTTTCTTGTCGCATTAAGAATCCACTTTCGTCTGTATGAGATGTGGTTGAAGGCTGCCAGTCCGCGTGGAAAATCACAGTTACCTCCAATTGCTGTAAATTTTTAGAAACAGGGTTCTGTTTTTTGGCAGGTTGGGCCGTATGATGATTGTAGTTCTTGTGTCATGCGGACTAGGTCATAATACTTGCCTTTCTTGTGGATGCCTTTGGGTATTCTGCCAACTTCTTTGAAGCCCATTTTGTTGTATAGGGCTTTGGCTGGTTTGTTAGTGTCGTGGACGTCGAGTACGAGTATTTTTAACCCTGCCTTCTTCGACTCTTTTATCAGCCTTTGCACGATTTTGGTGCCTATTCCGATTCCTCTGTAACCTGACTTTATGGCTATTCCCAGATATCCCACATGACTCATGAAACCGCCTCTTTTCTCAATCTCGGAGTTGGCTATCATCTTACCATCTAGTTCAGCCACTACGTCAATCATCTCGCCCTTTTCGATGCGAGCAAGCCTTCTACCGAGCCATTCAGCTTCTTCATCCCTTCCTACCTTGGTGTCTCTTAGAATCTCGGCACCTTCTTCCACCAACGAATTGATTAACTCGATACTATCGTCTAGGTCTTCCCACCTGATTGATCTGAGAACAACTTTTCTTCCGTCCTTTGCATCAAACGTTTCGTATAGCTTTGATGCTTTTTTCTTCAAGCGCATGCACCTTTTGAGAGTTTGTTAAAGGAGAAAATGTTCTTTGTCTATTAAACTTGCACCCTTTGTATGGAGTCAACGTCAGCATCTTCAATATTGAGTTACGAATCACAAACTTTACTTATCAAGTACTTTCAGATTCAGACGAGAAGTGGCTTAAGCATGTTGGGCTTCTCCTACTACCTGCACGAAAAGGCTGAGGAGTCACGCCACAACGAATCCATAGGTTTTTTGATAGCCATATTAGGCTCTGTCTTCCTGATAGGTGGAATACTCCAAACACTCGTAACAGTGCAAAGACCACAATGGTTTCTCATATTTCCCTACCAGCTCGGATCCTCACCGTACGATTTCCTAGGATTGTCGTTCACACTCTTAGGAGTTGGACTCTTTCTTGGCGGGATAATCTTAGGCGTACACTACGCCTCTCAGAGATCTTGGTATTTCAACGCGTTGAAGGAAAGTTATAGACTTGAGGAAGAAAAACTTAGGGCGCAAAGCGAGCGCAATCAACCTAAACTCTCAACTGGGGCGGCAACGTCTCTCGTTGATTTTGTCGAATCAAGGCGAGATTTAGACAAGTCGCTTCAATAGAAGCACAGAAAAACGTAGAAATTTTCAGGCAGGAAGAATTAGGTCACAGACAAAGTAGGAAGAGCGAGTCCTAATACTTAAAAAAGGCGCACTTTGAAATTAGGTTCAATCAAGCTCCAACTTGCTGAGGCGTCTCGTCTGCTATCTGAGGATTTTCCTCGCTTTTTTCCGCAGTCTCTTGCTGGGTTTCTGTGGGAGTTGGGGTCTCTGTTTCAACCTGTGATTGTTCAGTAGGCTTAGCCTCCTGCTCTCTTTGTCCCTCGACTTCTTCAACTTGCGTTGTTTCAGTTTGTTCTGCCTGTGATGTAGCTTCAACTACAGTTTGGATCTCTGGTTCCCCCAGAACTTCCTCGTAGGGCTGCGCCCCAGATTGTTGATGTTCTTCGGTTTTTTCTGCAGGTTTTGTTTCTGCTTCTATGATTTCTTCTTTTGTTGGTTGTAGCTGTGGCTCCACTTCTTTTGAGATGTCGGCTTTCCAGCTTTCTTTTCTTCCCCATATGAGGACATAAAATTGGAAGGCTATGGCGATGATGATGTTGAACCAGCCCATTCCAAACACAAGGGTTGTCAGGGTCCAGTAGGGCATAGCCCACTGATAGCTGAATTGAAGCCCGTATCTGTAAAGGTCACCATGAACCATACTATCTATCTTGAGCACAGAAATCATTGAAACAAGCGAGGAAGCGGCGCTGAGCACAAGAACCAACGAAACTGCACTGCTGATGTTGGGCTTCATCCATGCACAGTCCTTACAGTTAAGAAAGGATTAAAAAGCCAATTAAACTTGCGTCTTAACAATATTTAGTTTCAATAAAGATGATTCAGCCACACGGCATACAATAAGAGAGGGGCTCCAACCGAAAACACTTTTTAACTTCAAGATGATGATAAGAACAAGGTTCCCGAGCGGCCGTAGTCTAGCCTGGTCTAGGACATCAGCCTGCCACGCTGACGACCCGGGTCCAAATCCCGGCGGCCGCACCAAGCACCTTCGTTCCCGAAAGAAGCTGCACCAAGAAAGGGCGTTTCTTGGAATCAGGTGTTTGCTTCAGTTTTTAATAGTTGAATGAGGCTTGCTTCGAGTAGTTTTGAAAGATTAATGCCATATTCTCTGGCTGTTGTAAACAAATCTGCCTTACAGTTACGATGATATTTTTCTTGCGATTACTTCTACATAAGTATCTGCTGGAGTTCTCCTGAAAGTTAGAGTAGTATAACAACAAGGAATGTATATGTTTCCATGCGCCCGCAGCCAATGCGCAAGCGTTGCTACTCCGTTATGGCTACGGGGATTTCTGGTTCCTTTTCTGGTTTCTTCAATTTTTTCTCAATGCCTATAATAGTGGATTCTAACTTCTCCATGGATTCATTTAGAATTTTAAGTTGTTCTGCGAGCGTTTTCATGCGCTCTTCTTGATTTTTAAGTTGTTGTTCGATTATTTTTGACCTTTCTTCTAATGAGACCAGTTGATCTTCTAGTCCGACTTTTTTCTTCTGCAGGTTTTCAATGTCATTCCATAGGCTCAAATTATTTCCACCGCGCTCTTTTCTGTGCATTTAGAAGATAATTAGGTTATGAAGAAAGAATCAAAATTTAAAATTAGCACGCGCATAGATACACGCCTTTTTGTATGGCTAGGATCGCTTACACCGAATAAAGCCATTTTAGGCTGGATGCTTCTTTGTGTGTCATGTGTATTTTTGTTCAACGTTTCTACGAAAAATTTCGTAAGTATTAATATTCAAGATATAGATTTGGAAAAGTGCAAGGGAGGTGAGAAATTAACATGAGACTTAAGGTGGCTGCGTGGACATCTCTGATATGCTTATGTCAATGTTTCTGGTCTCAAGTGCGACGGGTGTGTGGTGGGGGTCGCCTCCGCTTAAAGTGATCATCCCCGAGGGTACACAGGTGGAAACCGTTGCCGAGATCACCTTGACTGGAACATGGTTAGATTATCCAATTTCCAGAGTGTTCTGCAGCGAAAAGTTCGAGGTTGGTGATACCATTTATGGTAGTTTCACCGGAACAGGGCTGGTCGACAAGTATGTTGTAACATTGAAGAAGGCCAAGTCCCTGCGCTTGTCTATGAACTTCTACTCCGGAAGCACGGGCTTCATCAAATGGTTGAATGGAGAAGTGAGTTATGCAACAGGCTCCACAGATTCATGGATCAGCAATTGGGGAAGCGTATCCATGCCAATTCTTAACTTACAACCTGGAACCTACGAGTTCTTGGTTGGTTTCACCAAAGCCTCGGGTGCACCAGTGCTCTACGAGTTCAAAATAGGTTAAGAGTCCGTCTTCACCAGTTGTTTTCCCTTATCTTTTTTTTACCATGCGCCTGTTTTTCTTTCAGACGTCTGCTGGGATGGGACACAAGCATGTTTTTTAACTACCAGAGAAAAAGGTTAAATTGATGAGAAAAATCAAGCATCAATCTTCAAAGCCAGCAGTGAGGCAGAATGGAAGAAAACGACCTGGTTGAAGCGATAAACAGACTGAAGCGAAAGAAGAACGCGGTCATTCTGGTTCATAATTACCAGAGACCCGAGATATACAAGGTAGCGGATTTCATCGGCGATTCCTATGGGTTGAGTAAAAAAGCCACACAAACCAAGGCAGACTTCATAGTTTTTTGTGGTGTGGACTTCATGGCTGAATCCGCCTACATCTTGAATCCGGAAAAGACGGTTTTGATTCCGACAAATCAGGCAAAATGTCCGATGGCGGCTATGGTTGACGTTTATGGTTTGAGAAAACTGAAGGAGCATTGTCCCAACGCTGCTGTGGTTAGCTACGTCAATACAACTGCGGAGGTTAAGGCTGAATCGGACATATGCTGCACAAGCGCCAACGCCGTAGAAGTGATAAATTCTTTGAAGCAGGAAGAAATCATATTTGTGCCCGACGCCAACCTAGCAAGATACGTGGCTAGACATACTGACAAGAAGATCATTCCTTGGAACGGCTGGTGCTACGTCCACAACAACTTCACCTCAGACGGCTTGAAAGAAGCAAAAGGGTTACATCCAGATGCAAGAGTTGTGGTGCACCCCGAATGCGTCCCCAGCGTGATTGATTTAGCCGACGCGGTCTGCAGCACAACCGGCATGGTTGACTACGTGAAAAAGAGCGAGGATAAGAAGTTTATTATAGCCACAGAAGTCGGCATCATCGAAAGATTGAAGCTTGAGGCTCCAGAGAAAAAATGTTTTCAAGCACCGCCAGGTGGGACCTGTGTCCAAATGAAGAAAAACAATCTTCAACTTGTTCTAGAGGCTTTAGAAAAAGAGCAGTACAGGGTTACTGTTCCTGAAGACATTAGGATAAAGGCAAAAGAAGCTTTGGACAAAATGTTAGACGTGGACTGACACATTGGACAGGGAAAAATTAGTTGAACTCTTTTATCAAAGGGGAATAGAACTCAATTTAAAAAATAAAAACTACCTTAGTTGGCTAAAAAAATTTTTTCAGCTCGAATACAGAGGAGATGTTGGCTCCGGAGACATAACCAGTGAAGCCATTTTAACCGAAAACAAACATGGAAAAGCAACATTGAAAGCCAAGCATTCAGGCGTAATCGGAGGAGTTGAAGAAGTAAGCTGGTTCTATAAGCAGCATGGACTTGTCGTGAAAATTTTCGCACATGACACGGAAGAAACTCAGGAAGGAAGCACAATCTTGGAAGTTTCGGGCAGAGAAAGAGACATTTTGGCAACAGAAAGAACCAGCTTAAACGTTCTGCAGAGGGTGTCTGGAATAGCCACAGAAACCAGGTATTTGGTTAATTTGTTAAGGAACTACACGACCAGAGTAGCCGCAACAAGGAAAACGCTCTGGAGTTATCTCGATAAGAAAGCGGTTTTCTTAGGGGGCGGTCTGACTCATAGGCTCGGGCTCTGGGATTCTATCCTAATAAAAGATAATCATTTAGAAGCCTTAAAGAACAGAGGAGTAAAAAATCACATAGAAAAAGCAGTAGCCTTGGCTTCAAAGTTCGTTGACAAAGTTGGCTTCATAGAAATCGAAATGACTAATCAAGAGGACGCGATGAGAGCGGCGAGAGAATTTAAACGGTTGAGGCTCAAGAAGCCGAGCATAATAATGCTGGACAACGTGAAACCCAGGGAAATTGAACAAACCATGGAGAAACTGAAAAACGAGAATCTTTATGACACAGTGCTCTTGGAGGCTTCGGGCAACATAACACGTGAAAACATAACAGAATACGCAAAGACTGGAATCGACGTCGCATCCCTAGGATACCTGACTCACTCCGCCAGAATCCTCGACATGAGCTTGGAGATGACCTTGTGAAGACGGATTTCTTGGTAGTCGGAAGCGGAATCGCTGGATTAAACTTCGCCCTCCAAGCTGCCCAACACGGAAGAGTAACAATTGTAACAAAGAAGGAAATCATGGAGTCAAACACCAATTTAGCACAAGGGGGAATAGCCGCAGTAACGAGGAAAAGCGACACCTTTCAAAGTCACATCGAAGACACTCTGAGAGCTGGATGCGGCCTATCCAACAAAAGAATGGTAAAAATCCTGGTTGAAAAGGGTCCTAAAGCAATTCAAAGTCTCGTTTCTTTCGGTGTGAAATTCGACAAAGAGCAGAATGAGCTTCACTTGACCCGCGAAGCAGGGCACAGCAAGAACAGGATACTGCATTCTGGAGACACTACTGGAAGAGAAATAGAACAAGCCTTGACGAAGAGCGTCAGAGAGAATGAGAATACCGAGGTTTTGGAGAACTTTTTCGCCGTTGATATACTCGTTAAGAATGCTAGATGTTATGGTGCAGACGTGCTTGACATCCAAGCCAAAGAAATATTTCCCATGTTTTCGCGGGTCACAGTAATGGCTACTGGTGGAGTCGGTCACGTTTATCAGAACACCACAAACCCTGAAATCGCCACGGGCGACGGGGTTGCAATGGCGTTTCGAGGCGGCGCAACAGTTGAAGACATGGAGTTTGTGCAGTTTCACCCCACAACCTTGAACAAGCGTGGTGTGCCCCATTTTTTGATCTCAGAGACTTTTCGCGGCGAAGGCGCGATTTTGGTGAATGAAAAGAGGGAAAGGTTCTTAGAAAAATATGATGTCATGGGCGAGCTTGCTCCAAGGGATGTCGTGTCGCGGGCTATCTTCAATGAACTTAGGAGGAGTTCAGTTTTTTTAGACATGCGCCGCAAGAGCAAGAGTTTCATCTTGAACAGGTTTCCCATGATATATCAAGAATGCTTGAAGTATGGCATAGACATCAGCAAAGATTTGATCCCAGTTTCTCCAGCAGCACATTATATTTGCGGAGGCATAAAGACAAATGAATACGGAGAGACGAACATACGCAATCTTTTGGCTTTCGGTGAATGCGCTTGCACCGAAGTGCACGGCGCCAATAGGCTGGCGAGCAACTCGCTGTTAGAATCTGTTGTTTTTAGCTCTTTGGGCGCGTTCAAAGCAAAAAGGCTTCTCAGAAATGAAGTGAATGCTCCAAAGCCACAGGGTGAAGCAAGATTCCTAAACATGAATGGGCAAGAATGGGCAAGCCTTGAGGCAGGGTTAAGAAAAGCCATGTGGGATTGTGTAGGTATCATAAGGAACGAGAGAAACTTGAACCTTATGTTAAGAAGGTTGAAGCAACTGGAAAGAAGAATCCATGGTTTGAATGGGAATGGAATGAATGTTCAGTTTCTCGAACTTAAGAACATGGCAACCGTGAGCAAAATGATTACAAAAGCGGCTCAAATTAGAAGAGAAAGTCGTGGAACGCACTACAGAGAAGATTATCCACAGTCTGAAGACAAAAATTGGCTGAAGCACGTATGTCTCGAAAGAAGGGGAAAAAACATTCGTGTGTCGCTTGTCTCGGCGAAAACCTGAGATAGGCTGAAGAATTTCTTATTAATTTCCAAACACAATAATTGGGATTATGTTCTCGGTAAGAATGATGCGAATTGAAGACGCAGAGGAGTCCGCGAGGGTTTCTGCAGAAACGATGCGAGATTCTTGGAATCGCTACGAGAGAAACTATTATCCTAAGAAAGCGTTAGATTTTGACTTATCACAGCACGCCGCAGAAAACTACAGGAAGATGACCCAAGGACCCCACAATTTTGTTTTCGTTGCCGAAGAACAGGGCAAAATCATTGGAGTTGCAACGGGCAACTTACTACGAGGTCGTGGAAAAGTGGGAGGTCTTGCTGCCCTCTCTTGGATATTCGTTCATCCTTCACAGCAACGCAGGGGCGTGGGCAAGGCTCTACTCAAGCATGTTATTGAATTTTGCAAGCAACAAGAATGTCACAAAATAACCCTTTACACGCTTCCAGTGTTGGTTCCTGCCATAAACCTCTACCTAAGATGCGGTTTTGTTCCAGAAGCCTACCTGCGCAAAGAATGGTGGAGAGTTGACTTCATCAAGATGAGTCTATGGTTGGAAACCTTGTAGTCAAACAGGTGGCTTGACCAGTTTTCTCTTTTCCAAGGGTATCTTCATCCATTTCTCGAAGTCTGGACTGGGCGGTTCTGTTTCAAACAACAGTTTTCGGCGAGCCTCCAACAAGTTGTTCTCTTTTTTCAAAAATTCGGCTGCTGTGACAACCAGATGCTCTTCCTTAGAGGCGCTGTCAAAAATGGGCTGGGATTGTTCTCGCCACTTTTCTTCCCTGAGGAGATGATGCTCCAAAACCGTTGTAGACACATCCCTAACCAAGTCTTCTAGGTTGAGCATCCCAGTCTGCACGTCTTCTTGTTTCACCAACCCTGTCAGATAGGTTGGTGGACCACCAACGATGACAAGATGAGGTCTTTGGATAAGAATTACAGGCAACGTAGGAGTGTGCATGGGACCCTGAACATCGGAAGCAAACAAGAAGCGTTCATCCTCATGTTCGATTGTTGTCATCAGCAACCAACCTAGTTCTGAGCCTTCAGGTCCGTGGAAAACTGGGTGAGAAAACTTCAGCTCGGTTTGTCCAAACTTGAAGGTTTTGCCATCTGCATACTCAAGTTTCTTGGCGTGTTTGCCTCCTGTCTTGGCGAAGACCCAGCCTCGGCGTCTCTGACTGAAGTTGATTTTTTCTCTATAACCCTTGGCTAAGACAAGTTTACCCTCGTAGATTCGCCGAGCCGCCTCCTCAGAAGACCAGTTGAAACACCAGTCAATATAAGACGGAGTGTGATGATCGAAATGATAATGACTAATGGTGACAACCTCCGCCTTATCAGCCGCTTCAGCAACCTTCTTTCGGCATTCCGCCAACGCCTCATACTCCTTTGGATGCGGTGAAAACCCAAAACGGTTTGGACCAAGGGAAACACCGGCGTCGAGCAGAACTCTAACATCTGGTGTCTCCACATAAGTGCACATCGACCTAACGCCGAAGCTTTCCTCGGCTAGGGGAACAACCTTGATTTTGCTGAGCATCTTAGCGTTCACAGCCAAGTTTTTTGCAGATAGCAATTGAGATAAATGCTTTTATTTTAGCTTAACATTAACTCAATCGTGTGGGCGATGACGACTCTGGCCCCTCTGAAGAAATGATTTGGATCTTGAGTGCGAGAGCCCACACCTATCGCTACCATCCATCGTCTACTCCAAATCGTTACTTTCAACCGACTGGCGATGTCTCCATTTCTCCGGCAACTTCCCTTTTTCTTGGCAAGCGCAAAGGTTCTGCTAGGTTATGAGTAAAGTTTCGGATGTTAGGAAGGCGTCTGAGGATTCTTTTCGCCAGAAAGTCATAAAAAGGAATAATAAATGATGTGTTGATGGTGCGAGACGTTGGTGGTTGTGTCTGTTGTGCAGAACGCGGATGTTGGACTCGCTGTTCAAGAGGCAATCAGTCTCGTTGGAGAGATTGAGAGTTTTGTGCGTCCTCATAACAAGGTGATAATCAAACCGAACTTGGTTATGGCTCTGCCCTCTCATATGGGGTTTACGACCGATCCACGCGTTGTCCAAGCTATCGTAGAATTGTGCAGACGCGTGAACCCGTTTGATGTGACCGTCGCCGAGGGTTCTGGCGGCGTGGACACCAAGATGGCGTTTGAGAGGTGTGGATACTCAGAGCTCGCGCGGAGATATGACGTTAAGCTCGTGGACCTAAATGAGAGCCAGACTACAGTGGTCGATGTTCCTGACGGCAAGGCTTTCCAGGCGCTGGGCGTTCCGAATATCATTCTTGAGAGCGACGTTTTAATAAACGTGCCCAAGCTTAAGTTGTTTGACGGTTGGGCAAGCCTGTCTGTCAAGAACCTTTTAGGCGCCGTTCCTGGAAAAGTGGAATACTCGCGAATTTCCTCTCCAGAATTCCCGGGGGAGCTATCTCGTGAATTCTGGACGCCTGGAGGAAAATTCTTCCTTCCTAATCATCATCAATGGTATGGCCCCAGGGGCGAAAAGAAGAGGGTTCACACGGATTTTGCTGAAGGTATAGTAGATCTGAATACGGTGATAAAGCCGTCCCTGACCGTGATGGACGGCATGATAGCGTTGCACGGAAACAAGTATGGTGATGGTCAGGAGAAGCCTCTAGAACTCAACACGATCCTTGCCAGCAGGGATCCTCTGGCGCTTGATTGCATTGCCACAAAGATAGGCGGACTGAACCCACTCGACATACCATATCTGAAACGCGCAGCAGAAAGGGGTATAGGCGAATCAAACTACAACCGAATTCAAGTTGTAGGAACACCCCTGTATAAAATAGTAAGAGCTTGGGAAACTGGATTGGCTAACCTGCAAAGTAACCCGAGGAAATCAAAGACCTACTAGAAGTCGGCTTTGAATACATATGCCAAAAGACGACCTAACATTACTTAGAAAACACAAATAAACGATTATTGACATGTCAAGAGTGGTCGGAGTCAGGTAAAACAATGTTGAAACGTGGCCGGGGTGAGGTAGCCTGGTAGCCTATAGGCCTGTGGAGCCTAGCGCCCGGGTTCAAATCCCGGCCCCGGCCCTCCCAGCCTATTCTACTCATGATATGTTGTCATTCGCTGACAAAGAGGTTTAAGAGCAAACCTAGAATCTTGGTCCTAGCGTTCAAAACCTCTCTGGCAGTTTCTTTCCCAAGATCAGTTAACACATAAACTCTCTTCTTCAAATCGGAGGCACTCTTCACTAATCCGTCTTTCTCTAACGAGTTAAGGTAAGTACAAACAGTGCCAGAATTCAACAGTATGTTGTGTTTGTTCTGAATAAACGAGACAACATCATTGTCGCTGAGCGGACGCTTGTTTAACTCCAGCAGAATCACAACGTCTAGGAAGCTTTGAACAAACCTCTTATGCATTCTGCTTAAAATATCCGATTCCAATAAATCACCGAAAACAGTTCTAGAATATTTCTCCATATAAATTTTTGTATTCACATCCCCAATAAAATAAGTTTGGATGAACTTACAAAGGAGGTGAGAAATTGAACCACAAGGTTGCCCTTCTACTGTTTGTCATAATCTTTGCGTCCGCAGCAGCCACAATCGCAATAAGCCTTAAAACGCCTGAGCTAAGCCTACTAAGCGTAACAAGAAATAGAACCTTTGACCCAGGCATTAAACCCTTAGGCGACCCAGTTGACGGACCCTGGGGCCCCGGCTAAGTCAAAGATGACGAAAGCAATAACTCATATAAGGCTAAAAAAAGAAAACAAAGAGAAATTGAACAAATATGCACCAGTTTGATATCCTAGACCTCAAAATGATTGAAGGCTTAGGAATCTACGGACCAAGAAACATAACAAACCTTGCACGAAGACTTAACGTCCCCCCAGAAACCCTGCGAAAAAGGCTACGACGCATACAACCTCAAATCTATTTATACGCAAATATCTATCACACAAACTTGGGTCTCAGAAAAGCCGTTGTTCACGCTCAAGCATTTCCTGGAAAGGAACAGTTACTCTTCGACTGTCTGAAAACAAACGATTTTTGGATATACCTGAATAGATGCTACGGTATTAATGAAGGAAGCCTAGGAGTCTACACCATACCAAAGAAACACACTGCTGAGTTCAAGGACTTCGTTATCGCCCTAAAAAAATTAGGGGTCGCCAAACATCCTCAAATTTTCTGGTCAACATGCTTCCAGTCTGTTCACGCCAGATGTAACTGGTTCAACTCAAGTGACAAGAAATGGGTCTTTCGTTGGGACGAATGGATCAACCAGATTCCAACAAAAACAACTGAGTTACCATACACGCTAATCGATCCCAAAGACTTCCCAGTATTGGCAGACGAAATAGATGTGTTTATTCTAAAAGAGTTGGAGAAAAACCCAATTGTAAGCTTAACGAATTTGGCAAACATGCTCGGCGTTTCGCAACAATTAGTAGAGTATCATTATCAAAGACATGTTCTTGCAAATGGGCTTCTTGAAAGCTTCGATGTAGGAGATTTCCGCTTCGACATCAATACTTCTGATGCATTCTACTTCTTTCTAACGTTTGATAGTTATGAGAAGCTTGCTAAATTCGCATCTTCATTACTAGACAAGCCATTTGTCCGAGTATTAGGCAAAATCCTCGGAAAAAACGCTCTGATAGCAAACATATACTTGCCCAAGTTGGAGTTCAGAAACTTTGTTGACACCCTATCGAAGTTGATTAACATGGGGTTTCTGCAAGATTATAGTTACGTGATTCAAGATCTTAAGAGAGCTCAGCGGCAAACGATCTCGTATGAGTATTTCAAAAAAGGGTCTTGGATCTACGATCACCACAAGCACATCCAAAATCTCAAGGAGCTGGTGGAACACAGAAACCTAGAACGATAGATCTCCTCAGACTGCCTTCTACTTTTTCTCAGTTTCTACAATCAAGAGCGCGCAACTCTTGGTTTTTCATTTTTGTGTTCGCGAATCAGAAGTAAGGTTATGAAGACTCCTGGGATAATTAGTAGGAGAGTTAGGTAGAAGGGCATTTGCGGAATGAGGTTTACGTAGAGATAGCCTCCCAATAGCATGCCTAAGCCGTTGAAGATGTAACCAACGAAGTTTCTGAACCCAAAGACTTTGCCCCGGTTCTCCGGATCTATGAGGTCTGTTGACAGGGCCATGGATGCAGCCATAACTAACAGTTGGCCCGTGGCGAATAAAGACATTGCAATCATGAGAGTCAGCAGGTTGCCTACGACAAAAATCATTGTAGCCACGCCGAAGACGATTAGACCCAGAATTAAGGGGATTTTTCTTCCAATCTTGTCGACCATCTTGCCAATCGGAATAGACATCACAATCATTGTTAATAAAAGCGGGATAAAGGTGAGCCACCACTGCTCTTCAGGTATTCCAAGCACGTTTTTCGCGTACACGGCGTTCATTACTTGGGTAAGCGACATTCCGAACATCACGAGGATTTGAACAACAAACAACCACAACGCTGACCGAGGCACGACTTTCCACACGCCAAAGCTTTCTTTGATGGCTTTAGGATACGAAGAGATAAAATAGCTGAAACGGATTGGGTCATCTTGGGTTACGGTTTCCTTCAACCTTAGCCGCCATACTGCTGCGATGAGGTAAAGGATTGTCATGATTACGTAAATGATTCTCATGCTCGTAATCAACCCGAAGAGTAGCAGCAGAAAACCTGCGATTATGGGACCCGGAGTGTTGAAGGCGCCGTGGATAAGCATGATGATGGAAGAACCCATTCCTCTGCGTTCAGGTGGAAGTGAATCTTGAACCATCGCGAACAATGCTGGTTGATAAATAAGGCAGAGACTGTGCACAACCGACCCTAACAGAATGAAATGCCATGTCGGAGCGAAGGCGAAGAACAAATTTGACAAAGCCATCACAAACGTCATGGTTGTAATAAGCCAACGTCTACCATATTTATCAGCAAGGTAGCCGCCGGGAAACGCTACAACCGCCATTGCAACCCAGTTGGCAAAGCCTATAATTCCTAAGGCAAGTCCAGTTCCCTCTAGGGCTTGTACGTAGTATTGAAAGTTAGGGACGGGCATTTCCATGGCAAGGTCCATTATGATCCAGCTAACAACGAGAACCTGATAGTTACCTGTGATAAACGAGAATTCTCGTTTGAGGAGGTTGCCCAGTCCCATTTAACTTCACTTTCTTCCATGAACCATTGAACCTACACATATAAGGCTTAGCTTGCTTGTCTGCAAAACATTTACGAAAAAGCGTTTGGAGTTTTTTGGTACTTTGCATCGAACTTTCGGATAAGCTTATCTTTCAAATATCAAAGCTCACATATTGAAGTATGAACCATGAAGGAGGCATGCGTTTGAAGATTCTTCTCGACGAGATGTACACGGGGTTGAAGGAATACCTTCAAACATTGGGCTGGGATGTGCTAACTGTTCAAGACGTGAACCTAACAGGTGCCAAAGACAAGGCAATCGTTGAATACGCCGAAAAGAACGGTTTGCTGCTGGTAACCCAAGATGAAAAACACGCAGACCTAGCTAACCTTCGTGGAGTTCAGTGTGTATTAATCTCTAAGGTCATGTTGACCAAGATGATTGATGCAGAGTTGAGAAAAAACCCCAAAATGGACCAAAGTTGAAGGGCGCATAGAAGGATTTACCGTATATTATTATTTGCTTGTTTTTTGTTAAGGATTGATGTTTACTCTGGCTTCATAAATCACATAGGCATATCCTTCCCTCACTATTCGCCGAAGGTTTATGCGCAGAATCATTCGAAGAAAATTGCCTAGCCATGTTTTAGGCATACTGCTCTGCCTAGTGGGATTGAGTGTATTATTTGCAGTTTTTTGGAAGGCTTGGTCGAGCGTTTCTGCCTCCTCAGATGTGCTCTCCTCTGTGTGGTCGTATATTTTAAATGAACAAGTCAATCTGGCTTCTATTGTCACGTTGAAGCTCTCTTATTTATTCGTCCTGGGCGCGATTCTTCTTGTGTTAGGCATAGTCATAGCAGTTTTTAGTCGGCAGGTTTTCTATCTCTCAGGCGACTCTGTCCTGTTAACCTGTCCTTACTGCAAGAATAATTGGAGAACCAGCCGAGCAAAAGGATGGGCTGAATGTCCTCACTGTCGTCAATTCATCCGACCTGAAGTGGCAAAGATAAAGAAATAGATGACAGCTATTGGTTTAGTCGTATTGGTTTCCTTTCCACTTGATGCGCAAATAAGCTTGGTCGTATCTGATTGCGTCATTAATCTGCTTGAGCAGAATTGCTTTGCGATCTGCGCCGCCCAAATAAGTCATCTCCGAAGGCGCACGCATCTCTAAAAATTCTTAATTAACCATTATGAACTCGCAATAAATATTCAAAATCAATGTTTAATAGCAAGGATATTTGGTATACCTCTCAGAAAGATAGCGTAGTCTTATATAGAAAATCGCCCGAACACTTTTCTGAGGTGAATGGTCAAGAATGGTTTACTGTGCACACTGTGGACAAAAACTTGAGGAAAACTTCTATTTCTGTCCAAAATGCGGTGTGAAAACCCCGAAGGGAACCGCCGCAGGTGTTTCCGAACCCTGGGACGACATTAAAAGAGCCTTCGCCACAGCCATGGAACAAATGAATAAGGCATTTGCCAAGGCTGCTGAAGAAACAAAGAAGGGATTCGAGGAGGCAAGAAAAGAAATCCAGTGGCGCACAACAAGCAGGAGAAAAATGGTGTGCGCCAACTGCGGAGTCTCTAACCCTCCGGAATCTAAATTCTGCAGCAAATGCGGAAAATCACTGTCATAGAAACCCAGCGTAGAGTTGTCCAAAATAGAAAAGCCCAAGTTGAGTCTAAGCCTAGACGATTCAGCGAAGCTCGGCCGACCTGTCAGCAGCGTCAGAGTCTTTCTCGGTTGATGCCATCGCACGAGATAGACCCGACAGCCGTTGAGGGCAAATTGGCTTGCTGGTCATCCAAGCGTGCTTCTCAACTTGGGCGAAGTCTTATAGTGAACTTGATTTTATTTAAGAGTTTTTTACAGCCTTGACTCTTCAGTGAGACTTGGCGGTTTGAGGATTTTGACAGTCTTGACAATATTGTGCAACATCAGTTGGATGGTTGTTTTATTTTCACGTTGGGTATTTAAGGCTGTTTGCTTTTTTTGATTGTAGCTTTGTTCTTCTCGCGCCCATATCTTACTTTATATTTGAACCTGAAAGGTGTGCGCAACGCGGCAACTTCGACTCTAATTGAAAAAATCATAGTTTTGACGGAAGCTCTTATCAATGATTAATGCCTAAGTCTAAACGGTCTCAAAAAAGATTGTGAAACCGCTCGTTGAGAACATGCCAAAGGAATATGGGCAATCTATGGCTAAGACAGAGAAGTTTGAGGAAGACTTGGAATTCCTGCTCTCTAAGCTTGATCAGGGTATGGGGGAAGAGGCGAAGGAGAGATTGGGCAGACTCAAGGATCAGCTTGTTCAGCTTCACAAGGCTAATTTGGTTAAGATAAATCATTCAGTCATGGAACTCGTTTGCGCCAAACACCTTGTTTTGAAAGAATATGATGTGAAGGTGGAGCATCAACTAGCTGGAGCCGGAGGATTAACCTGCGACCTATTCGCTATGAAGGGTTATGGAACCCTAATCGTGGAAATCGAGACAGGCTTCATCCCGCCCGAACACGCACTCGACCCTTCTGCATATAATTCCGCTCGGATAGCCAGCAAAATAATCCGTTACAGCAACCACGCTGGCAAGTTTGCACTGGGCATTCCACCGCATTACATTTTGCAGATACCCCAGGTTTTCACGGTGCCGCCGAGACAGAGAGCGGTAGAAAACTTGAAAGCCATCAAGAATCTCTGCGACTTGTACTATCAGAATCCTCCAGTTAGTCTCGACGAGGTGAAGAACGCTCGACTGCACGTTGTTTATGTTATTGACGTGGACAACGCTGCGGTTCTAGAGTTTGACCCAGAAACCTATGTGAAGCATAGGTCCGCTGTTCTCTTGAATGGATAGTTTTCTGGCTTTACTTGGTGATTTCTCTGCCGATGACTGTTCGCATTATTTCATTTGTGCCTCCAGCTGAAATGGCTTCTAAAGCGTCTCGCAAATACCGCATCACCTGAAATTCAGGCAGGGTTCCGTAGGCGCCGTGAATCTGAATGGCTTTTACGGCGTTTCTTCTGGCAACTTCACTCGAATAAGCCTTCGCCGTCGCGATTTCCTTTGAAATTTCTCTGCTGGTCTTGCCTTGGTCTAGAAGCCAAGCTGCGTAGTAGGCTAACCATTTGGCAGCTTCGGTTTCCATGCTCATGTCGGCAAGCATAAACTGTATAGCTTGAAGTTGAGCTATTGGTTTGCCGTACAATTGTTTTTCTTTGGCGTATTTCAGCGCTGTCTCGTAGGCTGCTTTGGCTATGCCCAAGGCAACACCAGTGTTCCCCGTTCTGCCTATTTCTGACACGGTTTTCAATGTGGCTCGGAGTCCGTCTCCCTCTTCGCCGATGAGGTTTTCTCTGGGTATCTTACAGTTTTTGAAAATTATCTCTGAGACTATCATGGAGCGCATGCCTGCGTGTTGCTCTCTCATCCCAGGCTCAAAACCCGCTGTGCCCTTCTCGACAACGAAGGCGCTTAAACCCTTTGGTCCTTCTTCTGTTCTCGCGACGAAGACGCAGAAATCGGCTATTGAGCCGTTTGTGATGAAGCACTTGCTTCCGTTTATCACGTAGGAGTTGCCTTCCAATTTAGCTCTAGTCTTAATAGCAGCGGGGTCTGAGCCTCCAACGGGTTCAGTGACAGCCATGCACATTATTTTTTCTCCACAAACGACAGGCGGAATGTACGCTTTCTTTTGCTCTTCGGTTCCAAAGTGGAGTATGGTCCACAAGCCTAAGGGGGTGGCTTGAAGAAACAAGCCTAATGAAGCGTAAGCTTTCGACAACTCTTCAATACTTATCATTCGAGCTAAGTGTCCCATGGGAGAGCCACCGTACTCAGCTGGGATAACTATTCCAATGATGCCCAGATCCGCGATCTTTTTGATTATGTCCCTAGGAAACTCACCCGCTTCGTCGAGTTGAAGTGCCCTGGGTAAAAGCTCTTTTTCAGCAAACTCCACCATCGCTTTTCTCAACATCTCTTGCTCTTGGGTCAGACTAAAATCCATTAAGACTCCTTTTCCTTGCTCTTTGATTGAAGGCTTTCTTAATCTTAAACTACTACTTACAAGTTTTGGGGGCTGTTAAACCCGAATCTTAGGTAGACGTAAGGTATTTAAAAGGAGTAACATGGTTACGCCGTCGTCTCCTGTGGCTACAGCAAACCACAGGGGAACTAAACCAGCAAAACCCAAAGCGCCCAACAACAACTTGACGCCCAATGAAAAGGCTATGTTTTGCTTAGCTATTTTCACAGCCGATTTGCTGAGGCGCTGCAAGTATGGGATTTTTGCCAATTCGTTCTTAACCAGAACAATGTCGGCTGATTCGAGAGCGACGTCGACTCCGCCGCTGCCCATGGCTATGCCAACGTCTGAGGCTGCAAGGGCTGGAGCGTCGTTTATGCCGTCCCCAACCATGGCCACTAAACCTTCCCTAGCCTTAAGCTCCCCAACGATTCTCAACTTGTCTTCTGGAAACAGTTCGGCATGTGTCTCGTCCACGCCGAGTTGACTCGAGACTTCTTTGGCGATTTCTGTCTTGTCACCAGTCAACATCACTGTGCGCGTTCCATTAGTCTTCAGCGCTTGAACAGCATCTGTGGCGTCGCTTCTAACTTGGTCGATGAGACAGAAGGTAAGCGGTGCACACTGGTCTATAGAAACGCAAACTCTGGTGTGTTTCTCGTTTTCGCCGTTTATTAATTCCATGCACAAGCCTTGTTCCTTCATCCATTCTTCATTGCCCACAAACACGCGGCAACCATCGACATGACCAACGATTCCTTTTCCTGGAATCTCTTTTACGTCGCCAACATTGCATTGACGGAATTCTAAGCCTTGTTCAGTGGCTTTCTTAACAATTCCCTCGGCGAGAGGATGGTTGGAGTACTGCTCCAAAGCAGCTGCGTACATGAGGGCTTTTTGGTCGTTTGCCTGATTTAGACAGTTGATTTCTCTCACCGCTGGCAGACCAAGCGTAAGCGTGCCCGTCTTATCAAACACCACAGTTTTCACCTTATCCATTTTTTCAACGTAAACGCCACCCTTGATTATCACACCTTTTCTGGCTGCTGTCGTTATGGCTGTGAAGAATGTCGCGGGCACAGATAACACAAAGGCGCTGGGGCAAGAGACCACGAGAAGTATGAGTGAACGATAAATCCAAGGCTCGAATGGTCCGCCTACAATGCGCGGCATTGCAAAGGCTACAAAAACAGCTAAAGCAACGATGATAGGCACGTAGAAGCGGGCAAACCTGTCGACGAGACGCTCCATAACAGCCTTTCTCTTTCTAGACTCCATTACTAACTTTGCTATCCTAGAAACTAGGGTTTCACCTGCTTCTTTAGCAACTTGGATATTGAGCACGCCGTCTGCGTTTAGGGTGCCAGCGAAAACAGCGTCATCCTTTCTCTTCCAAACTGGCATTGATTCACCAGTTACAACAGATTGGTCAACCAGCGAAGAGCCTTCCTTCACTACGCCGTCTAAGGGGATTCTTTCACCCGGTCTAACCACTATAGTGTCTCCAATTCTCACGTCTTTTACATTTACCGTTCTTTCCGCGCCATTCTCGACAACCCTTGCGTTTTCAGGCATATACGTGGAAAGTTTCTCCACCGTTTTTCTAGCCCTGTCTTCAATGTAGTGTTCAAAGTGTTCAGCCAGCGAGTATAGAAGAAGAACTGTGGCTGCTTCGAACAAGAACCCCAGATAAGTGGCGCCAAGTGCAGCTACAGACATCAAAAACTCCACAGAAAAGCGCCTTTCAACAATCAATTCTCTTAATCCAACATATCCGACATAAGCTGCCACGAGAAGAACTACAACTTGATAGAGAAGTTTCGAAACAGTGACGGATTCATTAACAAAAGGCAGACTAAAACCCAAAGGAGCCCCAGCTACTAACCAGTCAAGAAGTGTGGAAAAAGTTATGGCTAGAGCTAGAGCCAAAGCCAGATAAGGCCACGGCCTGTGTTCTTCCACTTCAAATTCTCTTTCTTCGCTTGTCACTCTCGTCTTTTTCCTGTGGATGGAGTGTCAAGGAAACATAGTTTGAAAGTTGTATTAACTTAGTGCTAAAAATGACGTAAAAAATATTAATAAGCTAATACAATTTCAACTTTAGGTTAATAATGGGTGATGTTGATGACCGTCATAAGCATAACTTTGCCAAGCGACCTCTTGAAAAAATTCGATCAGTTTTCAAAAGCTCGCGGTTACTACAGCCGATCAGAAGCCTTCAGAGACGCGCTCAGAAATTTAATCGCAGAGGCTGAGATCGCAAAGTCTGAGAAGGGAAACGTTGCTGCCACATTAATGATCACCTGTGACTATGCCCGAAGAGACGTCGACTTAAGAATGAGCGAGGTTAGACACGAGTTTGACGACATAGTGGTTGAGAACGTTCACAGGCACATAAACAAACAATACTGCCTCGAAGTCTTCATCGCAGAAGGAAACAACCAACGCGTGTTAGAACTTATCGGAAGAATCAGAGGAATGCGGGGAATTCAAGAAGTAAAAGCCACGTTCTTGCCCTTGCAGACGCAAGCAGCGCCTTAATGTTTCTTTTGAGTCAAAAGTTTCTGGTGAAGGCTATCTATTTTCTTTCGAGTTATGTGCTTCCTATGAGGTCTAAATCCTCCAGAGAAGCCTTGCGGTATGTGAAGGAGTTCGTGTATCAAAACCTTCTCTTTTTCCTCTCGGCTCAATCTGTCATAACGTTCCGAGATAACCTCAATCAGATAGCCGGGTCGAGTGTTTAGGGCTTTCTGCCAGAGTATGCCCAAGCTGTGTATTCGGGCCACTGTGCGCCTAGACTTTGATCCCACACTTCGGTAACAAAAAATTCCGCTCAATTCGATATGGTTGAAGCCCAGCTCGGCGATTATTCGCTCCAAGATTTCTTTGACATCAAGAGCCTCGTAGTATCTGATCTTCATAAAATCAGAGTTAAAGGCGGATAGGAAATAAAAGTTCTTTCTCCACCTTACTCCAAGTTCACTACTTGAAAAACGTCTTAGCCATTTCGTAGAACTCGGTAGGGACGCTTTTTCGTTCCGTCAAGGCTTCTTTCAGCGGAACTGAAACAATTTCGCAGGCTTGAAAACTAGTCATTTGTCCAAACTTTCTCGCGTTTATCAGTTCCACCGCCTTATTTGCTAGTCGCATGGCGAGTATTCTGTCAAAGGCTGTGGGTGAACCGCCTCGTTGTAAGTGACCTAGAATCACCGATCTGGCCTCTAAACCAGTGTTGTCCTGTATCAGTTTCTCAAGCACACGGCTGATTCCGCCTAGTCGTGGGTGCCCAAATTCGTCTCTTTCTTGGCTTTCAACGATTAGTTGCTCCTCTTCCTTGAGCAGTCGGGCTCCTTCAGCGACCACAATTATGCTGTAACCCTTGCCGCTTGCGTGGCGGTTCTTAACCAATTCGTAGACTTGAGTCAAACTGAAGGGCACCTCCGGAATGAGTGTCAGGTTTGCGCCCCCAGCCAAGCCGGCGTATAGGGCTATCCAGCCTGTTTGGCGACCCATAACTTCAACTATGACGATTCGATGATGCGCCTCAGCTGTTGTACGCAGCCTGTCGATGGCGTCTGTGGCTATGGTGACTGCTGTGTCAAAACCTATGGTGTAATCTGTGCCCGGCAAGTCGTTGTCGATGGTTTTTGGAACACCTACGATGGGCACACCCATTTCTGATAGGCGCTTAGCCACACCTAGAGTGTCTTCGCCTCCCATGACGATTAGGGAGTCGATTTCGAGCTTAGCCATGTTTTTAACGATGCGTGCTGGGCCGTCTTCAACCTTGAACGGATTGGTTCTCGATGTGTAGAGTAAGACGCCTCCGCGGGAGTGTATATCCTCCACGGCATCAACGCTTAATTGTTGTGTGTCAAGCTCCAGCAAGCCAGCCCATCCGCGTTTGATTCCAACGACCTCAATGCCGTATTCGTGTGCCTTAGTTACTGCGGCTTTGAGTGCTGCGTTTAGGCCGGGTGCGTCGCCGCCTCCGATGAGAACGCCTATTCTCATGGTTTCAGCTCCTATCTTTTAGATACACTGACTGCTTGTGCTAAAAAAGTTAGCTCCCTTGCTTACTTGAAGTTGTTTCTTTGAGAATTTGTATTGAGAATCTTGATTGGGCGTTCTTTGAATTTATTAGGGCTTAGTGGTTAAGCTTTGTGTGGTGTTGTCTTTGATATTAAAGGTTGAGGACGTTATGGTTGAGGGCGTCGTGACAATAGACGCCGACGCAACCGTGATGAAAGCAGTGAGGATCATGAACGAAAACGAAATCGGATGCATAATCGTGACGAGGCGGGGAAGAGCTGTAGGAATAATAACCGAACGCGACCTGCTGAAGAGAGTGATAGCCAAATCCATGAATCCTAAGAAAACTAGGGTTAGGGAAATCATGACAAAACCATTGATAGCTGGACAACCTGAGATGGACTTGGAGGAGGCGACGAAGCTCATGTTCAAGATGAAAATCAAGAAGCTGCCAGTTGTGGAACCGCAGGGGAAGCTTCTTGGCTTGATAACCTTGACTGATGTTGCACGGTTCCAGCCTCAGATGATTAGGATTCTGAAGAAGCTGTCTGAACGAACGCTTGCACCCAAGCGCATGCAAAAGGTTGTGGACTACTACGTGGTCTAAAAGGGCTTGATTAAAGAAATAAAAGAAGGAAAGATTAGATTAGGTAAACGGTTGTCTACTTTTTCTTTGCGGCTGTTTTCTTCATGCTGGTGATGAATTCAGCTACTGGTATGGCTGCCATGCTCATTATTTGTACGGTTCCTCTGGCGCCCAACTCCATTGAAACTTTGGCGACGGTTTTGTTGTCTGGTGCCTCCACCACGTTGACGAAGTCGTAGGGTCCTAGCACCACGTATTGAGCCATTACTTTGGCGCCTAAGGTTTCGATTTCTTTGTTGACTTCTTGGATTCTTTCGGGTCTCTCTTTTACGGTTCGTCTTCCCTCGTCGGTTAGGGTTGAGAGTAGAATGTAGGTTGGCATGTTAAGGGTTCCTCAGTTAGGTAGGTGTAGTGTGTTTGCGCCTTTTGTGTTTTTCGCAGAATGTTTGTTTTGTTTGTGTGTGCGCTGGGTAGGCCTAGCCCCTCTATTTGGATCCTAATAGGCTCCAAATATGTGTGTTGAGAGAGGTTGAGACAGATGTTGGGTTGTCTAGAGTTGACTGTTTTGGATCAACGGGTTCAGAGATGTTTATGGAGAAGGTGCAACAATTAGTTGTGAGATAATTGATTTTATGTGGATGGAGACTTTTCTTTGAGAGCGAAGTTGGCGAGGACCATTGTTATAAGTCTCCGAATGCACATCTGGATTTCTGTTAAATCTACGCCTAGATGGTCTTCATGGAGGCTCTGCAGCGGTTTAGAGACTGCCTAGTGAATAGGCACGACGTGGCTAGAGGTTGGAAGAGCCAAGGCAGATGTGTAATCGGTTGGACTTGTACTTACACGCCCGAAGAGGTCATTCATGCGGCTGAAGCCTTGCCGATAATGGTTTGGGGCAGCCTCGGCGACACCAAGTTTGCTGACGCTTACATGCCCAGCAACAGCTGTTCCTTCGCTCGGAGTTGTTTCAACGCTGTGCTGAGGGGGGATTTCGATTACCTCGACGGCTTTGTGGAGAACAACAGCTGCGACAATAGAGGTAAGACTTATGACATGTGGTTGAACTATTCTAAGGTTCCCAGCGTTTATTTTCTTAATACTCCTCACACCAACACTGAAAAGGCGCATCGGTTCTTTTACCAAGAGGTTGTTGCATTCAAGGAATGGTTGGAACACACTTTCAAGAAACCTATTTCAGACGACAGTCTTAGAAAAACGGTTAGAGTTTATAACGAGAACCGTACCCTTTTGAGAAAGATTTATGATTTGAAGATGAAGAAGCCGCCGTTGATTTCTGGCGTCGAGTTTCTGGAAATTGCTTTATCCAGCCTTGTGATGCCCAAGGAGATGCACAATAAACTCTTGGATGAGTTTCTGAGTGATGTGAAGCAGCGTAGTGCCTTGCCCAAAGGGGGTGTTCGTTTGCTTGTGGCTGGCAGCGTCATGGACAACACAGAGTTGGTGAGACTCAGCGAGTCTGTTGGTGGCAACGTTGTAGCAGACGATTGGTGCACGGGTTCACGATACTTCTGGAACCTAGTTGACTTGAATGGTGACCCATTGAAGGCTATCGCAAGACGCTATCTGGATAAAGTGCCCTCTTCCTTCATGTACCAGCATGAACAAAGGTTTAGGCATGTTGCCGAATTGACCAAGCGGTTCAATGTTGATGCTGCCATAATTTTTGTTATCAAATACTGCGACACCCACATGTTCGATGCGCCTCTCCTGCGTGACGAACTAAAGACCATGGGGCTGCCAGTATTATACCTCGAGTGGGAGCACTCGATGAGCGGTCTCGCAGGGTTAAAGACCCGCATTGAAGCCTTCCTTGAGATGGTGGGCGGAGTGAAATAATGGGCGCATCCGAAAGACGATTGAAGTCAACGATGGGGTTCTACAAGAATTACGTGAAGAAGTTCTATGAAGACGCCCACCGAGCCAAGGCTGAGAAGCGACCAGTCGCCTGGGTTTCTTCAACCTTTCCAGTGGAAACGCTGCAAGCCATGGACATAACGCCTGTCTGGCCTGAAAACTACGCCTCGGTTTGCGCTGCAAGGCAAGTTTCGGTTGAGTTGTGTGAACGCGCCGAGCGCGAGGGTTTCTCCCGAGACTTGTGCTCTTACTCTCGCTGTGTTTTAGGTTCTATGTTTGGTTACGAGAAGGAGCTGCCTGAAGGTGGCTTGCCCAAACCCGATTTTCTGGTTACTACAACATGCGCATGCGACACGCATCTCAAATGGTTTCAAGTTGCGAGCAGACTCTACAAGGTCCCATTGTTCCTTTTGGATGTGGCCTACAATGTAGGCGGTGGAGACTCGGCTCACTTAGACAAAGCCCATATAGAATACTATGTATCGCAGTTACAAGAATTGTTTGCCTTCTTAGAAAAACAAGCTGGCGCAAAACTTGATTCAAACAGACTACGCGAGACTTTGGCTCTTTCAAATAGAACAAGCCAGCTTTGGATGGAGGTTCAAGACTACCGCAAGACTATTCCCTCACCTATGGATGCCCGCGACGCTTTCTCAGCTGTTTTCTTCATGTTGTGCATTCCTGGTTCGCAACTTGCCGTGGATTATTATATGCAGTTGCGTGATGAAGTGCGTCAACGAGCGCAAGACGGTATCGGTGTGGTTGAGGATGAAAAGTTTAGACTGGTTTGGGACAACCTGCCCCTCTGGTTTAACTTGAAAATCTTCGAGTACCTGAACAGCTTGGGCGCTGTGGTTGTGGCCGAAGTTTTTTCGCACACATGGGCGGGAAGCCTCAATCCCTCTAAACCATTCGAGAGCCTAGCTCGCAAGTATCTGCCCAACCTTGCCAATTCAAGCATACAGCGCAGGGTTGACATAATTCTCAGTTTGGTGAAAGATTTTCGCGTCAATGGTGTTGTTCTCCCAACCAATTGGGGCTGCAGAATGATGTCGATAGGTGAAACAATCGTGCGCGACGTTGTCTACAAGAAACTCGGAGTGCCCAGCCTAATAATCGACGTTGACTCTTCAGATTGGAGAATCTACAACGAGGCTCAGATTAAGGACAGGTTTGAAACCTTCTTTGAAACATTGACGAGAAAGCAATCGGGCGCCTAAGTTAAGAAGGCCACAACCCCAAAGTTTTGACCGCCTCAGCCACTCTGCCAACTCCCAGCATTAGGGCAGCTGTCCGCATGTCAACCTCCCGCTTCTTCGCTATTTGGTAGACTTCATCGAAGGCTTTGACCAGCATGCTTTCCAGTTTCTTGTTTGCGTCACGCTCGGACCAGCGCTCGCGGGTAAGGTTTTGCAGCCACTCGAAGTAGCTGGAGGTTACGCCGCCTGAATTTGCTAGAATGTCTGGAATCAAGAAAATTCTCTTTTCTTTCAATACTTTGTCGGCTTCTGGCGTGGTCGGTGCGTTAGCTGCCTCAGCGACTATTTTGGCTTTTACTTTGTGGGCGTTTGCTTTTGTAATCTGGTTTTCGAGAGCTGCTGGAACAAGGATTTCGCAGGGCAATTCTAATAATTCTTCGTTGGTTACTCGTTTGGAATCTTTGTAGCCCACAACCGAGCCTTTTTTTTCTTTGTGTTCAAGCACCCTAGCGGGGTTGATGCCCTTCGGATTGTAGATGCCACCCTTTGAATCGCTCACAGCCACTATTCTGTGTCCTTGCTCGTGTAGGATTCGGGCGGCATTCCATCCCACGCTTCCGAATCCTTGAACCACAACTGAGCTGTCTTTTGCTTTCATTTTCAAGTGTTTGACGGCTTCGTTTATGCAGAAGATAACTCCCATGGCTGTTGCCTCTTCTCTCTGCTTAAACCCTCCTAAGATGAGGGGTTTGCCCGTCACAGACTCAGGTATGCTGTAGCCCTTGAAAGTGCTGTAAGTGTCCATAATCCACGCCATAACCTGCTCATCAGTATAAACGTCAGGCGCAGGCACATCACGGTATGGTCCAATCAAGTCTAGAATCATGGTTGCGTATCTTCGAGTCAACCGTTCCAGTTCGCCACGTGACATCTCCTTCGGGTTGCAGCAAACTCCTCCCTTGGAGCCTCCGTATGGTATGTCGACAACTGCACACTTCCAAGTCATCAACATGGCTAACGCGGTGATTTCATCCAAGGTTACATCCGGGTGGTATCTTACTCCACCCTTGAAAGGCCCACGAGCGTCGTTGTGCTGCACCCTACAACCTGAAAAAACTCTAACAGTGCCATCGTCCATTTTGACGGGAAGCGAAACAATCAATGCACGCTTGGGCTGTTTGAGCACCTCGTGAATCCCAGCGTCCAAACCTAAACGTTCCGCTGCTATGCTCAACTGATGCAGCGCCGCGTCCAACGGGTTCGGCTTTGCTTCACTCATTTTTAACCATCCTCAGATGCGCACAAGCGTAATATCTCAAGTAGAAACCTTATAAGACATTTTACAAGGCGAAAAAAACTTCTCGGTTTCTGTTAAGAAAGTTAAGGCGCACCAGCCACAGAAGCCTCAAGAATGCGCTTCACAATATCCAAAACCGTGCTGGCTTGTCTACTTTGGAGTCCAATCACCAGAAAAGTCACTCCTAACAACAAAACAAGGGACGCAATGACCCTTCGCTGCGGCACTTCCAAATTAAACTCCCCATCTTCCAAGAGGTAAGTCGCCCAAGTATTTAAATGCGGCGACAAAATTTGAAAGGGGTTGTCTGATTCGGACATAAATTCTGATGCTTTATTAATCGTTAAACGCACAAACACCTACTAATCTTACACTGGCACCTTTGGCGTTCTGCCCTAGGGTGAAGAACCAACTTGCGAGAAAGCTTGGAGAAGACTGAAAAAACAGGCTTTATCATGAGCTTTGACACATTCAGTGTTTTCAAATCCTCCCTAGAAGAAATTTTCTCGCCGTCAGCCGCGTCCATAATCTTGCAGTCATCAGCCAACAAGTGTGGACGTCAGGCTTGTAGAAGAATAACATTGCGGATTAAGGATAAAGGAAACGTGTTAGCCTACCTATCCCACTTAAAAGAATCAATGAATTGGGGCAGAATATCGTTTCAGAACGTAAATATAGAAAACGGAAGAGGAAAAATCATGGTGGCTGATTCTTTCGAGAGCTTGGCGAGCAGGTGCACTCAACCCTCTTGTCATTTCTTACGAGGCTTCCTAGCTGGCTTCCTCTCAGAACTGTTTAGCAGAGACATCTTGGTTACTGAAGTTAAATGTGCTGGAAAAGGAGATGACCGATGCGAATTCGAGTTTGAGTAACGTCTAACCAACTAAAATTTTCATAAGTACTTCTGAAGTTTCTCTTCGATAAACTGCTTCGGAACAGCCCCTATGATTCTGTCCACTTCCTTTCCATCTTTTATGATGAGCAGTGTGGGTATACTCATTATGCCAAAGTTCATAGCTGTCTCTGGGTTCTCGTCCACGTTTAGTTTTCCAACCGTTACTCGCCCAGCGTAGTCTCTTGCTAACTCCTGGACCACAGGCTCTATCATTCTGCATGGTCCACACCAAACTGCCCAGCAATCGATGAGCATGAGTGGATGTTTCTTCACAGTCTCTTGGAAATGGGCGTCGTCCAAGGTTAGGGGCTCATTTTTTGAAGGTTCCTTTCCCTTCATTTTAGTCGTGTACTCCTTCAATTTCTTGACGCGGATTTTTTCAAGTTCAACGTCTTTCTCTTTCAAGGCGTTCGGTCTCCATTTTCATGCATCTATCCATTATGACCGTTAAGCCTGCATTGCGGGCTCGAGCAGCAGCCTCTTCGTTGACGATTTCAAGTTGCATCCAGACCACATAGGGTTTTCCATTTTTTTCTTTTAACTGAATGGCTTGATCCACTACGGGCGGCACGTCTTCTGGACGTCTAAAAATGTCCACAACCTCCACTGCTCTTTGAAGGTCTTCGGGCAAGTCTAAAAGTGACTTGTAGCCCTTTTCACCCAAGACTTCGTCTACGAAAGGATTGACAGGGATGATGCGCCAGCCTCGTGACTTTAAAAACTCAGCGACAATGTTGCTGTATTTGGCTGGGTCCTTGGAGAGTCCTACAACTGCCACTGTCTTATAATTTTCAAGAATATTTCTGATCATGTCTTTTTCGTTCACGTTGCTTCCTTCTGTCTGCACCATAGATTGGGGGTTTAAATGAAAACTACATTCGTGCGGCTTAGAGATATTTATTGCGGTTTGGATGAGTGAACTTTTCTCTTATTGAAAATTATGGTGACATCAAGAAGGCTTCTTGGAGGGCTGAGCATGCTCCGCATCTCACGCATCCTGCCCTGTTTTTTCTAGGGTCTAATCCAACATCATGCAAGGTCTCTGCAACGTTTCGATAGAGTTTTATCATTCTTTTAGGCGTCGGCGGACTAGAATCTCCAAATATGGTTCCTGCAATGGGTCGCAGTGGAAGGAGATAAGGTATCACGCCGATTCTCGCCGCTTTCTCCGCGCCTTGAAGGATGCTTTCGTCTGTTTCGCCTAAGCCAGCGATGATGAACGTGCTGACTTGACCATCTCCGAACAGTTCCACAGCCTTTTTCCAAGCTTCCATAAAAGCTTGAACCCTGGATTTTGCTGGGCAAATATTGCTCAAAACTTTCTGGTCGAATGATTCAACGTGCATTCCCACCGTGTCGACTCCAGCATTGCGAAGTGTTTCAAGAAATCTTGTTTTTCTTGGCGGTTCTAGCTGCACATGCACTGGCGTGTTAACGTGTTCTTTTATTGCTCGGGTTGCTTCCGCGAGCATTAAGGCGCCCTTGTCAGGTTCAGGCGGGGTTCCAGTCGTTAAAGTAATGTGTTTAGCGGCTCCTTCTTTCACTGCTTCTTCGGCAACTTCACCGAGTTGATGAGGCTGTTTTTGTATCAATCGTTTATTGTGCCAGAGTTCGATGCCGCAGAACTTGCATTGCCTTCCACTCGTCCAATAGACGCACTTTGAGTAGACTGTAGAAGCCAAGCAGTCTTTGCCGTGAAGAACCGCAACCTTCCTCATAGGAGTGCCATCTGACATGGTCTTCTCATAAAATCGTGGTCTCGGAACCATTTTGACTTCCACCAGCGGCTTCTTGCCTCTATGAATACGCCAGTTCCCTTTGATTTGAGCGAGGTGAAAAGGGGATGTCTCAACGAATTTTCCTTGAAGGGGTATCTCAATGCATGTTTCGTCGGGAAGGGTGAAATAACGTCCTCCAGTTGGACCAGCACCGCCCCTGCGTCCTCTATCAATCTTTTCCTCTGTGCGAGCACCCCTACAGAGCAATTCAATCTTTAAACGAGTTGTGTTCAAAAAACCACCTTAAACATCTTTTTCAAACATCTGAACTTTCATGCCTTCTGCTTGGTCATATTCCTGTCCTTTTCTGCGGAAGCCCATTTTCTTCAGTATCTTTATGCTTGCTGCTTGGTTGACGAGCGTGTTGACATAAACTTTCTTGCAGTTTTTTTCTTTGGCAAACCTCATGAATTGATGGTACATGATGGTTGCGAGTCCCAGCCCTCTGTAGTCTGGGTCGACTGATTGATGCTCACCGAACAATCCTTCTCTTGTGAAAAGTGCCTTGTAGACGCCCACAAGTTTGCCATTTATTGCGACGCCAAAAAAATGATAGCCTTCTTTCATTTCTTTTAAAATCTGTTCTTTGGAAAGCATCCTGGCATTTCTCCATTCCTCCGGATATTCATACGCGGCTGACCAAACTTTTTTGAACAATTCCTCGATTTCTGGAGCATGCTCTTGAGATAATTCATTCACGTGGTTTTCATCTATCTCGGTTTTCTCAGAACTCTTTTCCTTTAATCCGAAGATTGATTCTTCTTCGAAATTCATGAAAGTCTCGATTTGACCTTGAAACGAAATCTGAAGAGTCTTAGTCTTGAGGGTCGTCCCAACAGCGTTTGCGGTTAGTTCGTGGCTTCTTAGCAATTTTAAACATTCTTCAGGCCTATCAGTGGTTAACACAAACCCCGTCGAAGGGTAGGTCATGAGCCAGTCTTCCAATCTGAGGTTTTCAGGTTTGGGGATTGCATCAAGGTCTATCATTGCTCCCACTCGACTCGATTCGCAGAGCATTCCAATAGTTCCCAGAATGCCTGGGCCACTTACATCTCGGCTTGCGTGTGCCATTTTTCTCTCAGCAATGTTGATGATGGCTTCTAAACGCGTCAGTACCTGCTCTCTGGTCTTTGGCATGACCGAGTCAAAGGTTTTCACCCAACTTTTTGAGCCGAAGCTTCCATCTAAGTCTGCAGCCACGATGATGCTGTCGTTAGGTTTCGCAGTGGCGCTTGAAAGAATGTTGCTTGCAACGCCTGCAACTGAGGCGTCAACAGCGTCGTAAGACGTATCTGGATGCGTGTGTCCCTTCAAGAATTTTAAGCCATACTTGTCTATTCCATTTTTTATTCCATTGACGATTTGTCGACGCACGCTCGCGGAACTCGACGAGAGAACATGGGCATATCCGAGAGGACGGGCTCCCTTAGCAACTACATCGTTTACGTTCACTACCACCGAATAGAAGCCTGCGAGCCACGGGTCGTCTCTAACCAAGCCTTCCACGATGCCGTCGGCTGAAACAACAACCTTAAAGTCGCCAATCTCCAGCAAACCTGCGTCGTCGTATACGTTTTCTCCAAGAATCGGCAGAAGTTCACCGAGAGCAGATTTGCGTGTTAATCCCTTATGTTGCCTTAAGGCGCCCAACAAATTAGAGATTGAAGTTTGATTTTGTTTTTCGTCGAGGTTCAAGACGTCACCAAAGCGCACCTTTTCAGCAACTTTAATATTCTTTTTGACACATTCTGGTTTCAAAGTGGTGCGAAATGAGTTACAGAACCAAAGAAAAATCAGTCGCCTTCACCATCCGTCTTCCAATACGATGCGTCGAGATAATCGACCAACTGATTGAAGCAGGTGTCTATTCCAGCCGAGGCGAATGCATCAGAGACATCATAAGGTCAGCGTTGAGAGACGGCTTTCACAAAAAAATGTTGCCCGAATCTTCAACTCAGGCTTAGAGCAGTTTTTCTCCTAACTCACGAATCGCTGCGACACTTTTAGGTGCCTCGGCATATTTGAGCGGAGTCTCTCCATTCATGTCAGCTTTCAGAATCTGTTCGTCGTATGGAATTAGCCCTAACAATGGCATATTATTATCTGAAGTGAATTTTTCAATGAGTTTGCCTTCCTCTGAGTTTGCCACCTTGTTTCCGACTATGAATGCCCTCTTTATGCCCAAGTCTTTCGTCAAGAAGAAAAGTTTCTTAGCGGTTTCCATCGACTTCAAGCTGGAATCAGTTACGATAAGCATCGTGTCCACGTGTTCAGCGGTTCCTCTGCCCATGTGTTCCACGCCCGCCTCCATGTCCGTGACCACTGCTTCTTTTCTCCGGACTATCAAATGGTGAAGCAGAGCGCGTATTACAGTGTTAGCTGGGCACATGCATCCGCCGCCCGCGTTTCGGACAGTTCCCATAACCAGCAAGCTCACGTTGTAGGGGGTCTTCACACTGAATTGCTCGATTATGTCTTCAACCGTGAAAGACAGCTTGTAAACGCCAAGCACGCCAGTCTGCGTCTTAGACTCAATCAAAGACGTGTTTTCAGAAATCGGAACGATCTTGCTCGCCTCTTCTGCAGGAATGCCCAGAGTTAAGGCAAGGTTGGGCGTTGGGTCCGCGTCGATGGCTAAAACCGTGAGACCCTTGTTGGCAAAGAACTGGGCTAAGACTCCTGCTATGAGGGTTTTGCCGACTCCGCCCTTGCCTGAAACGGCAATTTTCATGGCTGAAACCTTTTTGGCGCCTTACCTTCTTCACTTTTTGATTGGCGACAAGAGTAGGCGTTCAGAGTTTACGTCGACTTCAGCTATTGTGCAGTCTTCGATGACCTTGGCGACTCCTAGAACGTCCCTTACAGTCACGTTTTTGCCGTCAGCCTTGGCGTAGACAGCCCCGTTGAACACAACCTTGTCTTTCTTCAACACCTTAAACTCGCACATGTGGTCAGATTCCTTGAACCTTTTACTGAAGCAATCCCATTCCTATAAGCATTGTTGAGCGCAACGGGCTTCCAATTCTTCAAAAGCCCTCCTAGGGTCAGAAACCCCAGCAACCAACCTTTCAAACGGACAAACATCCACCTTCTTCGAGTCTAAGATACGAGGAACCCGCCTCCCAAACTCATGAAACACATGATTAGTTTCTAAGACCTCGAGTCCGCCTTCGCTGACGGTTACCGCGAAAACCGCAGCCACACCCGAGTAAACTAGGAGCAAGGCGGCGGCACATCCGACAATGCGGTCGGCTACTGATGCACCTGCCATGTTGCTTTTGAGTTGCTTTATAGCCTTCAACAAACCGCTTATGCCGTGAGATTCTGTTTCAAAGAGCACTTTTCCGCTCTTGACTATTACTAGGCTGAGATTTTCCTGCTTCAGTCTCTGCTTGGCTAGGTTGAGATCCACTTGCATATTTCTAAGTCACTTTCTCTCTATTTTGAACAATTCTCTCTCAGGCGAGGACGCGATTTCTCTGGCTAATCTAATGTTCCTGTAAGATCGAGCTGATTTGGGCATCGCCTTCTTCAGCTCTTCAAATTTTGTGGTTTTCAGCGTGACTACTACTTGTTTTTCTCGGTTGAGTTGGAATTTTGCTGAGACCGTATTCTGTGCGCTTTTGAGTTTTAGTTTTCCGTTTCCAACGGTGCACTGAGTTGAAACCTGTATTCCATCGATGGTGCAGGAAAAGGGAACGACAGGGTTAATGAGGGTTGTTGCTTGAAGTTCGGGGTCGCCTCTTGTTGTTCTCAGTTCTCTCAGACCGATAAGCCCCATGCGTAGACCTATGACTAGGAAGGGTCCTAGGTGTCCGTGAAAGTCAACTGCTTGTTTAACTATGGAGTCTAAGTCTGGTTCTGTTTTTGGCAATTCAGTTCACTTCTTCATTGACGTGGATTAGACAGTTAAACGTATTTAATGCTGTCTAGGTGTCGACGTCAAATGCCCGCTCGTAAGATGAGTATGAAGAAACCGCTTGTGAGAACAAAAACCAATGCGTATACTATGGTGGCTACGAAGGAAAATATCAGGGCTTCTCCGAGGCTCAAGCCTAAGTGATAACGAAGAAGCACACTCCATGTGACGAAGACGAGTCCAATGCTAACGTCTAAGTAAGTGATGTAGGTTGGGATAAAAGCTATAAAAAGGGAGGAAGCTGCTCCAATGATTGTGCCAGACAAAGAAACTAGCATGGCATCTTTTCTTAATGCCTCTGTTCGTGTGAAGTCCTTGAGAACGCTGGAGAAGAACTGCCTGGAAATTGCTGAGTTTATGATGAAGGCGAGAAGAACAAACATGAGTGTAAATGGGTTCATGGGGGCTCATCATTTGTTTGGATGATAAAACTATACCCGTTTCTTATAAGTGTTGATACCTGAACGTGCAAAGTGATGCAAAACGCTTTTACTGAAGCGTCTTCTCCTATGTCTTCTGCTCTCAGAGCAAGTTGACACATTGATGGAATCCAGCCTCAACGTCTTCAGCACTCTTGTCAAACCCGTTCGCAGGTTGATTGAGCAGAGAGGTTTCTCAGCGCCGACTGAGCCTCAAGCGAAAACTATACCGAAAATTTTGGAGGGCAAAAACGTCCTCCTCATATCGCCAACTGCCACGGGCAAGACTGAGGCGGCTGTGCTCCCAGTTCTTCACATGTTGCTCATGACGCCTGAGCGTCCTCCCGGAATCAAAGTATTGTATATTACGCCCCTTCGAGCTCTGAACCGTGACTTACTTGAACGCCTAGAGTGGTGGTGCAACAACCTAGATGTTAAATTAGCTGTAAGGCACGGAGACACAGAGACAAGGGAAAGGTCACGTCAAGCTAGAAGTCCACCAGACATGCTCATCACAACACCCGAAACTTTGCAAGCTATTATACCAGGTTGGGTGATGCGTCAGCACTTGCAGCAAGTGCGTTGGGTAATCGTTGATGAAGTGCACGAGATGGCTGACAGCAAACGTGGCAGCCAACTTGCCCTAGCTTTAGAGCGGTTGCGGTGGATAACGGGCAAAGAGTTCCAACTCATCGGCTTGTCGGCGACGATAGGTAGCCCCGAGAAGGTTGGGCAATTTCTGGTAGGAAACGGTCGCAGCATAGAAATCGTGAAGGTGCCTGTTGCTCGATTGATGAAACTCAAGATTCTTTTTCCAAAACCCGTGTCAGAAGACAATGAGCTTGCTTCCACCCTTTTTACTCATCCAGAAGTTGCTGCTCGTCTGCGCATAATTCGGAAATACATTGAGAAGCAAAAGTCGGTGCTCTTGTTCACCAACACACGGGCTATCTCTGAGGTTTTAGCCAGTCGATTCAAAGTGTGGGATGTCAACTTTCCAGTTTCTATACACCATGGTTCGTTAGCCAAGCCTTCGAGAATAGCTGCTGAGAAGGGATTGAAAGAAGGCGCCTTGAAAGGGTTGGTAGCTACAAGCTCGTTGGAATTAGGCATAGACGTGGGCAGAATTGACTTAGTCATTCAGTACATGAGTCCGAGACAAGTGACACGTCTAATTCAGCGGGTTGGCAGAAGCGGGCATCGCATAGGGCGCATTGCAAATGGACTCATAATCACAATGGACTCGGACGACACCTTAGAAGCCATGGTTATTGCACGAATGGCGTACAAGGAGCAACTTGAACCTGTAGAAATTCCCGATAAGCCGTATGACGCCTTAGCCCATCAAATCATTGGTCTGTTGATGAAGAAGAAACGCTGGTACTTCTACGAAATCTACGACATGTTCAAAAAAGCCTACCCCTACGCCGACCTTACCTTAGAAGACATACAGAAGGTTCTAACCTACATGCACACCCGCTATCCACGATTAGCATGGGTCTCCTTCGAAGACCAGCTTGCCATAAAGCCACGCCGAACCAAGGCGCTCTACGAATACTATTTTGAGAATCTATCCATGATTCCCGATGAAAAACAATACTTGGTCGTGGACGAATCGTCGGACTCAGCCATCGGCGTGCTCGACGAAGCCTTCATGGCAGAGTATGGAAAACCAGGCGTAAAATTCATTATTCGTGGCAGTCCCTGGAAAATACTGCACGTTTATGGCGACAAAATCTACGTGCGAGCTGTTGACGACCCAACTGGCGCCATTCCAAGCTGGATTGGAGAAGAAATTCCAGTTCCATTCGATGTTGCCCAAGAAGTCGGTCATATAAGAGGTTTTGTTGAACAGAAAATAAGAAGAGGCGTGAAACCCGAAGAAATCGGGGCTCAACTGGCTAAGAAGTATCCGGCTGACAGTGAAGCTGTTGGAAGAGCGATTCTAGAAACGGTTGAGCATGTGCAGAGAGGCAGCTTGGTTCCAACCGACCAGCGGATTGTCATCGAAGACTGGGAGGAGTTTGTCATCCTTCACGCTAACTTTGGGTCGTTGACAAATCGTGCTCTGGCGCAATTGTTGGGTCACATCTTGTCGGAACAGACAGGCTACACGGTTGCTGTTCAACACGACCCCTACCGCATTTTCATACAGACAATGGGCACAGCCAACGCCGACGCCATCATTACGCTGTTTAATGATCTGAAACAGATGCTAGGCACAACAGTCCAAGACTTGCTCACTAGGGCTACGGTTAAGACAGGTTTGTTCAAGAGGAGAATGATTCATGTTGCTAGGCGTTTCGGTGCTCTCAAAAAATGGGTTGACTTTGGCACGGTTAGTCTGCGCAGTCTTATGAAGAGTTTTGAGGGCACAGCCTTGTATGATGAGGCTTTGAAAGAGGTTTTCACAAAAGACTTGGACCTACAACATTTGCTGCAGGTTCTCAGCGACATCAAAACGAACAAGATCGAGGTCATAAAGCTGGAAACCCAAGGCGTCGCGACTCCAATCGCTCGCGTAGGCATCGAACGAGTAAGCATGAAAACAGATCTGATTCCAAGCGAACGAATGAAGCTAATCTTGGTTGAGTCGGCTAAAGCCCGATTGTTCAACGAGGTTCGCACCTTCGTTTGCACTCAAAACTGGGATTTCATGGAAATGATTCGTTTAAACGACTTGCCAGACAAGCCGACTTGTCCAAAGTGCGGCTCAACCGCCTTAGGAGTATTCAGCAAGGAAGAAGACCAAATTCGCTCACTCGTAGAGAAGAGAGGCGAGAAACTGACCAAAAGTGAGCATAAATTGCTCGCGCAAGCCTTGGAAACAGCTGAACTATTGTCTAGTTATGGGAAGCCAGCGGCATTAGCCCTAGCGGGACGACGCGTGCGAACAGACGATGCCTTAGAAGTGCTCAGAGAAGAGCACGTTCTTTCCGACCGCTTTTTTGAATTAGTCATAGAGGCTGAAAGAAACGCATTGAAACGAAGGTTCTGGTAGCCTCATCTAGCGAAATGAATCACTAGTCGTTACACTGGATTCCAAAAATATAAAAGAGTCCGCGAGAAGAGTAGTTTCTCCTGCTGCAAGAGTTGTGGAGAGCATGGCAATGGAGTTAAGTCGCAAACAGCTTCGAGAACAAGCCATCAGCCGTTTCAAATACATTAAGACCTGCGTTTTAGCAAGAGAACTCTGCCTTCTAGTAAGAACCAACCGCGTGGCGTTCAGCCTCAAAGACGCTCATGAATGCTGTAACTATATTTCCCAGCTGTGTAAAGAAGCTGGTTGCACCGAGCAAAGCGACCTGTGCGGCAAGGCAGCCGAAGCCGTCTTAACCAGCGAAGAGAAATACCTCGACCTTTGCCAACAGAGCTGCATGAAGTGCGGAGAGGAACGTCGCCCCGCGCAGGTGCAGAAAAAGCCCACAAACTACGTCGCATAAAAGAATGGCTTAGTTTACTCCTTTTCCGAAAAGCAGATTAACCTCTGTAAATTTCTTTTTCTAGGTTCGAAAAGAAAATAAGCATGTAGTAGAAACACATAGGCAAGACCAATGAACAATTGTAGAGGGTCGAAGAACTTGTTTATCGCGCCATTCGTTGCTACCCCGCTTCCCGTTGTCAAACAGATGCTTACACTCGCTCAAGTGAAGCCCGGGGAAATCATTTTCGACCTGGGCTGCGGAGATGGAAGAGTGGTCATCATGGCAGCTCAAGAATTCGGAGCCCGTGCAGTTGGCGTTGAAATGAGAGAAGACCTAGTCAAGCAGGCGTTGAGCAAGGTCTCGGAGCTGGGCTTAGAAGGACGCGTCAAAATCGTTCAGGGAGACATGTTCAAGGTGGACTTGGCTCAAGCTGATGTGGTGACACTTTACTTAACAACCAGCGCCAACGACAAGGTGAAACCCAAGCTAGAGTCAGAACTCAAACCCGGTGCACGTGTTGTGTCGCATGACTACGAAATCCTCGGGTGGCGACCGATGAAAATCGACAACTTCTGTGAAAACCCTAGACTGGGCTATCCGTCGCACACAATCTATGTCTACAAAAAATAGTGTAAAAAACTCAAGGTGACATTGTGTCTGTTGTAATGTCCATATTCGAAATTTTTGTTGAACGAACAAATTCTATGTAGGTTCTTTCACTTTTGCTAGGAACACTATGGCGCCTATAATTATCAGGATTGAGGATGCGATAAACGTGTTATTGTAAGCTGTATGCCTAGAGATGCCAATCACGCCAGTCTGAATATCTGCGATTGGTCCACCTATCAGCAAGCCGGCTGGTCCCCAACCCAGCGCCATGACAGCGTTGTATCGGCTTAGTAAGCGTCCTCTCTTGTGCTCTGGTATGATGTCGCCAGCAAGGGCGAAGCCTGCGGTTTGGAGGGTCATGAAAGACACGCCGTTTATTCCGTAGATGAGCGTCATCAGTCCCACGTTTGGAACGAATCCGTATAGAAGAAGCGTCGCCGTCGCCAAGAGCAAACCCATCAAGATTGTTCGAGCTCTTCCAATCTTGTCGGCGAGTCTTCCAGAGAGAACACTCGCTGCCATTCCGCCTAACGTCCAAGCCGTCACAACCAGGCTTACTTGTTCGTCGGTTGCGTTGAGTCCGTCAGGTAGTTTGAGAAACAGCAGAAAAACCTGATTTATCGAGGTTGCACCCAAAACAACTATTGTTAAAGCGACAAGGAACCACATGAAGCCTCGGGAGTTTTCAGAGTTAACGTTAACTGCAACATTAGAAGTCTTGGGTAAACTCTTGTCTTTAATTTCGCTTTCACCACTAAGCGTCAGATGAGCTGCTGGTTTAAGTGTCCTCGATGCTAACCACATGATTGCAGCACCAGCAAAAAGCATGACAGTTACTACGTAGAAGATTGTCCCTTGGCGGAAGCCCAGTCCATTTTCATAGAGAAAACCAGACGTGACTACGCCCGTCATTCGACCAACAGACGATATGAAGTTGATGGTGCCGATGAATCTGCCTCTAATCTCTGGGGTGGTAATGTCTGTGACGAGAGCAGCCCAACCCACGTCTGACATAGACCAGAAAAACTCGAGGACAGAGAGTCCCAAAATGATTGCCATGCCTGCAGCCGCATCGATGCCAGCGTCTCTAAGCGCCCTGTGAAGGAGAAACACTAGAATGTAGGCTGTTCCAGCGGTTATCTCACCAACAACTATCAGTTGAGTTCGCAGTCTGTAACGGTCGGATATTCTTCCCCAAAGAAAATTCTGTCCCAACGTGGAGGCAACCATTGTAAACGTGCCCAACATGGCTACGATGGTGACTTTGCCCAATAGGTCGTACAAGTAGTAGATCATGAAGGTGTAGAAGACGCCGCGTCTCATAAACGTCATAAACTCGAACGAGCCCAAACCGAGAAAAGTGCCTCTGCCAACAGTGAACGTTGAGGAGCGGCGCATGCGTTACCAGCCTTTTTGAATCACAGTAGAATAGCGCAGCAAATCTAAAACTTGTTGTTTTGCCTTAACGTTTAGTTAACGAGTTTTTAAGGTGTTGATGAGGATGCATGGCAACTATGATGGCATCTCACTAAATATTCAGAATGCCCACAAGTCCGAGGAGAAACAATAGCATACCAGTTATAATCATTAAGATTCCTTTTTGTCTCAAACTTGATTTCTCTTTTTTTGTTCGCTCTTTGGACCGAAGCTCGTATCTGTAGGTCCCAAGTCCTGAGTACTTATGATTCTCTTGTTCAGCCGTGGAAAAAAGCGAAGTAAACAACAGCAAGCCCCCGATTAGAGTGATGCAAAACCCTTCGTAGCAAGTAATTGAAATGTACGCTTGAGGCAAAGCTACTTTCAAAATCCACAGAATCGGCAAAACTGCAACATCTACTACTGCAACAAAAACTAGAATTTTTGCAATAAACACCAATGCCCAAGGAACCTTTGTTTCCAAGGAGGAGAAAGAATTCAATCACTTTCACTGTAAAGGCGATGGAATATCCTTTCTTAAATCTCTAGCGCAATTCACTGAATTATTCTGAGAGATGCTATCTTCCAGCTTTCAACGTTGAAACCCACCTTCTGATGCAGCTTTATAGAAGCCTCGTTGTCAGGGTTAATCGTCGTATAGATTCGGTCGATGCCGTTGTGTTTGGCAAAGTCTAGGAGTTTCTGCAACAAGGCTGTGCCTACTCCCCGTTTCCTAAATTCGGGCTTCACGACGACGTATTCGATCCAGAGCAACTTGTCCACTCCATGCATGTAAGGGATTGTTTGGCTTGCCACATAGCCGATTACACTGTCTCTTTCTTCTGCAACGAAGCTGTTTCCCGTCTTGAGGTAAAAGTTGAAGCGTGAACTTGTTACTTTTCTCTTCTCTCGCTTTTCCTTTCTATATTTTATAGGGTTGTTTTGCTTTAGGAATTCCAGATATTCCGCATATGCTTCCTCGAAGAGTCTCTTATACGGTTCAAAATCCTTTTTGTTCATCTGTCTTACTATCAATGCTGTGCACCGTATCAACGCCTTTATTGAACTGATGACTAGTTATCCTTTTATCTTCATTTGCGATTAGTCGTCTAAAAAGGGAAGAATCCTTGGAAAACGCCATCGAGGTCGAAGAATTAACCAAATATTACGGCAGCTTACTCGCTGTTGACCACATCAGCTTTGGGGTTAAGGGCAAAGAAATCTTCGGTTTGCTAGGACCCAACGGTGCTGGAAAGACAACAACCATCCGCATGATCTGTGGCATGCTTAGACCAACAGGCGGTAAAGCCCTCATCGGCGGCTTCGATGTCTCTCAAAAACCACTAGAGGTGAAACGCAGAATCGGCTTGGTTCCCGACATCTCAAACCTGTTCGGAGAGTTAAGCGCTAGAATAAACCTGGAGTTCATGGGAAAACTATACGATTTAGACAAAAAGACGAGACAGGAACGCATCGACCAAGTTCTAAAACTCTTCCAATTAAAGGAACGTCAAAACGACCTTGTCAAGTATTACAGTAAGGGCATGCATCGACGCTTAACAATCGCTGCGGCTCTTCTGCATCAACCAGAAATCTTGATCATGGACGAACCCACAAGCGGCTTAGACGCTCAAACAGCGCGGCTGGTGAGAGAAATCATAATCGACCTCAACAAAGAGGGCAGAACCATTCTCTTAACTACCCATCAGATTGAAGAAGCAGACAGACTGGCGCATAGAGTAGGCATCATCGACCAAGGCAAACTCATAGCACTTGACACACCTGAGCAACTCAAAAACAGCACCCAGGGCATGCGCGCCTTAGAAATCAAAATCTTGAACGCAATAGACCAGCAACGATGGATTCCCATAATCAAGGAAGCAGAAGGAGTTGAAAACGTATTCTTGGCAGAGGGCAAGATTCGGATTCTCTCCAAGGACTTGCCCCAGATGATTCCCACGGTTGTAAATCTTGTGGACAAACATGGTGGAAAAATCGAGAATATCTCGGTTGCGCAGCCCACCCTAGAAGACGCTTTTATCAATTTAACGGGGAAGAGTATCCGAGAGGAGCCTATGTCGAAAGAAGATTATCTTAAGAGAAGGCTTTCGAGGACTGGACTTAGATGAAACCCTTAACTTCATTTATGCACTCGGTCTGGATTGCCGAAAACGACCTGCGCCAATCGTTCAAGTCAGTGCGCCATGTAGTATGGAGCCTTCTGTTCCCAATTTTCATGATGTTCACGTTCAGCTTCAGATACGGCGCCACTGGACCAGACGTTCTATTCATAAGCTTTCTCATACGCGGCATCGTAGGCATGACCGCCATGTTCGGAAGCATCAACGAAACCATGAGCATAGTATGGGACAAATCATTAGGAGTATTCGACCGAATATTGGCGGCTCCAGTCTCGTCTACTTCAATAATAGTTGGAAAAACAATGGCGGGCGCAGTCATGGGCGTGATAAGCGCAGCTGTTTTGCTCATAATCGGTAGCATGCTCTTCGGCGTATCATTTGCCAACATCGGCGCAATCTTTTTGATAATCCTTCTAGCGAGTTTTTCTTTCACGGGCATCGGAACAATAATTTCGGGTTTGGCGAGTGAACCCAGAGAAGCCATGATGCTCTCTAATCTGCTTCGATTTCCAATGATGTTCCTTGGCGGCGTGTTCTTCCCAACAGAAGCCATGCCTATGCCGCTTCCCTACGTCGCAAGAGCTTTGCCGTTGACGTATGCAACTGAAGCTTTGAGGGCCATCCAAGTAGCAAACACGTCCATAGTCTTGGCAGATGCCGTTGTGCTCTTTATTTTCACTGTTGGAACCATGCTGTTAGGGTCACAAATCCTTATGAGAATCATGACTAGGTGAAAATCTAAGTATTGGAAAATTGTGAAGGCTAGATTTTTAGATTAGCGAAACTGATTTTATTATCTTTCACCCTTTCAAGTAATAGAGGTTTGAGTGAATGCAGCGGAGGGTAGTTTTTCCTTTCTCAGCCCTTGTCGACCTTGACAAACTGAAGTTAGCTATACTCATCAACGCCATCAATCCCAAGATAGGCGGCGTCCTCATCCGAGGACCCAAGGGCTCTGGGAAAACTACTCTCGTACGAGCATTAGTGGACATTCTGCCCAAAATCACAGTTGTGAAAGACTGTCCCTTCGGGTGCAGCCCCCGCGACCCCTCAAACATGTGCCCTGTATGCAGCGAACGCTTCCACAAAGGGGAGAAACTACCCACGGAAGAGCGAGAGATGGCTGTGGTTGACTTGCCCCTGGGCGCAACCGAAGACAGGGTAATTGGCAGTCTGGACGTTGAAAAAGCCATTAAACTGGGCGTAGAAGCGCTGGAACCAGGCATTCTCGCTGAAGCAAACCAGAACATTCTCTACGTAGATGAGATTAACCTGCTGCCAGACCACATAGCCGACGACCTATTAGACGCGGCTGCAACTGGCTGGAACGTCGTGGAAAGAGAGGGAATCTCGGTAAGGCATCCGTCTCGTTTCATATTCATCGGAACAATGAACCCCGAAGAGGGTGAACTCCGACCCCAACTCCTCGACAGATTTCCTCTATCCATGAACGTTGGAAGAATATCCTCAGTTGAAGACAGGATGGAAGTTGTAAAGAGAAACATTGAATTCGAAGCTGACCCCGCGAAACTTAAAGAGAAATATCAGCTTCTTCAAGAAGAATTAAAAAAACGAATTGTTCAGGCTAGAGAGGTTCTGCCCACGGTTGAGATGCCTGAAAAACTTCTAGAGGTCATATGCAAGGCTGCTCTAGACCTGAAAGTAGACGGAATGAGACCCGACATAGTCATCAGTAAAGCCGCGTCTACATTAGCTGCCCTAGAGAACAGACCCAAGGTCACATTGAACGATGTTCTAGTAGCGTCTGAACTCGCCTTGAGCCACAGAACCAGAGAAGGAGGCTTCCTTGAACCAGCCACCCCCGAGGAAATCAAACAAGCCTTCATGACCAAGGCTAAAGAAATCAAGTATCTAGAAGACACGGGACCGCCCGCCCCATCTGAAGAAAAAGAAAAAAGAAAAGCCAAGGGCAGAGGCCTTTTTTGGGAACGCGGAGAAGCAAGCGAGAAAGAAGAGGAACGCTTAAAAAAGCACGCGAAGGCACGCTCCGCAATGTCTCGGGCTTTTTTCGCATTCAATAGAATATTCGGCAGTCCAGTTTTTGGCTGGGCAAAAAGGCTGAGAAAAGGGCTCAAAAAGGCACCTGTGGTGGATGGAGCTGTAAAGGGAGGAAGGCTCAAGTCAAGTGAAACTTCTAAGGTAGAAGAGTCAGAATTAAAAAAAGACATGAAGGCAACACCCACCGTAAGTTCTGCTCCCAAACCGCCCGTGTCAAAAGAAGAGATTTCTCTGCTCACCACCAAGGACGCTGTTCCAACCGTTAACTCAGCGCTGGGACTGAGCAAGTTAGAAGAGGGAGTCTCCATGTTTGTCAAGTTGAAAGAAGGTTTTCTTGCAAACTTCAAACTTTCTCTTAAGGCAAAGCCTCCAATCAAAAGGGTCAGTGGTCAAGTTGGAAAGAGGGCTGAAGCCGTCACAAGCCTTCACCGAGGTCGACCCTACGGATGGAGGTTCCCGATTGGAGCACCGAAGGATATTCATCTGCCAGCAACCATCAGAGCGGCGGCAAGAAAACAAAAGGAACGAGAAAAGCCGCTTGGAATGGCTCTTCGAATAAGTTTGGAAGACGTGCGAGAGAAACTGAGACTGTACAAGGCACCGATGACCATCGTTTTTGTCATCGACCTAAGCGGGTCGATGCTAATGAACATAGAAGCCTTAAAAACGGCTATCTTGAATTCACACAAAGAAGCCTATCGGTCCAGAGATCGAGTTGGTCTTGTCGCTGTCAAAGACACCGGCGCTGTTGTCGTTCAGCACCCGATTACCAACCTTAGAGTTGTGGCAAGCAAACTGGTTGGGCTGAAGATCAGTGGCTTTACACCCTTAGCGGCGGGAATGCTGAAGGCTTGGGAGGTCTTGAAGGAGGAGAAGAGAAGAAACAGGTCAACGATACCTGTTATGGTAATCATGACTGATGGAAGCGCCAATGTACCCTTGACCAGAAGCTTAGAGATAGGCGAGGTTCGTCAGTTCGACATCGTGGGCATTGCTGTTCGGAAGTACGAGGAATGGGCGATTCAAGACGTGGTAGCTGTTTCAAAGATGATCAAGAAAGAAGGTTTTCACACAATCGTGGTGAACACCAATCCACACCTGTATGGTCGAGAAACCTACGGGTTCCTGGTAACCAAAGACATAGCTTACATCACTCATGGCGCTCTTCACGTGGTGGGTCGACTCACGACCGAAGGCGAAATGGTGGAAAAAATCGTCACAAACATAGCTGAAGATCGAAGGCTGATTGCCCACAAAGCGGTTAATTTTCTAAGGTCCGCCCGATAAAGCCCCATTTCGTTTCAGCTGTAACTTTCGCTTTTATAACCATTATAGATTTATAATTGGACTGTGAAAGATTAGACCGATCAACATGGTCAAAGAGAAAGTCGTTGTTTTCGTCGGCTCTACGAGCGACATCTCATTTGCTCATCGCGTAGAAGACTTTCTTCGCGAGGCAAGCTTCCCTGTAAATTGTGAGTACAGAGTGGGTTCAGCGCATAGGAACGTAGAAAAACTCTTGAACGATTTAAAGGGTTATGAGCTGTCTGGAGCCAACTTGGTCTACATCACCGTAGCCGGGCTTTCCGACGCTCTCTCAGGCGTTGTCGCAGGCTACTCCAAGTATCCAGTCATTGCTTGCCCTCCAGACGTTGAGAAACATGGACTCCCCAAAGCTTTCTCCACGATGATGACGCCAAAGGGCGTTGCGGTCAGTTTAGTTCCAACGCCAGAGAACGCAGCCTTCGCGGCTGTCAAGATTCTGGCTTTGTCTAACCCTACTCTAAAAAAACGGGTCAGTGAATACATTGACAAGATGAGAAGTGCTGTGGCAAAAGCTGATGTCGAAGTAAGAGAAAAAGAGCCGCATGAACGAGAACGTGAACACATAGAGCGCATTGAGCATCAGGAACACGGAGAACATGTTGAACACGCAGAGGACACATAATGCCCAATGAAGTTTTGTTAGAGACCAAGCTTTCTCTTCCACTTTTCAAGAGAGGAAAAGTCAGAGACATCTACGACGTGGGAGACAAGCTTCTCATCGTCTCCACAGACAGAATCTCAGCCTTTGACGTAGTCTTGCCCAACGGAATTCCCTACAAAGGCGAGGCTCTTAACCGTCTCAGCGCATACTGGTTCAACCAAACAAGAGACATAATGCAGAACCACGTTATCGACGTTGTAGACCCTCGAACAGTCTTGGTTAAAAAAACCAACCCGATAAAAATCGAATTCGTCGTGAGAGGCTACATCTACGGCTCCCTCTGGGAAAAATATCAAAGAGAAAAAAGAATGAACCTGCCAAAAGGGTTGAGAAAGGCTGAAAAATTGCCAACGCCTATTCTTACCCCCACAACAAAGGCGGAAATAGGTCACGATGTTGAATTGTCTCAAGCTGACGTTTTGAAGAAAATCGGGAAGTACGCAGCCGCAGAGATCGAGGAAGCGTGCTTAAGGATTTATGAACTCGCTTCAAAGACGGCTGAGTCAAACGGCATCATCATCGCCGACACAAAGCTGGAATTCGGCTTCTGGCACAAGGAAATAATCCTTATAGACGAGTTGCTCACACCCGACTCGTCACGGTTTTGGTCTATGGACAAGTACAAGGTCGGCGTAGACCAGTTCAGCTTCGACAAGCAATACGTAAGAGATTATCTTGAGAAAATCGGCTGGAACAAGCAGCCACCAGCCCCAAGACTACCGCCCAATGTGATTAGCGAAACATCAAAAAAATACATAGAGGCATATCAGAGGCTCACGGGGAGAAAATTCTGAAACTTTTGCGTTTTATATGACAAAAATTATTAAATGCTAGTCTTTAGTTAACAGATTTTTGCAAAATGGTGGTTTAATGGTTATACAAAGAGAGGAAATGCAGGAAATAACCAGATCGTATAAAGAACCCATAGGACTCAATCTTGGTTCCCACTCAGCTCTAGACGCTTGGCAAGGACAACGAAACTACGGCTTGAGAAGCATAATCTACACGACTCATGCCAGAGCCAGAATCTACCTACAAAACCCAATGGTCGGAGAACCGGATCAACCTGTAGAGGACTTGGCAAGTCAAGTCAAAAAAGACTTAATCGTTACCGACGACCCCAGAGACATCAAAAAGAAGGGCAACCGGAAGAGCGCAATTCTAATTCTCAAGGAGTACAGCGACATAGTTAAACACGTGGACGAGCTAATCGATTTAGAGTGCCTTCAAATCCCAAACCGAGCGTTCTCTGTCTACGTAGGCGGAGACGAACACTGCAGTGTTATCGAGAATGATTACGGAGTTCCAATACTAGGGTCCAGAATGGCGCTAAAAGTTGAGAACAGAGGCGAAATCGAGAAAGACTATTATTGGTTCGCTGAAAAAGCGGGCATCCCCTATCCAAAATCATACAAGTATAAGGTTCGCAAGGGTGGGATAAGATTTAAACAGCCAATCAACGAGCCCATGCTTCTTAAGGCTGAACATGCGCACAGAGCCTTCGAGAGAGAGTTCATTTTTGCGGCGGATTCAAACGACCTTGAGGAGAAAGTGGAAGAAGAAATGAAGGCTGGAACCCTCAACCGAGAATGCTTAGAAAGAGCTCGTGTAGAACAGATCGTTTTAGGACCTCACGCCAACTTCAACTTCTTCTTCTCGCCCCTCGACGCTGCCAAGGACTGGGGAGACGTAGACGACTGGTACGCCAAACTCTACAAAGTAAGCCTCAGAGAAGCACGCGTTTGCTTAGCCAACCAGTTTCTGTCAATCGACGAGAGACGTGAATCCATACTGGACGGCGTCAAACGCCTCCCAATCGACGTTCAAGAAAAAATCAGACAGGTTCCATCCTTCGAGGTTTCAGCCCACCTCATGATGAGTCTGCGGGAGTCATTGCTCAAGGACATGCATCGATACGCAGACGCTTACCTCTTGGCAATGCAAAAGTATGAGCCGCCAGGAATAATAGGCGCTTGGTGCCTGCAGACGCTGATAACTTGGGACCGAATATCCAAGTACGAGTTGAAGCCCAAGGTCAAAGTCGACTACACAGGTGGCGCAGAGCCTAAGACAGCCATGGACTACGGCTTGTACGACGTCCCAGACAGAGTTGCCCCATACATGCATGTTCCAGTCACGCAGGATGTTGCCCTTCGCCACGGCGGAGGAACAAACGTTCACATGGGCTTGGGCAGTCAGTACGCAAACGCCAAATACAACCGAACTATGAGTATGGGCGATCGTATAGCTCTAGAAATCAGACGAGCACTGAAAGAGAAGAAACTGCCAGAACTTGTCACGTAGGTGAAGGAGAGAACCGTGCCCAAAAAGTTCACCTACGCTGAAGCCGGTGTTGACAGAGAGGTTAGAGCCGAATCAAAGAAAGCCCTGACTCTTCTTAAGCAGACATACAAACTCAGTCGACATGGAAAAGTTGTAAGGCTTCCATACGGCAACATATTCCCCTTGAGCAAAGACCTCTACCTCGACCTCGTCATAGAAGGAGTGGGCACCAAAGTTCTGCTGGCTCAGTTAGCCAACAAATACGACACAATAGGAATAGACGGCGTCGCCTTGGCAGCAAACGATGTCATACGATCTGGCGCCAAACCAATAGCAATCTCTGATAACATACACGCTCATGTGTCTGACCCTCAGCTAGTAAAAGAGTGGATGAAGGGCATCGTGAAAGGCGCAAGAGAAGCAGAGTGTATCGTGCCAAGCGGGGAAATCGGCGACGTAGCAGAAGTTATTCGCGGACTAATGGAAGGAAAAGGATTCGACATGGTCGTCGCCTGCCTTGGCGAACTCTCCCGAAGAGAAATAATTTTTGGAAACAGCCTTCAACCAAAAGATGTTGTGATAGGTTTGAGAAGTTCAGGCGTTCATAGCAACGGAATAACTCTGGCGAGAAAGGTTCTTTTCAAACAATGGGGAGGAAAATACGATCCATACGATGTTCTCGATGGATTTGACAAAGAACTTATTCACGAAGCTTTAGAACCCATGAAAATCTATGTGAAGCCAATTAATGATGTGGCCAAAAAAGTAGGAATAAAGGGCGCTGTGCACATCACAGGCGACGCCTACCTAAAGTTTGATCGACTTATGGCTTTCAACAAGGGCATAGGGTTTGAGTTCAACAACTTCAAGCCGCAACCGATTTTCAAGCTCATTCAAGACACCGCTCGAAAGGCTGGAGGCGTCATTTCGGACGAGGAGATGTTCAAGACCTTCAACATGGGCTGGGGCTTCGCCATAGTTGTTGACGATTCAGCTAAAGACAGGGCAATTGATGTTCTTCAAAGGAATGGTGTGGAATCCGACCAAATTGGCACAGTTACTACATCAAGGAAGATTGTTATCAAACACGGGAGAAAGAAGATTGTTCTAAGGAAGTAAATTAACATTTTTCTCGAAATTTAACATAGAAATGTTGCAAAAATTGATAAATACTTGTATAATAAATTACTTTGCATGAAATATCGAGCTAAAGTTGAGGTTGGACTCAAACCTGGGCATTCTGATCCTGAGGGCGAAACTACGAAGCAGGCTCTGAAGGAATTGAGGTACGCAGTGAAGTCGGTTGGCGTGAGCAAGGTCTATGAAATCGCGTTTGAAGCGAAAAGTTTTGCAGAGGCTAAACGACTCGTTGAAGAGATGTGCAGAAGGTTGCTGGCTAACCCTGTTAAAGACAATTATCGCTTTGAGATTGAGGAAATGAAATGAGCCTCTACAAGAAACATCCATTGCCTTTTGACCTCTTTGAAGTAAAATTGCTGGGCGCGAGTGAAAGGCAGCTTCTTCGAGTCAGCTCCGAATTAGGGATAGGCTTAAACCACGAAGAAATGAGGAAGGTTCAAAAATACTTCTCTAGAAAAAGACGAAACCCCACAGACGTTGAACTTCAAACTATAGGGCAGACATGGTCTGAGCACTGCTATCACAAGACGTTCAAGGGAGAAATAACCCTTGGCAAGAAGAAGATCAAGAGTCTTTTCAAAACCTTCATCGCCAAAGTGACAAAAGAACTTAGCCCATCATGGTGCATCTCAGTTTTCGAAGACAACGCCGGAATAATAGACTTCGACAAAGGCTTTGCAGTCGCGGCCAAAGTGGAGACACACAACCATCCATCGGCTGTTGAACCCTTCGGTGGAGCCGCAACCGGCACAGGCGGCGTCATAAGAGACATCCTTGGTGTTTGGGCTGACCCGATTGCGTGCATGGATGTTCTTGGTTTCGGACCTTTAGACTACGACTATGATAGATTGCCGCCTGGGATAAAGCATCCAAAATACGTTTACAACGGCGTCGTGGCTGGAATAGGCTGCTATGGAAACAACATGGGAATCCCAACGGTAAACGGCGCCATCTACTTTGACGAAAGCTACGTGGGCAACGTGGTCGTCTACTGCGGCTGCGTGGGCATTCTCCCCAAAGTCAGTTATGTGCGCGCCACTAAACCCGGCGAGATAATTCTTCTGGTTGGTGGAAAAACAGGAAGAGACGGCATTCACGGCGTCACCTTCGCCTCCGCTGAACTCACCGAGAAATCCGAAGAAGTGTCGAGACCAGCGGTTCAGATAGCCAATCCTATAGAGGAGGAGAAGCTGAAGCGGGCCATTATCGAGGTGCGCGACAGAAGGCTGGCTTCGGGCATAACCGACTTGGGCGGCGGGGGGCTATCTTCAGCTGTAGGCGAGAGAGCCCACGTTGCAGACTGCGGCGCCTACGTGGAGCTTGACAAGGTTCCTCTGAAATATTTGGAAATGGCTCCTTGGGAAATATACGTCTCAGAATCTCAAGAGAGGATGCTCCTATCGGTTTCAAAAGAAAATCTGAGCGAAGTTCTGAGTATTTTCGAGAAGGAAGACGTGGAGGCTACCGCCATCGGCAGATTTACAGAAAATGAGGCGCTCGCAATCGATTATCAAGGTGTGAAAGTCGCAGAGGTTGATGTAGACTTTCTTTTCAAGCCGCCATTAACCAAACGAATAGCCAAGTGGAACAATCCGTTATATAGAGAACCCAGTTTTAAGGAGCCAGAAGACCTAGCAAGCGTTGTTTTGCGACTGCTCTCGGCGCCCAACACAGCCAGCAAAGAGGCGGTGCTGCGCACCTACGACCACGAGGTAAAGGGGAACACTGTCATAAAACCCATGCAAGGCAGACACGCTGGACCAAACGACGCTGCTGTCATCAAGCCTTTAAACAACTCTTGGAGAGGCACGGTCATTTCTTGCGGCATGAACCCAAACTATGGAAAAATCGAGCCGTACTGGATGGCAGCTTCAAGCATCGACGAGGCAGTAAGGAACAACACGGCTGTGGGCGGCAGAAGAATAGCGCTGCTAGATAACTTCACGTGGGGCAACCCTGAAAAACCCGACCGTTTAGGCTCGTTGGTGAAGGCTTGCCAAGCCTGTTATGATTTTGCCAAGATTTTTGAAACCCCTTTTATTTCGGGTAAGGACAGCCTCTACAACGAATCCCCCAGTGGACCAGTTACACCCACTCTACTTATCACGGCAGTGGGCATAATCCCAGACGTGAGAAAGGCGGTCTCCATCGACTTGAAACAGCAGGGCAACCCCGTCTACCTTGTTGGGCAAACGTTGCCAGAATTGGGCGGTTCCGAATACTTTAGATTGAAAGGATTCGTGGGCAAAACTGTGCCCAAAGTTAAGGGGTTGTCAGCAAAAAGGAGCATGAACGCATTGGTGAAAGCCATTGATTCAGGTTGCGTGCGAGCTTGTCACGACCTTTCAGAAGGGGGTCTTGCAGTTGCGGCTGCTGAGATGGCTTTGGCTGGTGATTTTGGAATCGACTTGTGGCTGAAAAAAGTGCCCAAGCCTCGAAGCATGAAAAGAAACGATTTCACCTTGTTTTCGGAATCTAACAGTCGATTCTTGATTGAAGTTGCTGAGAAGCGGAAACGGGATTTTGAAGACTTTATGCAAACCAACACTTTTTCGTTGGTTGGTAGAGCGAAGAAAGAGCCGTATTTTTTAGTTTATGGACTAAATGATGAAAAAGTGATAGATGTCAGTCTAGTTGAACTTAGAGACGCTTGGAAAGGCACCTTGGGAGGCAACTGAGATGCGACGCCAAGAAATCAGAGTTTGCATACTAAGAGTGGGCGGGACTAACTGTGACGCCGAGACAAAACGAGCGCTGGATGACTTAGGTATCAAGGCTGAAATCGTTCACCTGAACACTCTAGTTGACAAGAAAAATCTGCTCAACTACGCCACCCTTGTTTTTCCCGGGGGTTTCTCCTACGGTGACTACGTGCGTGCTGGCGCTATATTGGTTAAGGGAGTCCTGGCAAAGTTAGGCGACCAGTTGAAACAATTCGTGAAGGAAGAGCGCCCAATCCTTGGAATATGCAACGGTTTTCAAGTGTTGGTTGAGGCTGGTTTGCTGCCTGGATTCGACGGATTTGAGGAGTTTCCGCAGGCAGCTCTGGCGACAAACGTGCCCATTGGCTACCGTTGCAGGTGGGTTAACCTTAAGCATGAAAACTCTGGCAATTGCGTCTTTACGAAGGGAATAAAGAAGGGAGAAGTGCTGCGAATTCCAGTGGCACATGCTGAGGGTAGATTCATGTTTCTGAGGGAGAAAGAGAAGAGTTGTCTCCAAAGGCTCTACGATGATGACCAACTTGTTTTTCGATACTGCGACGAGGACGGCGAATACGCTGAAGGTAGGTTTCCAGTCAATCCAAACGGCGCCTTCCACGATATTGCAGGTATATGCGACTCCACAGGCACGATATTTGGCTTGATGCCTCATCCCGAACGTTCATACTACGGATGGCAGCTACCCGACTGGACATCGGAGGAAAGCGTTCCAAAATATGGAGATGGGAGGCTAATCTTCGAGTCTATAACTGAATATTTAACGAAGAGGTTTTGAGGCGTCTATTAATGAAGCCTTATGAGCATCATGTTTTCGTGTGCACTTGTCCAACATGCTCGAAGAAAGATGCTGAAGGTGTTCTGCTGGCTTTTAGGCAAAAAGTTGAGGAGAAGAGTTTGTTGGACAGGGTGAAAGTCACGAGAACTGGTTGCCTCTCCGAGGGAGAATGTGAATATGGTCCGCTGGTGGTTGTCTATCCCCGAGGTGTTTGGTATCGTTTCGTGACAGTTAACCATGTAAATAGGATAATAGAGAAACATCTACTCGGCGGTCAACTCGTTTCTGAGCTTCTGCATTTCAAACTTAGTTAACACCTAAACAGAATCTGCAAATCTTCTTGAGTTGGCAACCCAGTTCTTGCACCAATCTTGGTTATGCACTTGGAAGCCACGAAGTTTCCGAGTTTGCCGCATTCAAACAGGTCTTTTTTCTTGATTAAGCCGTAGAGGAAGCCGGCGCAGAAGGCGTCGCCAGCGCCTGTTGTGTCGACTACATTCACTCTGAATGGTTCAACTAAATGCGCCTCTTTGCCGTCTGTCACGTAGCATCCTCGTTCACCGAGTTTCACAGCAACTATGCCCACGCCTTCTTGGAGCAGTGCTTTAGCGCCCTCTTTCCAACCCTTTCCCGTGAGCATCCTTAACTCGCCTTCACTCGGCAAGACCACAAGACTTCTTTTAAGAAGGGGTCTCAGCTCTGGCAAACCCTTTCTAGCATATATTTCGCCCGGGTCTAAACTCACCTTGACCCCGGGTAACTCTTGGCTCAGCTTTTTCTGAGCTTGAAAGGGCGTTTCGTCAACAGAGGTCAAGTGCAAGAAGCTAGCCTGCTCAGCGAATCTGCGGTTTATCTCTTCAAACGTCAAGGAATCATTGACGCTTGGGTGCACGTACAGCGCTCTTTCGCCCCTCTTGTCTACATAGGCTGCAACAACACCGCTTCTTCCTTCCTTAGTCACAACTATCCCGTCTGTGTTGACGCCCTCCCTTCTGAAATCGTTAAGTAAGAGTTGTCCCTCGTGGTCCTCTGCCACTTTGCCTATGAAACCCGTTTTCAATCCGAGCCTCGCCAAGCCTACAATGGTGTTTGCAGCCGAGCCTCCCGGAGCCTCTTGAATATCTAAGACGAAAGTCTCCTCTTCTTCCCTAGCGATTTTTGGAACTCGATAAATTTTGTCGACGTTGAGCGCTCCGAAGCCTATTACGTCAAATTTCATTTTTTAGCAACTCGCGTAGGTATATTCGATGTTTACCCAGTTTTCCACCGTAGTTGCCTGCTGAAATCTTAACTACACCCTTCATGTCTCTGACAGCCTTAATAGCTGCCTCCATCGCTTTTTTCACCGCTTCCAATGAAACGCCGTTTATGACTATTTCTGGGATGGAGTTCACGCCGCTTGGAACCTTGGAATCTGGAATCTTGCCTTTGAGTGTTGGACAGTATGGATGATTTGTGGTTGGGCCTATCTCAGGATAGTTTGTTTCGGGTTTGGAGCCAGCTGAACAGATGTCAAAGGGAGTGATAACACCATCAATCTTGTGTATGGCTTCCAGTGCTTTGTCGCCTGCTTTGAGGGCTGAGTCTTCGTCTTGGCACATGAGCCAAACATTGCCTCCAGAGACGCCGACACCATAGCCCAAGTAACGTTCTATACGGAAACTAGGCATCATAATGGGAATATTAATGACCCTGCGCCCATAGCATTCTTCTTCCCACTCATAGCCATCGCCGCAATGACCAATAGTATCCATAACATCGAATTTTGTGGGCGAATCCTGTGCATTAAAAACACATGTGGTGGGTTCTACCAAGATTTCTTGACGTATTCGGTAAGAAACCTCTTTGAGGAATTTTTTTAGTATGGCTTCAAATGGCTTGGACTCGCTGATGCCACTCCAAAACTGCACTACAGCGCCATTGCGTCTATCAGGAGTTTCATGAGGTGGAAGCCACTTTTCAACTCCGCCTTCTCCTCTACCTACGACACCCATGGGCAAAGCTGTTGAGCCATAAGCCGCCCGCTTAAGCCGTGTTTCATCCTTAGCTGTAATTATGATGCGACAGAACAGACCATCGTAAGCTTCAGCGTACGTGTCTTCGATTTCTGCCATTGTTATCCCAGCGTTCCTATGGCTTCGCCTCTCACGCTCTTCCGAAAAGCCGTGCTCTCACGCATTAGGGTCTCCATGTTTCGTAGGGTTACTAACTCAACTCGGGGAAACTTTCTTCGACATAGTTTGAGGAAACATTTTTTCAGGGGCTGATACAAACTGAATTTTTCTATCGTGGAAGGCTTCCATTCTTTGATCAAATTCATGACACCCGCTTTTCCAAACCTAACAAACACGTCAGCCAACACAGCTGTTACAACCGCATTCTCTGAGAGCACAGCAACCTCTGCTTCTCTTACTGCAAAGTTGTTGCCATTAAAAGAAACAGTGAGACCGCCGCCATTACGCACGAGTTTGAAGGCAGACACATCTGTTATGCTGTCGCCCACGTACATCACGTTGTGCAGACCACTCTGCAACTGGGCAACAGTGTTTCGTATGGTTTCAGCCTTTTCATCTCCGCCCACTGGATTAACTTCTCGCAACATGGCGCCAACATCCATCTGAGAGATTTCTTTCCAGAAGATTTCGTCCAGCTTATCTACAGTGTCTTGATAATCTTTTGGGAAATCTTTTAGGGATTGGGCGCCTTTCGGAATCTCGGGAATCGGTATTTTAACCATTTGTTCCCGTAGTTTTTTTATTACTGTTGCCTCTTCTTGGCTGATTCTGTATTTGTTTAAGTCTAGTATGGTGCAATGCACGTTTTCGAAGGGAAAATTCACAAGGTTACATAGAACACGCATGTACTGCTCATAACTTGTGCTAACGATGAAGGAGGGCAAAAAGTTCTGAACATACTGCAGCATTTCTTTGACGCCCGGAACCAAGAGCACGTTTTTGGAAGAGTAATCCGCAATGGCTTGGTTGGTTACTCCGTAAGCTTTCAGAAAGGGAAGAATTAGTCTTAACGTGTCACCAGCCTTGTAGCCAGGTGGCTTCACAATGTCTGCGAGAACGTCATCGTACTTGCTAATCAACGTGAACAGACGGCTCCCATCTGGAACAAAATGGTTAGTAAGCTCGAAGGCGTTGTCGTTTTTTGAAATGGGTCCTTCACAGTCGGATATGAAGATTTTTTGTTCTGAAGACTGCCTCATGAAGGCTGCAGCCTCAACTTCTTCATGTGCTCAATGCTCTTCTGTATGTGCTCTCTTGAGGCGATGTCGTTTCTGTGCCACAGGGCGCCACCCTTAACTGCATGTATACCTTCTAAAGAGATTTCTCTGGCAGTTTGAATGCTGTCTCCGATGCCGACAACGCAGAAGGCTCGTGAACTCAGAGCATAAGTATTGCCGCCATCCCTAAGTTCCAAAGAAGCTGGATAAACGCGGATATTGTCACCGTATTTTGCGCTCAGTTTTTCGGCTTCATCCAAGTTAACAGGTTTATTTACTTCTGAAGTGTTCACACAGTTTGGGAAGGCGCTGGCGTATCCACCGTAGTCTGGCGGCGCGCTATAAGTTACAACCGAAGCCTTTCTTTCAAGGTTTACATGGGTGAGGTTGCCTTCCAAGATTTGATAACATATGTCTACGAAATCATCCTTTAAGATGGGTAGCAGATTCTGTATCTCTGGGTCGCCTGGTCGACTGTTGTTCTCGAGAAGTTTGGGTCCGCTACCCGTGTGAATGAAGGCGCCGTAAAATGGAACCCCTCGCAGGTCGGTTTTGTCTGCCCTCTTCCTTAGTTCATTGAAGACTTTGTTCACGATTTCGATTTCTTTGTCTCGATCATCCGCAGTCATAAAGGGCAATATGTCGCCTTTGTCTTTGTAGGAACCCATCCCACCCGTGTTGGGTCCCATGTCCTCGTCAAACGCTCTCTTATAGTCACGAGTCTCAGGCAAAATCGTTAAGTGTCTTCCGTCGCAGAAGGCTTGAAAACTGGATTCTTCGCCGTCTATTTTCTCTTCCACTACGACAGAGCCGTGCTGATAATTAGCCAAGAAGTGGCCGAACAGTTGCTCACGACTGAAGAAGTGGTCACCCCAGACCCCGACGCCCTTTCCCGCGGCTGGACGGTCTGGCTTGATGGCAACCTGATTTTTTAAATCATCCAGCCATGCATACAGGTCTTTCTTAACCGTGGCTTGGCTGCTGTAGTTTTTCGGGTCAAAGACCTTAAACTTTGGGTTTGCTTCTGGTGCGACTTTTTGAAAAAGTTGACGCTGGGCAACCTTGCTCGCTTCGATGGCATACTTCTTTGTTGGACATATAATTGGGATGCTTGTTTCTTTTTCTACAGCGTCTCTGATTCCCTCAATTATGGGCTTTTCTGGACCCACTATTCCAAAATCAATGTGTTCTCTTCGCTTTTTTGCAAACCTAGTGATGTCGGCGATGTTGAGGTCTGAGATAATTATATGTTCTTTAGCTCTTTTCACATTGAATGGATTTCTCTGTTTGTCAACCACATAAATCTCGGTTTTGTAGTTCTGGCTGCGAGCGAAGGCGTCTATCATGGCAGCTTCTCTGGAGCCGTACGACACGACTAGAACGCCGACTTTCTCCATCACACCACGCTTGCCATCTCATAAATTCTGTCTGTCTCTTGATAGCCTTTCTCAAACCTTGCCTTCATGTCAGCTGCTATCTTCTGAGCGAGCGGAGTGGGATACTTCCCAGTCACGCAGGCCAGGCAGAGTTCGTCTTCACTCAAACCAATCGATTTGACAAATCCTTCGGGTGACTGATAGTTAACGGCGTCTGCTCCGATAATCTTGGCGATTTCTTCTGAGTCATGCCTCGACCCTATCAATTCACCGTAGGTTGCCATGTCTATGCCGTAGAAGCAAGGACCGATTATGCGTGGGAAAGTGACGAACAAGTAGACTTTTCGAGCGCCCATCTTGCGCAGCTTTTCAACCACAACCTTTGTGGTGTCGCCCCTAACTATGCTGTCTTCGGTTATCAAGACTTTTTTCCCGTTGACTTTGTTCCCTAAAACGTTGATTTTACGGTCAATCGTGGCGTAGCGTTCTTCAGGGAGTAGGATGAAAGCTCTTTCAGTCACGTATCTGTGTCTGCGCAGCGAACGCTCCCAGCGCAAGCCTGTTGCTTCGTGAAGCCCATAAGCAACATCGTCCCCTGTCTCAGGCATCGAAATAACGATGTCTGCATCCTTGGCAAACTCGCCGTATTCCCGGGCTAAGTTTCTTCCAAACTCCTCCCTAACCTCGTAGACAAAGTGACCTGCAAGTTTGGAGTCAGGTCTAGCGAAGTAAGCAAACTCGAAAGCACAGAGCGCCTTTCTTCTGCAAGGAACAATCTCTTCCCTCACGAAGCCGTCTTTGGTTGCCTTGATAAGTTCGCCAGGCTCCACCTCAGAATCGAGTTCGAGACTGTTGATATCCAGACCCACAGTTTCGGAAGACACCGCCCACATATTTCTGTTTGAACTGTGACCGCAACAGAGAGGCTTTATACCGTATGGATCCTTAAAGGCGAACAACTCGCCGTCTTGAGTTATGCCGGTGACAGAGAAAGCTCCCTCAACATCGTGCATGCATTTTTTCACAGAAGAAATCAGGTCGTTGCTTTCTATCAGATGCATCAGAAGCTTTCTGCCTATGAGTTCAACATCGCATTCATAACTGAAACCTGGAAACCTGCTTCGAATCTCCCATCTCAAGGGCACGTTGTTAACGATGTTACCATTAAACGAAATCGCTACTTTCTTTTCATCAGCCTCTAAGACAAAGGGTTGAGTACCCTTAATCAGGGATTCTTCATCTGTTCCGCCCGAAGTGGTGTAGCGCACGTTTCCTATCCCGCTGTGCCCAGGCAACTTTTCCAGCCAAGCTTGAATGTCAAGTTTCTTGATTTTTGGGACGAGGTCGAGTCCCTTGTAAACGTGAAAGTTTCCGTTGTAAGTGAGTATGCCATGTGACTGGTGTCCTCTGTGATTTTGGGCACGCAGTCCCCAGTAAATGAATGGGAACACTTGACTCTTCTTGAAGTCTTGTGCGCTGAAGATACCGCACTCTTCTTTTACGTCGTCTCCCATATCTGAGATTCCAGCGGTAGGAGAACTCATACATACACGTATATATCAATTTTTATAACATAAATCAGTTAATTTTTACGTTATCATGTTTATATTACGGCTGCTTTGTCGGCGTTTTCTATAAGAAGCTCCTTTTTATCGCTTGGGATGACAACGTTGGCTGCGTACTTGTGGCCGTCTGCAACTCCGAAACCTTCTGAGGCTTTTAACAGCAAGTCAACGGCGCCAAGCATTTTGCCTTGGTCTATGTGTAAGTGTAAGCCTTTTGGAACTCGAACCGAGACCTTGACTAACTCGCCTTTCAGGTTACCCCATCCTGGCACTTCTGGCGGCACTTTCATGAAGCCCATGATGTATTTGTCTGGTTTTGTCAGCTTGGTTTGATATGACAAGAAAGAACAGAATTGCCCTATAACCTTGGTTCCCATTCCCTTGTACATGTCGCCAGTGTCAAACCATTGTAGATGCTTTGTTTCTTTGAGCCGCTGCCTATAGAGCCATCCGATCAAGCGTCTGTTCACATTCTTGCGTTTTTGCTCCCACTCGTCGATTTTCTTTTTCATTTGATCGGTGATGCCCGAGAGGCAGGCTTGAATGCCCATCTCGGGTCCACCCTCGTAGTAACCAACTGCGCCTAAGATTTGGAGTTTTGAGAAAAGCGAGTCGACGCTCGTGTCTAGCTTGACTATTTGGACGCTGTTTCCTGACACTTTAACAACGCCGTTTTTCTCCGCTTCTTCCAACACTTTCTTGTTTAAACCCACGTAGCCACCTGGGATTTCTCGGCTGGCGACCAGCGCTAAGTAGGAGAGGTCGATGTTTTGTTTGTTTAAGGCTTTGGCGAAGAGGTAGTTGCATGTGGCGCCTGAAAACTCTGTGTCACCCTCAAAACCAAAACGCTCCAGATTGAGGTCGAAAACCATCGGGTCCGTTGCTTTTGCAGGGTTGTGATGATGGTCTAGGATTATCGTCAAGTTTTTACCCGAGTTAACCTCTGAGATAAAGTCGGCGTGGGCAGAGCCGATGTCTGAATAAAATATGGTTTCCTCTCTGCTCTTATGTAAGTCGTCGACGACTTCAGGGTAAATCTTCTCTAGACAGAAAGCCTTAACCCCGTAGCCTTCGCGCTCTAACGCAGCCTTCGTAATGGCGCCAGAACAGAGACCGTCTGCATCATCATGGTGGACCACAATAACTTCTCTGGAACTCGCCTTCTTCAATTCTGAAATTGCTATGCCTACTTTTTTGCCAAACTCTTCCAAGCTCATCGGCGGTTCTCCTAACAAATAGAGGGTTTGAGGGCTCGTTTAAAATATTACGCTAAATGGTCTTTGAGACTACTTTGAGCAGGTCTGAACGGGTTATTATGCCGACTACGTCTCCCTTCTTTACTACGAGGATGCCGTAGTGGTCTTCTAGCAGTGGTCTAATCATGCTTATGCTGGTGTCTTCTGGCACGCTGGGCAAAGACGCCTGCATTATTCTTTCAACCTTGTCCTCAGCAATCGTTGAGCTAAGGTTGCGCACTATACCCTCCTCGGTAACTGTGCCTATCACTTTTCCGCCTTCCATGACTGGCAGTTGACTTATGGCGTTCTTCATCATAATGCGGCTTACCTTGAGAACGGTGTCGTCTGGTCGAGCCGAAATGACGTTTTTAGTCATGACGTCGCGGCACTTTTTTCTTTCACCCTGAGTCAAAACATTGAGAATCCTGTTGACAGTTGAAAGACGCGGGTCAACGTTCTCCTTCTCTATCTTGGCTATGTGCGCCTGCGACACACCGACTAATTCAGCCAATTGCCTCTGCGTGAGCCCAGCTTCGACGCGTAGCCTCTTTAAGGTTGCACCTGTCACCGCCATACTTTATAACCACTGGTTATTTTTTATGCTATTCTAAATATCGTAAAATATATATTTATTTCTGCTGATAAAAACCGACAAAACAGGTGAAGCAATTGGTGACAAAACAGATGACAACTCGCAACATTCTTGTGGACAGTTTGAAGCAGACACCCGTGGAGCAGCAAAAACTCGAAATCGTTGAGAGAAAAGGGCTGGGTCATCCCGATTTCATGTGTGACGCCATAATGGACAGAATCTCGGTTAGGCTTAGTCAAGAATACAAGAGGAAAGCTGGTCGCATCTTGCACCACAACATTGACAAATCTCTGCTGGCTGCTGGCGAGGCGGAAACTCGCTTCGGTGGAGGGAAGGTTAGGAAACCAATGTTACTAATTATTGGAGACAGAGCCACCTTCGAAGTGAATGGTGAAAAAATAGGGGTTGAGGATTTAGCGGTCAAAACAGCAAAAGCATGGTTTAAAGAGCACCTTCGCTTCGTTGATCCAGAAAAGCATGTGAAATATCAAGTGGAGTTAAAACCTGGTCATCCCGAGCTTATGGATATCTTCCAACGGAAGGGAAGAGTGCTTGGCGCTAACGATACATCGGCTGCTGTCGGCTACGCTCCTGTGACACGCACTGAACGCATTGTTCTGAACACTGAGAAATACGTAAACTCACCCGAGTTAAAAAAGAGGTTTCCAGAGTCAGGCGAAGACGTTAAGGTCATGGGCTTCAGAAAAAATAACAACCTGCGTCTAACAATTTCGATGGCGCTAGTGGACCGTTACGTGAAGAGCGAAGACGACTACTTCAAGAAAAAAGCTGAGCTGTCTGAAGAAATTAACAGATTTGTCAAGGAGAACACTAACTTCGAAAAGGCAGTTGTCGATTTAAACACTTTAGACGTGCAGGGTCGAGGAATAGACGGTGTCTACCTAACTGTCTTGGGCACAAGCGCAGAAGGCGGTGATTCAGGGCAGGTGGGAAGAGGCAACCGAACCAACGGTGTCATACCCTTGAACCGGCCCTATTGTTCCGAAGCGGCGGCTGGCAAGAATCCTGTGAGCCACGTTGGAAAAATCTACAACACACTAACCCACAAAATAGCAGGTGAAGTCTATAACAATGTTTCTGGACTTGAAGAAGTGTACATCTGGCTGCTGAGTCAAATAGGCAGACCCATCGATGAACCAGCGATTGCGGCTGCACAAGTAGTGATGAAAGCAAACAACTCCTTTGAGAGCGTCAAGCGAGAAATAGAAGAAATCGTCAACAAAGAACTAGAAAACATAGACAAGTTCACAGGAGACTTGGCGCAAGGCAAAATCCAAATCTACTAAACCAAACCACTTTGCCCTTTTTCATTTTTCAGTCTTCTTCCACTGATAGAAGCGCATCATAGGCTCTTCGATGCAAGTAATAGTAAATCTTAACCATGGTTTGCGTCTAATGAAAGGTAAAAAGGTGACTGATTTTGGAAGCTTCGGAAGCCGCTAAAAACGCTTTAGAGAACGTTTTGGACGCGGTAGCGGGAGAAAGCATAGTAATCGTCTGTGATGACGAAAAAAGAGAAATCGGGAAAGCCTTTGTCGATGGTGCTGTAGCCCTAGGTCTCTGGACTCGATTCATGGTGTTAAAGACGGGTAAGCAAGTGCGAACCGAAGTCCCAGCGCACCTGCTCGAAGTCTTGACTCGGCAGAAACCAGACATTTACGTCAATTTGATGCGCGACTTGATGGAAGAGACACCCCTTCGAATCCGAATTATTACGTTAGAAACTCGTGATCAGAGGGCGCGTTTGGGGCACTGCCCGGGCGTTGCACTTGACATGTTGACTGAGGGTGCTTTGGCGTTAACAGTTGAAGAGCATAAACGTATGCAAGACATGGCTAATAGATTGATGCAGGCTCTTCAAGGGACGCTGCAATTAGAGTTGCGTAGCCCCGCCGGAACCGACCTAAAGTTAGTTGCCAAAGAACGGACGTTCTATACAGACACCAAATACGACTGGCAACTGAAGAAATGGATGAACCTACCCACAGGCGAGGTTATAGTTGCGCCTATAGAAAACTCTTTGACGGGACGACTTGTCTGCGACATGGCTATCGGCGGAATCGGACCAATAAAAACACCAGTTGAAATCATTGCCAAAAACGGGAAGGCTGAAAAAGTCACATGCAAGGACAAAGATGTGTTGCGTCAAGTGAAAGGAACCCTTGCCACAGACGACTGGTCAAACGTAGTTGGCGAATTCGCTTTGGGTATCAACCCAAAAGCTCGCTTTGTCGAACAGTTTTTAGAAGCTGAAAAAATGTTTGGAACCGCGCACGTGGCTTTTGGACACAACACTGACATGCCTGGAGGCAAAAACCCGTCTAAGGATCATATGGACTTCTTGATGAGCAAACCCACTGTTAAAATAACTAAAGACGATGGAAAAACGGTTACAGTCTTGGACAAGGGGCGCTTCAAGGTTTAAAGGGAAATCTTTCTTCCGTCAAAGCCTCGTGAAAAGTGGCCAAACTCATTTCTAACCTCTCTCAACTGCTCTCCAGAAAATACTGGTCCGTCTCTGCAGATGCGGAATTTGCCCATGACGCATGTGCCGCAGAGTCCGATGGCGCAGCGCACAAGTCTTTCTAAACTGGCTTGAAAAGGCGCTTTGAAGTGCTCTGTCAGAAGAAACATTTTGTACATCATCTGTTCGGGTCCGCAGGCATAGACAGTGTCAAACTTCTCTTTTTCTAAAAGCTGCTCAGCAGCCTCTGTGACTAACCCCTTCCTTCCGTAGGTTCCGTCTTCTGTTGTGACGACTATTCTGTGGTGCAATGTGGCAAGAACTGTTTTCGTTCTTTCGAGAAAAAGCAATTCATTATAGGTTTTTGCTCCTTGGAGGAACGTGACCCTGCGCCTCTTTTGTTTGGCTATTTCCTCAGTTAACGGAGCTATAGAAGCCATGCCTGTTCCACCACCAACTATCATAACATTGCGTGCTTTTGTCAAAGTGTAGCCCTTTCCAAAAGGTCCACGTATTCCAACTGCGTCGCCCACCTTCATTTTATGCAGTTTGCTCGTTGCCTGGCCGAGCTTTTCCACTGTTATGGCTGCAGCGCCCTTGTTATAGTCTATTGTTGAGAGGCTCATCGGAACCTCGTCGACGCCGGGAATCCAAATCATTACAAACTGTCCAGGTGACGCCTTTGCCGCAAGTTTGTCGTGGAAGGTGAAGGACTTGATGGTTGGAGTTTCGGCTCTTAAGCTAATTATTTTAACCGTTCGCAACTGATTAGAGGCGGTGAGATAAACCAACAATTTCTTTCACACTTCCAAAACCCTTTCTTTGTAGGTATGAATCTAAGCCCCTCGTAACCGACCTGAAAATGCCTAAGCCTTGTGTGGCGATGGCTGTGCCTATTTGAACCGCAGAGGCTCCAGCCAACATGAACTCTACGGCGTCTTGCCAAGTTGTGATGCCCCCGCATCCGATGATGGGCACGTCAACCGCTTCATAAATCTCGTAAACACATCGAACTGCAATCGGCTTTATCGCTGGTCCTGACAAGCCGCCTATCTTGTTTGCTAAGACGGGATGCGCGGTTTCAACATCTATCGTCATGGCTCGCACGGTGTTTATTGCTGTTACGGCGTCTGCTCCAGCCTCAACCCCTGCTCTTGCAATTTCGGTGATGTCAGCAACGTTGGGAGTTAACTTCAGTATGATAGGCTTTTTTGTAGCCTTTTTAACCTTCTCGACGACCTCAGCGACCAAACTTGGGCTCTGCCCAATCTCCGAACCCGTTTTCTTAACGTGTGGACAAGACACGTTCAATTCTATGGCATCCGCGCCTCCTCTCTCAGCAACACGAGCGACCTTTGCGAACTCTTCAGCTGAAAAACCGTAGACACTTACTATCACTGGGATATCTCGAAACCGCTGCTTGACTTCTCTTACTTCATTCAAAAAATCATAAACGCCTGGGTTGGGAAGTCCTATGGCGTTGACCAAGCCGCAGCTTACCTGAACCACAGCCGGATTGGCGTAGCCCTGTCTTGGTTTCAACCCCACAGACTTTGTGACCACCGCGCCTGCACCGTTATCGATGACTTCACGCAGTGAGGCCCCTGACAATCCAAGAATCCCGGCGGCTAGCATGGTGGGATTTCGTAGTCTCAACCCAACGATTTCCGTGGTAAGCCTATTTGTCATGCGGAGGCATGCCTCCTGCTTACGGTTCTCAATAAAGGTTGTTCATTGATTATATAAACATAGATTCATGGTTTATGATTCACTGATGAGCATCTCATCATTTCGCTTGCAGAAGATCTTGCCGCCGTGGTTGTAATCAGGTTTCTTCCTTTGCTCCGTTTAACCATCAGTTTGTTTCTGCCGGTCATCATGATTCCCCTAGGGTCAGGGTCTTTCCTGACTGAAAAAAGAAGAAGCCTCGGACGATATCTACATCGACATTATATAAGCGTAGGTTATGTAATACGTTAAGAAAATTTGGAGAGGGAGCCAAACTTGACAAAAACCATCAGCATCATTGGTCTCGAAACCTTCCCACTGGTTGAAGCCGGAGACAACCTTGCCAAACTGATTGTTGAAACCATGAAAAGAGAGGGCATCTTCCTAAATGATGGCGACATTATAGCCGTTTCTCAAAAGATTGTTTCAAAGGCTGAAGGAAGAGTCGTCAGGCTAAGAGACGTCAACCCTTCTGAAAAAGCTAAGGAAATAGCCAACGTGACACAAAAAGATCCTAGACTCGTTGAGTTGATAATGCAGGAAACAGGAAAAATAGTGAAGGCTTCTCAACAATTACTTATCATAGAAAACAAGAGAGGCTTGATCTCGATAAACGCAGGGGTAGACAAGTCCAACGTGAAAGGCGCCGACACCTACTCGCTTTTGCCCTCAGACCCAAACGAATCCGCGCGAAGAATATGTTCAGAAATCTCTAAATTAACTGGAAAGAATGTAGCCGTAGTGATATGTGACACGTATAGTCGTCCTTTCAGACGAGCCCAAGTCGAGTTTGCGATAGGGGTAGCGGGCGTCGACCCCTTCGTAGACTACCGTGGTCAAGAAGACCTTTTCGGCTATGTTCTGAAGGTTAAAAGGGTGGCTGTCGCCGATGAAATAGCTTCTGCAGCCGAGTTGGTCATGGGTCAAGGAAAAGAAGCGGTGCCAGTTGTAATAATAAAGAATCTAAATAGAGTAAAGTGGATAGAAAAAGCATCAGCAAATGGTCTGTTCATCTCGAAACAAGAAGACCTCTTCAGCGGGACCTTGGGATGAATTTCACTTGATTTTGCATACGGTTGAATAGCTTTATTCACTAGTTGATAATAGAAGGTTAGAAAGAATATTGGCGATTCTTCGAGAATGGAGGAAGAGACTTGAAAGCAACAATCGTTGAATGTGTCTTGGGCGTTCTCGGCTTTGACGAAGCTGACAAGCTGGTTGAGAGTGTTTTATTTCCCAAAGACCCTACGAAAATAGCCGAGAGACTCGCCAAAATTGAGGCTGGAAAAATAATTGAAGAAGTAGCCAACCTGGTTGAAAAACTGAAGGTTGATGGTTACACTTTTTACGTGTTTGAGAACGCTGAGCTTGCCCGAAACGCCCATGAAAAACTGAAAATAGCTGTGGAAGTTGCCAAGCCTTCGAAAGCTGGTGAACTGCTGCGAACAAATATGGAAAAATTCGCAGTTGAACTCAAATTTGTTAGGGAAATCGCAGAGTTCAGGGACTTGACCCATAAGGTTTCCATGGAACTGACAAAAATGCGGGTCAGAAAGGCTGTGGAGAAGCGAGACCTAGTTGTGGCACAAGCCATTCAAACAATAGATGACATGGATAAGACGGTTAACCTATTCATGAGTCGAATCCGCGAATGGTATGGGCTTCACTTTCCTGAACTCGACCGATTAGTGGAGAAACACGAAACCTACGCCCGCCTTGTCGTAGACCTAGGGCGAAGAGAGAACTTCACCGCTGAAAACCTGGAGAAACAAGGTTTGCCCAAGGTGAGAGCTGAACACATCGCTGTGAGTGCTGAGAAATCTATGGGCGCCGACCTCGAAGAAGAGGATTTGATGCAGATTCAAGCCTTGTGCAAGAACACGCTTCAACTCTACGATGATAGGCAATCGCTCGAAGGTTTTATAGACTCAATTATGGAAGATGTTGCGCCAAACATAAAGTCATTAGTAGGTTCGCTTCTTGGAGCAAGACTCATAGCGTTAACTGGTGGGTTAACCAATCTAGCCAAAATGCCCGCAAGCACCGTTCAGGTGTTGGGCGCTGAAAAAGCCCTGTTTAGGTCGTTGAAGACTGGGACACGTCCGCCCAAACACGGCATAATTTTTCAGCACACACTTATTCATGAGGCGAAGCGTTGGCAACGTGGAAAAGTGGCTCGAGCGTTGGCTGGGAAACTGGCAATTGCAGCAAGAACAGACGCTTTCAGCGGAAAATACATCGGAGACAATCTGAAGACTGGACTCGAAAAGAGAATCAAAGAAATCCAGGAAAAATACGAGGAACCACCTCACCTGAAGACTACGCCTGCGCCTCAAATACCTGCGAAGAAGCCGAGTAGGAGAATGAAGCGTGGCTATAAACGTTGAACCCCATCCGAGTTTCCAAGAAATCTTCTGGGTAACATTAGAAGACGGCTCAAAAAGACTAGCCACCAAAAATCTGGCACCTGGACACGCTGTTTATGGTGAACGTCTAGTGAAGTTTCACGGCGTAGAATACAGAGTCTGGGATGCATTCCGAAGCAAACTTGCCGCCGCCATATTGAAAGGTTTAGAAACCGTTCCCATTCAACCTGGTCACAAGGTTTTGTATCTCGGAGCTGCCTCTGGAACCACGGCTAGCCACGTTTCCGACATTGTAGGTGAGAAGGGCCACGTCTACTGCATAGAGTTTGCAGCGCGGAGTATACGAGACCTCGTCAACAATGTCTGCGCCTTTCGCATGAACATGTCGCCTATCCTGGCTGATGCAAGGCTTCCAGAGCGCTACGCTGCCCTCGTTGAGAAAGTAGACAACATCTACTGTGATATTGCGCAGCCTGAACAAGCCAAGGTTTTGGCTGATAACGCTGACCTATTTCTCAGCAACCGAGGCTGGATCATGCTGGCGGTGAAGGCTCAAAGCATCGACGTAACAAGAAAACCTTCTGAGGTATACATGGAAGAAATGGGTACACTGAAAAATCGTGGGTTCCGAATAAAACAGATCGTGCAACTAGAGCCTTATGACAAGGCACACGCGATGATAGTTGCTGAGAAAATCAAGCCATAGAAGACGTTTTAAAATTTGTAAAAACATCATCGATATCGTTGCAAAATTACTAGATTTAAAGCTTTTCGTGAATTCTTAACTATAATTAAGCAATCTTTATAAAGACCATACGGCTTAACATTATTTTGAGCGATGTGAGAAACAAAATGAAGAAAGCTTCACCGATAGAAGTTTGGGAACAGAAACTAGCTTCAATGAACTCTAACAGCAAAAGCACTTTCAAAAACTATCTGGTGAACTTTAAAGAATTCTGTAGCTTCATTGAATCCAGCCCTGAAGAACTACTAAACGAATGGCACAAAGCACGCTCAACAGGAAACATGCTAGACAGAGACAATTACGTAGAAAACATCTTGAACTTAGTTGACCAATACCTTACAAATCTAAAATCAACAGAAAAATACTCATCTGGTCACATCGCAAACAAACTAACAGCAGTGCAATCTTTCTTCAAATACATGCGAATTCCTGTTGAATTAGAAATCCCTAAAAGATATGCAACTTACCACAACAGAGATATTACCGATGAAGAAGTACGCTTAATCATAGACGTAGCAAGCATCCGAGACAAAACTTTCTATACAATGATGGCTCAATCTGGTCTAAGACCTGTAACATTGTGTCAACTAAAGTACAAACATATCAAAGAAAAGTTTGAAGCGAACAGAATACCGTGTTTAATAAAAATTCCAAAAGAGCTAGCGAAGGGCAAGTACAGAGACTATTTCACGTTCATAAGCTCTGAAGCCGTAGAGTTCTTAAGACAGTATTTGAAGACAAAACAACCCATAACTGATGAAGACTATTTGTTCACAGTAGAAAGAAAAGACCCTAGAAGCAAAGAACAGCATTTAACAGAAATAGCCATCTCAGCCCAATTCAATCTCTTAGTGAGAAGACTAAAACTCTTACCAAACGAACAATATGAAGAAGGGCAACAAAGATACAACAAACCTAAAGAGTTACGCTTGTACTCTCTACGCAAATGGTTCAGAAACAAAGCTAAAGCCCCTGAGCCTTTTCTACAATTCTGGATGGGACACACACTAAGTCATGATGACGAGCATTATCTAACCCAAGACGTAGAAAAACACAGAGAAGAATACGCAAAGATACAAGACAACTTAAGAATTCAACCAGCACCTAAACCAGACGTTGAAATTCAAACATTAACTAAACAACTCGAAGAAGAAAGGGCGAAAAGACTAGAATTAGAAGCAAACTTTCAAAAACTAACAAAAGACCTAGAATTCTTCAAAAAGAACTTCAGCGAATTTGAAAAATACATGTACTATCGAATCCCTAAAAACAAGCGAAAGAAGAGCAAAACTTTCTAACTTTCTCTTTTTTTCTATCTGTAATGTTAAATTTTCTAAAGAAATCAAAAACTATTCAAAGAAATTTGCTTTCCTGCTTCCTAGAGAAAAAATAAGCATTTTTTTGCACTAATATTGTAAAAGAAGTTTGAGAAAAGCTTAAATATCTGAACATGCTATAATTTAGTGTTGATTTTGAGTCGATTAAGCAGTGAGAAGTGAATTATTTATGTCAGGTCAACTCATCACGAGGGCAGACTCTGCTCTAGATAAGATTTTGGAATTACTGCAGAAATCCACTAGACCACTTCTGCTAAAGGAAATATCTAAAAAAGTTGGATTCAGGAATGAAAGCACTTGTAAAAACGCTTTAGTTCTTTTGCTTGCTGAGAACAAGGTTGTAGCTGAAAAAGTGGGAAGAATGTGGCTTTTCAGCTTACCTTACAAAAATGAAGATTTTTCTACAAATTCATAGTTACGGAGGTGGAAAAATGAGCAAAAAAATAGGAAAAGATGTCACAAGTAGAAAGAACAAAATCCCCATGATGCCACCCATAAGCGACGAAGAACGCCAAGAACTATTAGAGCAGCTGAGAGCGGAAAAAGAAGAACAGCGTCTACAGGAAGAAAAACCAAAGTTTCCTAAAGAAATGAAGTCTTCCATACCGGGTGAAATCGTTGAAGCACCAGCAGAAGAGCATCCTTTTGGTGATTTCATAGAACCCAAAGTTAAACACATAAAAGTTGATGCCCCATCTGCACGTTCACCAGAAGCGCACTAAAAGAAAACGACAAACGTAGTTCCTGCTCAACTCTCCATTTTTTCTAAAAATCAAAAGTAAAAAGCGAAGAAAAATGGAAAGCAAAAAGAAATATCCAAAAAGCGAGTTAACAATCAAACTTTTAGGCTCAATTGAAAACATAGAAGAATTCATTGAATTTATTCGGAGTAAATACACGAAGCTCGACATATCACCTATAATTAAGAACATTGGCGACAATGGTTTTCATTGTTTCATAAACATTCTTGATACTCCAACAGCTTCCAATGAATCTAAAACTGAGCAGGAGACTCCATAGTTGCCGATAAGACCTTTCAGAAAACACTCTTGGCTTCCAATAGAACCATCAAAACAAACCAAAGATTTTCTGTTAAACAATAACGTGCTCCCTGTGGTTTGCAAATTTGGCGAAAAAATGCTGCCAAACATTGGTGGCCTAGCTTCACAACAAATTGCTTTAACTCTAAGCAGTAAGGTGTTGCCAAAAATTCAAAGAAATATGGAACAAGTTCTAGTGAGAAGCCAAATAAACTCATTGTTTTGCTGGTTACCGGGCTGGGCTAAAACGTCTTTGGTTGATACCTTCATTGAAAATTTTGTTCCTTACACTAAAAAACTGCAGTTAGCCGGAAGTCCTGAGTGGTTGTGGGTTAATGCGACTGACATAAGCAGAGCTAGACTTCGTGGAAGTTTCAAAGATGGGAAAATAGAGCCTCCCTTAGCCAGATTTGCTGATATAATTACAATCGGTGAATTAATGCAGTTCATTGGATATGGAGACAAAGGAAAAGACATGGTGGCATGGTTAAATGGGGCACTTGAAGAAAGACGTGGTTCAGTGGGACTTATCTCTGGTGAAATAGACGAGAACGACATTGCACTTTATTCTAAATACGGCATTGAGACAGACCCTGTGCTTAAGCTTATGAATTACAAAATTCCAGCCGTTTTCATAGCGTGTATAGGGCACATAGGATACGATGTGAAAAGAGTTTTCGGTGATTTCTTAATGCTTATCACCAGATGGGACACCCTGCATTGGGATCCGACTGATGCAGAATTGAAAACTGCTTACGAAAAAATCTGGAAAGAGCACCAACATGTTCAAGTTGCTGACAATTCGGCACTCTATTTGAAAGAAGTTTTCGCTGTCTTAAACACGGTCAAAATAAAATCTGTAAGAGAACCCCCGAGCAAATGGCAACAAGAGCTTCATAAGTACATAATTGACAAAGCAGAAGAAATCTCTAAAAAACGAGACATTCCGCTTGGTCATTTACTCAACCTAAGAGATTGGGGAGATTGTGTAAGAACAATGGCGGCTCATGCAGTCTTTAAACAATGGCAAAGATATTCTGGGTGCGATTTTCAATATGAAATATCGGAACTAAAATGGGCGGAAGAAGATGTAGAATACTTAAAGAAAAGACTCGATTGTATTTTTGCTTCTAAACTTCTCGTATCGGTTACCGAAAAAGAACCTGACCTAGAGAAGGCGATATTAAAAATGATTGAAGAAAAACACCCAGTGGGATCCACAGAAATCATTAAGCGTCTGAAAGAACTATTTCATTGCTCCGATAGAAAAGTGTACCGAGCCTTAGATGAATTGACCCGACAAGGGAAGCTTGTTTTTTCTACAATAGCACATGGAGAGAAAGTCTACTCTCCGAAATTAAACGACCATAAGAAGTGAGAGTTAGATTGACAGCTTGTCAGATTGACAGATTGACAGCTCATACACTGTCTCCCTATGACTCAATCAGATTGAGAACTTTGTCAATGACAATCTGTCAATCTGTCAACCTAGCTTCTGTTCTTTCTTCAAGTTCATGTATAGCGTTTCTCATCTTGCCCCGCTTCAAACTTAATAGAAGATATGCTGAGACCTAGAGTTAGGAGAATGATATGATGTGCAACTCAGTTTTCATTCCCTAATCACAGTTCATTCTTCTCCTATTCAGAAATAAACGTGGTTAAAACGTACTCGAGAAAGGTGAAAAGAAAATGTCAGAAAAGAAGAAAGATGTGATTGAAATCGTGCCGTCTGAATCAGAAAAACAGAAAGAACGATATTTAGATGTAGATGAAGATGCAGGAGATTTTTGGCAAGATTGGATAGAGGAAAAGAAAAAGGTTGTTATCACGAAGGCTTTAGCGAAAGAGATTGTGCGAAGAATCACCGCTATGAAAATAGTGAAACTTCTGTTTGAAAGAAAAGAGCCTTTGCGTAAAATTGAGATTCGGAAAGAATTAAATCTAGACAGCAAGCTTGCTATTCACAACCTAAGTTTGTTGATGAAATGTGGTGTGGTTGTAAACACTTCTGTCAGTCTAGTTGATAGGCAAAACAAATACTATCAGCTTGCAGATTATATTCTTGGAGAAAAATTAGTCAAGCGTTTTCTCTACAGAGTTTCCTTTAAGCTGGCTGACTTGTTTGAGTACGGATATGGAAAAATATATTACGTTAATGATTTAAAAAATAATCAACAGTTTCTTGCTGTTTGTAAGAAATTTGGGCTTACTTTTGAAGAGGCTGTTGAGAGTTTAAAAATGAATCATCGTAAGCTTGAAGTTGTGATGGATCATTCAGGAAAAAATCTTGCAGGGTTCAAACGAAAATAAGAAGCGGATGAAAAACTATGAATAATCTTTTTTCTGTAGTTACGCTTCTCTATCTGCTCAAATCTAGCCCAAAATCTAGCAAAGCACTCATCAACAGCGGTTACTTTTATTCGGTTAAACACTTCCGTAAAACCCTTGAAACTTGTAAAAGAAGCGGGTTAATTACTGTCGAAACGCAAGAGTTTTTCACAGCTCACGATGTAAAAAGATATAGGAAACGAGTTTGGTGGCGACTAACAACATTAGGCTTAAACTTCTTACATTATTTTGACAATCAATATCACAAGTGGGTTCCTATGCAAGTTATAGAAGTAGGAGAAAAGTAGGTGAAAGAGAATGAATAGGCTCAATGAGGAAACTATTTTGTTTAAACTTAGAATATGCACTACTAAAAACAGTTTCTCGTTTCATCAAGATGTTTCTGTTCAAAATACATGCATACTCGATTTAAAACAAGTATGAGTTTCTATCGTTCAACATTCATAGTCATGAAGCTATAAGGTGTTTCAGTTTGACTGAGAATATGCTTAAGAAAACGTTGTCTCTGCTGTTTAGGACAGAGGAAACACGAAAGATAGCTTTAGCGTTGCTCACGGAAGTTAGAAACAGACAGAACATTGAAAATCCTTACAGTTCTGCAGAGTATCATGAATTTTGTAAGAAAAACAACTTTAGTGAAGCATCCTATCAATCAGTTCTCTCAATACTACGTGAAAATGGACTTTTGGTTAAAAGTGGCGGGCATCATGAAGGAAAATTAGAAATAAACACTTACTTTGTTCAACAACTATTAATTGAGTTGTTTGAGTTTCTGAATGCAAAATATAAGAACCCTGAAGAGTCTTAAGTTTCATAAACTCGAAGGCTGTTTAAAAGCTAGGAAGACGAGAGGATGAGGTGTGAGGAACAGCATTTTTGGTGAAAAAGTGCTGACTAAGGTCTTTAATGACCAAATGTTGAAGCTCTGAAAAAGCTTATGAAGGAATTGGGGTTTCCGATAGCTTACCGAGAAAAAGTATTTTTGGGGAAAAAGTTTGATCTCTGGTTTCATAATAAAAAGAAGAAAACGGTGGTAATAATTGAATCCGAAATAAAAGGTTGGCATGATTATTCTAATATAGAAAAACTGGAAGAAATAGGACTTCCGAAATTTCGTTGGAAACCGAGACCTACAATAATTCTTTTTCAAATATTTTCGCCGTACTATTCTCATAGCAAACCTCGTATTGAAGAGAAAATCTATTGCTATGAACTAGCTAAGAAAATTAGAAAAAAACATAGAAAGTTTAGTTATCAACCGCTAGAAATAAAAATTGAATATGAGAAGTTTGATAGGATTGTCAATGTTTCCCAAAAGAACAAGTATTATGCACAGTATCGCTACGGAAAACTTATTAAAAGAGAAATCAATCGCCTAGCCAAAATCATTGTGGAAAAAGCTAAAACAATTGTCAAATAGAGCAGCATAGTTAATCCTGACTGTTTTTTAATGTTTTGGCGGGCTTTCTTCTCTTTTGTTAGTTAAGAATTCATGTTTTATTAGGAACTTTAGCATTCTAGGGAGAACTTTTGTTTCTGCACCATCTAACAATTTTTCTCTTGAACCATCCCACTGTTCTGGTTTCATCTCATTGAACAATAATTTAACTAATTCTAATACAATTTCCTCAAGCGTCTTGACTTCTATTCTGTTTTGTTCAAATATTTCTCTCGTGGCCTTGGGCACATACTCCGCAACATACACTTTTCTTAGAGGATAAGTGACAAAATTTTTGTATTTTTCGTCAGTTCTGAGTAACTTCTCACCTAAATCAAATCTTTTGACTTCTTTTTCTGCGTCTTCAGAGCCGAGACTTCTCTTACAAGATACTATGACAACCTCTCTTCCATTGGTAGCTAGAATATCGATGTCCAAGTTGCCTGCCTGTTTCTTTGAGGGTCGTCTAGCTAAATACGTCAGATTTCGTATCACGAAATAACCTTTCTTCTGGAAATAAAGTTCAGACACTTCTTCAGAGAGACTTAAGGGCATTTCTGACCGTGTGTTTGTGGGTGCAGGAGATATTTAAGGTTCTCCACACTGAACCTCCCTCATTTTTCTGAGTTATGATATTATGAATTGAGAATAGTTCACATTGTTAAGGGCTTTAATCGTGAAGATGTCAGATATTCTTCAAACGCCGTCAGTTAAGATTCTTCTTTACCTGTTGAAGAAAGAAGAAGCAAGATACTCAGACCTCGCCGACCTAATCAAAAGCAGAGGCACGCTTTCCCTGAACTTAAAAGAATTGGATGAAGAGAAGCTAGTGAAAAGGAGAGTAGTAACAACTAAACCCGTTCAAACATATTATTCGTTAACAGAGAAAGGCCAGAAGATTGCCAAACAGTTGAGTGAAATAAGGGAGATTCTTTCTTCCTAACCTTTGACGTGTAAGCTTTTTATGAAATAGCTTAGTAAAATAGTAGGTCTAGAAGGTTCTAGCGAATGAACGTCACTAAAAGGGATTTAAGAGAATGTGTTGAAGCGAACTATTGTTTCAGTTTGCTTGAAGTTATGGAAAAATGTATGAAGGAGACACTTCATGCCATAAACTCCAGAAAGTATAGTTCGGAGGAATTACGAAAGATAATCCATGAAAATAACACAATGATTTATTCGTGTGCTTACAATCTTGTGTGTGGCGCAGAATTAATGGAAGCAATCTTAAGAGAATCTGAAAATTCTTAGAGTGGTGTTCCATGCGTCAATTTATGCGTGCCCAAAATGAGTGCAGTTTTTGTTTTGGTAGAGATAGTAAAAGAGTCAAGGGCAAGGAAGTCGGTAGAGGTTTTTCTAGTCGTTATTTTTACATTGATTACCAATGCCCTAAATGTGGAAATAAATGGTCTGAAGGCAGGAGATGGAGAGCGACAAATTGGCAACACTTCAGAGTCAATTGTGAGAAATGTGGAGAGACAGGGAAACAAGTAGAAATACGAGGGTATGGCAGGCTCATTTATCAAGACTATGAATGCCCTAAGTGTGGTCACAAATGGTCAAACGAAATTGAAACATACTTTTAGTTCATCCATTCAAAGACTTCTTTCTTAACCATGAACAGAGGCTTGATTTTCTTATTCCCACCAATTAGTCTTCACATTGTTGAACCATTCCTCAGAAAAATAATAATACATAAGACACTATGAATACTTGGGATTGACATGCCTGAAATCGACAAATTTGAGGCTATTAGAAGGTTCAATGAGATTATAAGATTTCTCAAAGAGCACGAAAGCACAGGATTGGACATAGAGGATGTCGAAGAACTTACGGTAATTGATTATAAGAGTCAAGGTTACTCCAAGCCCGCAAAGGTTAGAAAGGCGAAAAAAGCTCACTTCGAGGAACTAGACTTCAAAGCGCCTGAGGATATTAAAGCAATTATTCCTTTTTATGAAGAGATTGTAAAACAACTTGAGGCAAATAAACCTAAACATTCAATTCGAGCAATCATCAAAAAACTCGCACCTTATGGTAGTTGGGCTACGTTAGCCTATAGCATTCTTCATAATCGTGGCTTAATTTAGATGGGGACACATGAAAAAACCGAAATTTAAACCAAGAAGAATTGCAGATGAGATGCCGCCCATATTCCCTTATGACGTTTGGATGAGGAACGTAATGATTTCAGGCGGTGGACAAGGAGTTAACGTCAACAATATTGATGGTTTAATCATTGAAAACCTAACCACTAGAGGGACTCCTCAACCATTGACTATCAAACGTGGAAAAAGGGTTTATCTAAGAGGACTAAACTTTCGCCGTTAACCCTATATTATTCCTTCGTCTTCAAGTTTCTTTTTCATTCTTTTCAAAACTTGTTCCTTTGTTTCTTCGCCTTCAATCCATATTGGCATATCTGGAAAGAACCCCTTGATTAATTTCGCTATGTTTTGAGCGGGATTTCCCAAGTCCAGTTTGCAATTCGAAAAATCGCAATTGACAGCACGGAATATGCCGTAATCTGTATGAATCGTGCAATTTACAAAGTTGCATTTTTCATAATCACTGAAATCAAGGTTAATAAATTCATTTTTAAACGTGCGACCGACAATCTTTTCCATTTCGACCGAAATTAGTTGTTCTGTTGAATTTATAAGAATTCTGTTTTAGGCGCACGTCTCTTGAGGGGAACTACGGCGACTAAGGTTCGTTCCATGCCCGCAAGACCTCAATCCTTTCTCCACAGTCTAACAAAACGTTCTAGAACATTAAAAACACCTGACAGAAAGAGCGATTTCAGCATATTTACAATGACCCAAGCCCTAATCCCAATAGGTGGAGGGAATGCCCCAACAGGCATATATTCTAATACTGCTCTAACGAAAATAATAAAACCTAAAATAAGAGAGGCTACCCAGCAGCCAAGAAAAATAATCTCAAGCTTTTCCAGCCAATCTATACCTGCTTCGACCCAAAAGACCAAAAGAATTATTATTGAGAGTGTTAGCGCTCCAATGATTAAGGATATTAAGTTTGGATTCGACAGAAATTCAATAGAAAGAAATTCGTTGACCCAAAAACCGACGAAGACGCCCACTAAGAATGTGATAAACTTGTATAGCCATTGCCATTTCATAGAAAACTCATTAGGACAGAAAGAAATAAAACTTTTAGCTCGTGCCATTAATTCAATTTACTGGGAACGAAAAATGGACCGAAAGCTCAAAATTATCCCGAAACCTAAACCTAACACAAGAGTGATTCTTGAGCCAAAGGTTGGAGAAGTGCTACCAGTTATCAAAGGCAACGGAAACCTAAATCTTCTATGTGGAAACTGCAACGCTGTTCTAGTCCAAGGAATTAATGAAGGGCAGATTCGAAATATTGTTATTCATTGTCCCATCTGCAGGCATTTCAACGAAATTCCGTAGAAAAAGCTAGCGCCTTCTCCAGAGCCTAAAGTTAAGGTTATGATTCCTATGTATCAACCTCTGCAAATTTCTAAATGTGTGAAGTGCGGAAAAGTTATAGCTGAACCGAGATAGATTACATTGTTTGGCAATTTGCAGGTGTTATGAATGGTTGATATACAAACAGTATCGATAACCATAGCCTCTGCAAGTGTTGTGGCTGGAGTTGTGTATTATGCTCTTCAGCTTAAACATCAAAGCAGAATAAGACAGACTGAATTGGTAACTAGGTTATACTCGATTTATGCTTCAGAGGGATTTCAAAAGGAATGGTACATATTCATGACAGAAGAAACTAACGACTTCCTCACTTATCAAAAAAAGTATGCTGTAGAGTTGCCTCCAACTGCTGTGTTCTTTAATGGAATAGGGGTTCTCCTGAGCAAGAAACTAATCGATATTGATTTAATTAATAGGCTCTTCGGTGGTGTCTACATGAGGTTTTGGGAAAGGGGGAAACCCATGCTTGAGAGTTGCAGAAGAGAATTCAACTCGCCAAGGTTGGGTTTTGGACTTGAATATCTCTACAATGAACTGAAGAAATTTCAGCAAAGACAGTAGAGCTAGCTTCTATTAGTTCTTATAGGCTAGTTTAATCAATTGCTTAAACTTCTCTTCTGAAGCTTCATGAAAAGGAGTCTAAATCAAGCTCCTCTAAAATGGATTTTCGGAGCATTTCTCCGATTATATATAGATTTCACTAAGAAAGAAATCGAATTTCTGAAGGAAAACGAAGACAAGTGGCGAACTCAATACAAAAAATGGTAAGAGTGTGGTAAGATTATAGCAGAACCAAAAGAACTAATCAAAATTCAGAAAGTACCGAAATAACTTAGGCTCATCAACTTATAGCTTCTCTACGAGCTTTAGCTTCCATTAGCCTTCTTTTTCTTTCCTCTTCATATTTCTCTGGTGGAGTAGTGTCTTCAAAAATGGAGTCGTCTTCAAATTTCAATGGTCTATTCCTATTCCTCAAATATTCTTTTTCAAATTCCTTATTCCAGTCAAGAATGTTTTGTTGTTTTCTGTCAATCTTGTGGCTTTCCTTCAAGTGCCTAGGTATTTCCCAAGGATAGTACACACGAGCCTTAAAGCCTGCTTCTTCACAAATCAGACAAATAAACATCTTTTCTTCGGAATCATATCGAGCGTTCGGTTTTTTAGATGCCTTTTTCTTCATGCCTTGCCCAATTTTAACCGTCATTTCGCCTTCACATCGTTCGATGGCTGCACCTCTAGTGTTATCTTTCTCGGCTTTCTCTCTAACACTCTCTCTAACGCTATCGGCTTTCTTTCTACCGCTGTTGCCGACTTTTTCGATTTCGATTCAGCTTGAAAATTTAAGAAAATCTCACGAAATATAACCCCTTGTTTTCCCATTTTCTCTAAGACTACATCAAATGGAATACTTGTTAATCTCAGCCCTTGCTCAGATGACAATTCTATGATTCTTCTAAGAGGACTAGAAAGTTCGGTTATAGCATTTATTATATCAGTCGGTGTCACATCACTGGCATCAAGAAACCAGCTTAATCCAGTCACCAATCCAGTCAGATGCTGCACTGTTAACCACTCTCTCTTTCTTCTATCTGGGTGACTTGTGGGTTCTTCTAACAGACCCATAAAAACTAGAGCGCACGTTCTCAAATTTTTTCGAAAAGGATAAACCAGTTCATCTATCCTTTTGTCCGTGACCTCTCCTTTCGTTTCAAAGATGAGCGTTAATTCATCCTGCGAAAACTGGAAAATGCTATGAAGCTCTAAAAGTTTTGTTAAAGCGTCAGTCGTCAAAAGCATCACACTATCATCGAGAGCATGTTTCTTCATGTCGTCTGAAAAAGCTGGGCGACCCACTATCACCTTATAATAAGTAGGTAGCTCCATTCCGTATTGACGAAAGTATTTCGGAGCATTTCCTCTTATTTGACCTAGTTTCTGATGATTGACAAACTCTCCTTCTCTGGCAGCGGTGCATTCGACTATCACGAAGTATGGTTTTTGAGGCAGAGGAGCTTTTACGATTAAGTCCGACTCTGCTTGGGTTTCAGGGATTACGTCGACTTGAAAATCCAGAAAGACAAATGCATCAGCCACAGCATTTTCGAAGTTAGGTCTCCCAGATTCCATCTTCAATCGTCGTGTAATGTCTTCTAACGGTTTTTTCAAAGACATTACTTCTCATTTCCTTATTCCTGAAGAGCTTCCTTAACTGCTTTAATAATAGCCTTCAGTTTTTCGAGACTGGTATTTTCGTCTACCATTACCGATACAGATATCGGGATGGGAGCTCCCATTTTCTCAGGCTCAGAAGTTGGAATCGGTGCGGGTCTTTCAGGCTGTAATGCTTTTAGCATTCCTTTCTCAAATCTAACCGCTGAAAAACTTCCATCCTCTTCTTTCAGTAGACCTGAAAATGTCAACATGTCGAGTAATGCATTCATGCCTGTTGTATAACGTGCTCCTCTCTGAATTCTTAAGTCAGTGATGATATGTGTTATTAATTCGTCTCTGGTTACTTTCTTGTTGATAGTAACGAAGTCCAAAAGAGACTTGACGTAAGCATACTCTGGAAGAATTTCTCTTAAAGGTTCTCTAGCTTCTTCAGTCTTATTCCAATCGAGGAGCTGAGCGTATCTTACTGCTTTTTCCGTGAGTCTAAAAGTGCCTCTGCCCTCTTCATTCAGAAAGCCAGCCGATACCAAGAATTTGTCATTAAGGCTCACTATAGTTCTATTAACACCTGACCTGACAGCCGCTTCCTGATAATTCACTGGATGTTCGAAGGCACCTGCTCTTAGGTATGCTAGCAATATTCTGTTCAGCGTCTCGAAGGTCACGTTTTCTGGAATATTCCTCTCTTCTCTTTGAGGAACTGACATGATTATCAGGTTATTTAGTGTATCTTGAAAATATAAGCTCTTGTAAGCCTCGTTCTTCTGAAAAAAACTTGCACACCTATTGAACGACGGGTAAATCTTTCCGACTTCTCGCCCACGTATAGTTCATCTTCAAGATGACCACGGGATGGTAAACGAGATACGACTACGCAAATACTTTGAAACTGCAAAATGGAATCTAACCTTGACGGAAGAACAGTTTAATGAACTGGGAAAATTAATGAAAAAGAAGGGTTGGCTTCATTGAATACGAATATCCAGCATAAATAAAGAGAGAAAACAGAGGAGACTTGGGTTGTGTTTTCATTGCGCGCGCTTACGATAAGCCATATTTGTCCTCTTCAATAACTCTAGTAGAAAGAGTCAAGATAAATGATTGCGTTAGCGCACGTAACTAAAGTCTCGATGTCAATCTTGCCAGCGATCCCTGTTTCTCAATTTCAGCAAACAAAGGCGTTTCTGGGTGTATTTCAGGTCGGCTGCAATAGAAGTTTTTTCTAGAAATCTGTTTCTAATGGTACCGAAAATCAAATTAGCCTAAACAATAAGCTCTAGTTCGAGTGATTTGTATGAAAACAATCTCGACGATGAAAATACTCGGTTTGGTCGCTATCGGAATCTTTGTCTTCTCAGCCTTTTCAATGATCCTTCTAAACGTTACAGCTCCTACAAATTATACTGGCAACCGATGCTTAAATTTCGATGGAAAAGATGACTACGCGCGTTTAAGTGGTTTCCAGGAGACATTCAGGCAACAAAATCTCACTATTGAAGCTTGGATCAAGCCTAAGTACACCATCCGCTGGGGAAGTGATGCACTTTATGGCCATGCAACTGGAATCGTCGTGTCTTACCAAGTCTATGACCCACATCTCTACACTGGAACGGGGGGATGGTGGCTAGGATTTGATTATGCAAATGGACCGCTATACTTTTGCTGGAGGTACCAAAGTTATTTTAACTGGGAATACCGCGCTTATCATTCCAACAGAGGCATTTGGTACAATAGCTCATGGTATCACGTTGCAGTCACATTTAATCCAAGTTTGTCTAGTGGCAATATCAAGTTTTACGTGAATGGAACCCTCGACTCTCAACATAACGACTCTAACACAATCCGTTACTACGGTAACATCCCCTATCAGTTCGGGGGCTCTCCAAGTGACAATTATGGTGGACTTATCGATGAGGTTCGCACATGGAAAGTTTCCAGAAAACAATCGGAAATCCAAGGAACACTGCCAAGAGTTCTAAGCAGCAGTGAATGCAAAAATCCTAACTTGATTGGTTATTGGCGATTCGACGAGGGAAGTGGAGACACATCTAAAGATTACTCAAAATATCTTAACGATGCCGTTCTGGCTCTCTCACCAGCCAATCCTCAATGGTATTCTCCCGGAGCCCCAATTATTCAGGTGCAGGTGCCGACACAGATCCGTTTCACTCTAGGTCCAAACCCAGCTATCTTTGGACAATCAGTTACACTGGTTGGAAACCTTACGACTACGACTAAATCCCCTATCTCGGGTGCAAAAGTCACGGTCAAATCTAATGGCACAGCGGTGGCAACGCTTACAACTAATTCTACGGGGTGGTTCAAAATCACGGGTACAAGGTGGTTCAAACCTTCTACGATAACTGCATATGCAGGCACCTTCAACATCACAGTTTCGTATGCAGGTTCCATGCAGTACCTTCCGAGTTCTTATTGGCAAATACTGACCGTCAAGAAGGCTACAACCGAGATCTACGCGAAGTTCTCTATCAACCCGGTGGCTCCAGGAGCGGATTCCACGCTTAAGGGAATTCTAGTTGATCAATTCGGCAAACCAATAAAGTATGCGAAAGTGACTCTACGATACAGCAATGACTACGGATCGACTTGGATTACCATAGTAACGTTAACCACAAGCTCATACGGAACATTTTCAAAGACTCTCACTGCTCCCTCAGCGGGCACATACATATACAGAATGAAGTACGCTGGCTCACTGAATTACCTTTCAAGCATCACTGACATTCCACTGATAGTTCGCTAACACCCCCCCTTTTTATTCCTATAATACTTCGGAGACTCACTTCGTATGAGACTCCGTATGAGGCTACTTATTGTTTCAAGTAAACTATTCATGTGGTGAAAAGTTTAAGCCGCCAATAAAAAGGAGCATTAGACAAATACGTCTACTAACAACATTCGTATGCTCTTTTTTCCAACATGAATCTTAGAGATTCCAACGCTAAAAAAACAGAACTTTCTCGATTGCTTTTCATTTTTGTAGTGTAGTGGAGAATTGAGCGATGTGAGAAGCTTCACCTTCTAATCGGGTAAAAACTTCTCTGATTCTCCACCACACTAAGAATAAACTGATAAAAAGAAGCTATAAAACATTACTCTTTTTGGTTCTGGTAACTCTTAGGGAGGTGTGTTATTAATCTTCTTCGTTGGTAACTTCTGAGAGATAATGGGACTGTGGCATTAAGTAGTGTTCCGTTGCAAATTAAGGTTTAGCCGAGGTTCAATAAAGCTATAAATCATCAGACGAAATAACATACTCGGGCGACACTCATGGAAGACAACAAAATTTGGGGCATTTCTGTTTTTCTTATGGGATTCAGTGTTTTTATCTCAGGCATAGTTCTATCTCTGGAGCAAATAGTTGTTCCTCTTTTTAATCTTCAAATAAGTGAAATTCGCTACCCTTACAGAACAGAAGGCTTCATGCTTTTGGTCATTGGGCTTATCGTTATGGTGTTTGGATTCGGTATAGCTCGTATACGCAGTGTGAGAACTAGCACCAGCGCATAAGGAACTTAAACAACTTTCAAGAAGAGTACCTAAGAAAGAATATTCTAAATGGGTTGTTACCATACCTTCATCTCAAATTGAAGAATTAGGTTGGAAAGAGGGCGAAGAGTAAGAAGCTTCAAACTCAAAAAGGCAAGTTAATTCTTAAGAAGAAGAACCCTAGTTAGAAATGGTTTGCTTCAGTACCTCTTTATATTTGCCGATTTTTTCATTCGCAATCTTTTCTAGTGATTCTATATATGACTTGTCGGCTTGGCGAACCTCGTATTTTTTCTTCTCCTCTTCACTTACTTGTCCTTTTGGAGGGTCTGGAATAAACCAAATTTGGGGTTCTCCACCAACGGAGCCATTAAGCTCCAACTTTTCAATTTGCCTTATTATAAAATACCCCAGTTCTGCTGTCTGTTCCATGGTCATATCTGGATTCCACAGTTGCTTCAAAAATATTGAACCATAGGGTTCTCCGTGACCTATTACTTTATATTTTCTAACTACCTCGGCAAATCCTATAGGATTAATATATTGCAAATATGCTCCAATATCCTGCGTAAGAATCCCTATTAACACATCGAAATAATTACCTCGAAGAACCGTTCGATACTTATCGTTTAATTCCCGAGTTATGTTTTCAACAGCCTCTATAAAGGTCTCTATATCTCCTGCTTCCTCTCTATGCGTCGCTAAGTATTTGATTACTCGCCTTCTGAATTTATCGAATAAACCTGCAACTCCAGATGAACCAACAACGACGGGATGAATATCCTTAAATATTTTCGGTGAATAGTCAAAGTCTGTCCCTCCCTCTAATGTGACTTTTGTATCACCTATAAGTACGACTCCATCCTTGCATCTAGCTCCTAAGATGTATGTCATATATCTTCGTTTAGTTAGGTACCTATACTCATTTTTTAAAGTTATCTCCCTAAAGTTACCAATCAAAACTTAGAAACCCCTTTCTCCCGAAGAGTTACCAGAACCCTCTTTTTAATTTTGGCAAGCTTTGAACGTTTAATTGTTAATAAGTCTTTTCGTGAACATTTATATGAAACACTTCTTCAAGATTAGTCTGACCGAGGAGAAGAGGATGAACCGGGCGGAGATGTTGAACGCCACTGAATCCGTCCTTAGAGCATCAGGCTTTCAAGTCTCCGAAAAATGCAGTTCAAGACCAAGTTGCTTCTGTCTTGCAGCCAGAAAAGGCGCACAGCTGATTTTGTTTAAGGTGCAGCCTGACCTTGGAAATATCTCTCGAGTAGACACTTCGGAGCTAAAAACAATAGCATCTTGTTTCTCGGGTACATCGTTGCTTGTGGGTGAAAAAACGCGGGAGAAACCCTTGGAAGACGACACAGTGTATACAAGGTACAGCATTTACACTGTTACACCAAAGACTCTGGAAGATGTGCTTTCCAGAGGAATGCTTCCACTTATTGAAGCTGGACCTGGCGGCTACTTTGTCCAACTTGACGCAGAGACTGTGAGAAAGAGAAGGCAAAAGTTAGGATTGTCGGTGGGCAAGCTTGCTGAACAGCTGGGAATCTCGAGACGAACATTGTACGGTTATGAACGAGGCATGGCGAAAGCATCGGTGACCGCTGCCTACAAGCTAGAATATGTTCTGGGGATTCCTGTGGTCAAACCCATAGACCTCCTTCAGGTTGTTCCTCTAGACACGGGCTTTTTCGCCGCGGCCAAACGGGTGATTGTGAAGAACCGTTTTTTGAGGATTGTTCTGCAGAGGTTGACTCAATGTCACTTTAGCGTAGCGCCTACTTTTAGAGCGCCTTTTGACTTCATTGCTCAATGCCCTAGGAGTCGGCTTAACATCATAGGCGCAGTTGCTTACAGGGAAGAGAAGGACTTAGACCAACGAACCAAAGAAATTTTGAGTATTAGCGAGATCGTTAAGGCTCAGCCAGTCTTTGTCACCGACGGGAAACTCGCACCAAACAACGACATCCCGACGATTTGTTCCGAGGAACTCAACAAAATCAAGCAGCCCAAAGATTTGATTGCAAGGCTCTGAAAACACCTTTCAAGACTGCTACTAGACCAACTTCGCCTGTTTTGATTCAGTACCTTCCTTCAGCCTCTTCGCTGGTTTCCAGGACTCTCGAACAAAATCTGGATATGATCCATGTATTTTGAGCCATTTTTTTAAAAATTCAACTGTTTTGGGATCAGTGATATAGCCTGAGCCCATGTCACCGTATTTCTTCGTCAGCTCCTCGACAGCTCGGTCGCGCTCAACCTTGGCTATTATGGAGGCTGCTGACACAACCACGTATTTTGCGTCTGCCTTGTGCTCCGAGATTATCCGAATTTTGAACGGAAGTTTCTCTTGGATGTGTTTTCCGAATCGTTCAGCCAACACGTCTGAGGCGTCTACATAGGCGACGTCTGGCTTGAGTGCGGCGATAACTTTAGCCATTGTGTGAGCCTCTAACCGATTTAACTTATGCAGTTTTTTCCCTGTTTTTACCACTTTATCTATTTGGGCAGGCGACAGTTTGATGACTTGAACTTGAAGAGCCAATTTCTTAATCTCATCAGCTAGTTGTCTTCGTCTGTGGGGCGAAAGAAGTTTGGAGTCTTTCACGCCTAATTTTTTAAGCCTCGGCAAGTCTTTCTCTTCAACCATAACGCCTGCGATGACGAGGGGACCTATAATCGGGCCTCGTCCTGCATCGTCTACGCCAGCTATTTTCATTGTAAGCAACCTTGTCCTTCTTGTTAACCTATGCTATTGAGATTTTTCTTTAAGGATTTGGTTAACCCGGTTGATAAGAAGGTTGTGAATGTGTCCTCGGTTTTCGTGTGTTACTTCAATGATTTCAACATCCTCTCTTGTCTTTACTGAATTGATTAGTGGGTCTCGTGCGCGGTGATGAATGACTCCGAGCACTGGTTTTTGGCTGTTTACGGCTTGAATCACTGATTCTTTAAAGGCTGGTGAAAACAATTCCATGGGTCCAATTTCATCTACAATGACAATCTGGGCTTTCGCCACAGCATTTCGGACAGAATCTGCTCCAATAGTCTCCAAGTCTCTTAGGTTAACTCGATACTTGCTGACTTGTGGTCCGTCTTGCTGATTCACGTGCGCCAACCATCCTCGCTCTTGAGTCTCAAAATTTATAATCTCGAAGCCAACGCGTGTTCCCCTTTCACGAACTTCTCGGCTTATCATGCCGCCGACTCTGAACCCCATGTTTTTTAAGGCTTCTGCAGCTCGGAGGAGAACGGTTGTCTTGCCGATGCCGGGTGCTCCAGTTATTAAAAGTAGATGCTTCAAGCGACCACCAAGCCTTTAACAACTATTTTTAAGGCGCTGGTATTAACGAGTTTTGTGAAAACATGAGTTCTTGAGATGAAGGGCAATTGAGTTTTGCTTATCCCACTGAAACAGTGAAAGAAGGCATGATTAGAGTCTTGGTGCCCAGACTGAAGACTTTTGTTAAAGAACCTTGGGAATACGCGCCCTCTAAGGCGCCAGTGTTCTACAACCCACTGATGGAATTGAACAGAGACCTTGCGGTTCTAGCTTTGCAGACCTATCAGAAAATGGTTGACAGGAAGATTTCTGCCTGTGAACCTTTGACTGGATGCGGCGTTCGAGGCGTAAGACTGGCAAAGGAGGTTGAAGGTGTCCGCAAGGTTGTGATGAATGACATCAGCCCAGAAGCAGCCAAACTGGCACAATTCAACGTAAAACACAATAAAGTGGCAAAGCGAGCCGAAGTCGTAAACGAAGATGCAAATCTACTTCTGAGCAGGTATGCAGCACCTCGTAGAAGATTCGACTATGTGGACGTTGACCCTTTCGGTTCTCCTGCGCCCTACATGGATTCGGCTGTCAGAGCCCTGCGCGATGGTGGAATGCTGGCGTTGACAGCCACCGACATGGCTCCCTTATGCGGGGTCCACCCAAAGGCTTGCATCAGAAAATATGGAGGAAAGCCGCTGCGAACCGAATATTGTCATGAACTAGGCCTTCGACTGTTAATCGGTTGCGCAGGCATGACCGCGACGAAACACGATGTTGGAATGCGTTTAATGTTCAGTTACAGCATCTACAATCACGTTAGAACCTATGCCATCTTGAGCTACGGAGCGAAAGAAGCCGACAAGAACGTTAGAGCGATGGGATACATTCTCCATTGTTTCGAGTGTTTCCACCGTGAAACCCTTAATGGGTTAACTCCGTTTTTAAAAAAAGACTGCCCCCAATGCGGTTCAAGATTACATGCGGCGGGTCCTCTGTGGCTTGGCCCAATGTGGGACAAAAGGTTTTGTGTTGAAATGCTAGAGGAAGCGAAGGAAAGAAATCTACGTCGCAAAGAAGAAATTCTAAGGTTGCTTTCTCTTGTGGTCAAAGAGTTGGAAGCACCTATCACGTATTATGTGGTTGACAAACTCTGTGACAGGTGGGGTTTGCCCATTCCACCTATGTCTAGAATCGTTGCAGATTTGAGAAAGAAGGGTTTTCAAGCTGTGCCTACACATTTCAACGCTAAGGCGGTGAGAACAGATGCACCCATAAGGGTTATGAGAGAAGTTGTTACCCAGCTTGCGAGTTTCAAGAAACAAGAAAACAATTTAAGGAAGGCGGATTGACGACATACAAGGATGGATGAGCATTCTAAATGAAAGCTAAACGGCTCTTAGCCAACCTGCTAAGGCTCTTTATTCTCATCGCAATTGTCTTACTTATAACCTACAGCATCTCTATTTTTCAAGGAAAATCAGCAGCCAGTTCATCTTACTCTTACAAGTTTCAGGTCAACCCTGAAGGATTCACCAACGTTGAAGTGAATTTCAGCAGCACAGACTCTTCTGGTTCTTCATGGGTTATAGTTCCCAAGTTTTCCAGCTGGAACTACACATTCACGCCAAGCAGCTCCACTTTTCAGTCCAGATTAGTGTCCACGAGCGATGTGGGTCTCGAAGACTTGTACTTTTATCAAGCTTTCTCGTTCTCTTATACGGCGACAAGCCCATTTAGTATGAGAGTGCAGTTCGATTTTGACAGTGGCGCCTTGATAATTGATAATCGTGGAATATTTTTCTCGCCTCAGATCGGCTATCAGAAGGGCGGAGTTATATCCGCAAAAGGAGAGGTCTTGTTTGATTCTCGTTTGACAGTAAACCAAAACAAAGCCATAGCAATAGGAACGCAGTCTTACACGTGGACTGAAATAGGTCCTCAACGGGTGCTCTTTAACCTACCAAAGAACGAAGACCTACTAAGGTTGCAGGTGGAGTTCACCTCAAGTCTTTCAAGTCAGTCGACAACATTGACAAGCCAAAACGGGGTTTTCAGTTTCACCTCCGCGAATAGATATGTCGATTATGCGTCGAACATATTGAACCTCTTCGACAGACTCTACAGCAATTACACACGTTTGTTTAATGTCTCCCTAACACCTTCTATCGGCGTGCAATTCTTTCTCCCAGACTTCGACGAGTTCCTGTCCCTGGGCGGTTTTGTTCCGTTCAGCGAAAGAGGTGCAGGCAAGATAAATGTAAACATTTTTTTCATACGCGCAATAAACGGCACAATCGAGGTTATAGCGGCACATGAACTCGTCCATCATTTCCTGATAAAATCTGGGATTTCTCCAAACGATTTCCTTTGGTTTCACGAGGGCATGGCTCAATACGTGAGCGTCATAATGGTTGAGAGACTCGGCTATGAAGGCGCTACTCTAGAGAAAGACAGCCTTGAACAGAGCACGTCTCAGCTCATTGCACTCCTTCGAGGAGAGAACTTCGGCTTCCTACAGAATTGGAGTCCGGTCTTCTCACCCACAAACGTTGAGAATTATTACGTTGGCTCCTACTACGTGGTAAGCCGCTTGGCGCAAGACTACGGCGGATTAGATTACTATGAGCGCTTTTTTGAACTAATCCACGGCATCGATGTTGACAATATCGATATCCTTACATTGTACTTGAGCAAGGCTGCAAACGCCTCTGTGGCTCTGACTCTCCAAGGCTGGGGCTTCAGCGTCTTCGACCTCTACACTTCCTCAGAAATCACGGAAAAAATTGTTGAAGTTCAAAGAGCAATAGCCGCAGTAAACCCGTTCTTTCAACCTTACAAATCATTGTCCGAGTTTTTCTACAGACAGGCTTTGCAGAGCTTTAAGCGAGGTGACGTGGAAGGCGGCTCCAATCTTCTCCAAATCGCTCTCATCATAGCCAATTTGGCTCCTTTGCTGACTCTCTTAACCATAGCCACCATAGTTGGAATTGTCGCTTACATGGTTCACAGACACAGCCAAAAAGCCAAGCTGAAACCCACTGTGCCTCAACCGCCACCTGAGATTTTTCCAGAAAGCGCAGAGTAATGAGGGTTCTCATTGGCCTTGTTTGACGCTTTGTCCGTAGGACATTGCTAATAAGTCTGCTAGGTCGTAGACTTTGATTTGTTGGTAACCCATTTGTTTCAGTATGTCTTGTATTTGAATATAACAGAACGGACATTGAGTCACGCATGCTTCGGCTCCGGAATTGATTATTAACTCGCCCTTGCGTCGAGCCATCATCATTGATATAGGTCGTTCGCCAGCACGCACTCCTCCGCCAGCGCCGCAGCATCTATCAGCCTCTTCCATCTCAACCAATTGAACGCCTAGTATGCTGGTCAAGGCGGTTTTCAAAGCCTTAGGAGCATTTAGCCCGCGGTTGAGGTGACATGGATTGTGAAAGGTAGCCTTGATGTTCAATGGTCTCATGTCTTTCACGTTCAATGTCATTTTTTCAGTCAAGTACTGAGATACATGCATGACCTCGAATCCGAGTTTTCTTCCAATCAGCTCGGGATAGTTCAACTTTAGGGTCATGGCGCATCCTGGACAACCCGTGACGACGGTTTTGACGCCTAGTTCTTCTAGTATTCTTACGTTTTTGGGTGCAAGTTTTTCTCGTGCTTCGTCGATCAAGCCTGCTCTTATGAGAGGCGAGCCGCAGCATGTGAATTCGGATGGTACAATGACTTCTATGTTGTTCTTGGTGAGGACCTCTATAAGGGCTTTGCCAACTTCTTGCAGTCTGTAGTCGGTTAGGCAGCCTGGAAAGTAGCCAACAGTATCTTTAGGTTCTTTGGCTTTCGCGACGTAACCCGCTTGAATCATTTCGAGCAGTGAGGTTCCTATCTTGTCTATTGACCTGCCTGACGTGATGGCTCTGGTTGTGTATTCTTGATGACCTGGAAGGGGTCCGAGTCCAGTCTTAGCCGCTATGGCTCTCATTTTTTCAATGGCTTTTCCAGGAATATCTATCTCTTTGGGGCAGACTTCCACGCATGCTCTGCAAGTGGTGCATTTGTACAGTCCGTCTAAGAAAGCCATTTTCACTCGGTCTTCCACGTCTCTCTCATCGAATTCAAGGCGAGCTAGTTTGGCGTGATACATGGGACCCGAGAAATCTTGCCACGCCTCGGCAACTGCTGGGCAGGCCGATATGCAGGACCAGCATTCGATGCATTCGCGGACTTCTTTTATTGGTTCGATGACTTCTTTAGTTATTATTTCTGGTCTCGTTGGGCTCTTAACTCTCTCCACGTATGGTCGTAACCGTGTGAGCCTTCGTAACCCTCTTTCTAAGTCTACAACAAGGTCCTTGACAACTGGAAACTGCAGAAGAGGCGCGATTGTTAGAGGCTTGCCCTTCTCGACAATGGTTCGACAAGCAACACGAGGCTTTCCATTGATTATGACTGCGCAGGAGCCGCATTGCCCGGCTCTGCACGCCCATCGGTAGGCGAATGAGCCGTCGATTTTCTCGTATATGTGGTGTAGAACGTCGAGCACGACCATGCCTTCAACGTATGGCACATCATAAGTTTCGTAGTGGGAAGCCTTGTCTATGTCTGGGTTGTACCTGAAAACTTTGGCGTGAACGACTTCTGACATGTTATAGTCCCTCTGGCTTCATAGAGGTGGTAACTATAGGAGCCTTCTTGAACGTCATCTCGCCACGCTCTTGTCTAATCATAATGTTGCTGAACCAGTTCTGATTGTCTGTTTTCGGAAAGTCACTGCGAAAATGTGCACCTCGGCTCTCATCGCGCATCAACGCTGCCTTTGCAACCATTTCCGCGACTGTCACAAGGTTTTCAACCTCTAAGGCTTCTATCCACTCACGGTTGTAACGAGTCTTGCTGTCCATGATGTATAGCCTTTGAAGTTCTTTCTCTCTTATTCGTTCAATCTCAACTATGGCTTCTTTAAGCTCCTTGCCCGTTCTAAAAATGCCTACCGTATCCCACATTAGGCTGGCAAGCTTGCCCTTGATTTCAACAGGGCGGACGCCATCTTTTCTCTTCAGAATACTCTTTGCCTTTCTTATTTCACGATTAATCTGCTTTCTGTCAACTGGTGGCAGTTGAGTTTGTAGGGCTTGTTTAGAAGCGTTTTCTCCCGCCCTTTTGCCAAACACTTGCGTGTCGGCTAGAGCGTTTCCGCCAAGGCGGTTTCCACCGTGGATGCCACCCGTTATTTCGCCCGCTGCGTACAAGCCATGAATGTTGGTTTCAGCGTTCTCGTTTATCATAACTCCGCCCATGAAGTGGTGGGCTGTTGGAGCCACCTGCATTGGTTCTTTCCTCATGTCCACGCCCACATCCAGAAACTGCTTGAGCATCGAAGGCAAGCGTTCCTCAATAACGTTGGCAGGTAGGTGAGAGACATCCAAGTAGACTCCGCCTTGAGGTGTTCCCCTTCCCTCAAGAATCTCAGTGGCGATAGAGCGTGCAACCAAGTCTCTCCCCGCCAACTCCATGAGTTTAGGCTCGTAACGCTGCATGAAACGTTCCCTACTAATGTTGAAGAGAAGCCCACCCTCACCTCGGACTGCTTCTGTTACCAGTTGACCTCGATGCGACTCGGGGTAAACCATGCCTGTGGGATGAAACTGCACCATCTCCATGTCGATTAGATTAGCGCCTACACGGTATGCGGAGGCGTAACCGTCGCCTGTGTCTTGAGCCGCGTTTGTGGTGATTTTATAAAGGCGTCCCGCTCCTCCACTGGCCAACACAATCGCTTTGCCTCTGAAAACCATAAAATCGCCTGTTTTGTAGTCTATTGCGACGGCGCCTGCAGCTTTGCCCTCGCTGGTTAACAAGCTGGTGACAAAAATCTCGTCGAGAACATCTATATCGCGGCGGCGCACTTCCTCAACCAAGGTCGCCATAAGTTCGTGACCTGTGCGGTCAGCAGCGTAACATGTTCTTCGATAGGTTTGTTTTCCAAAGGGTCGCTGCATGATTTTGCCCTCGGGTGTTCGATCGAAAACTGCGCCGTACTCTTCCAAATCGAATATGCGGTCGCCTGCTTCCTTGACTAAAATTTCAGCTAAGCGTTGATTGTTGAGCCAAGCCCCGCCCACAACGGTGTCTTTAAAGTGAACCTCCCATTTGTCAGCTGGGTCAACGTTTGCCAAAGGAGCGTTATATCCACCCTCAGCCATGCACGTGTGAGCCTTTCCAAGCAATTCTTTGCTGAGCAATATCACGTGAACATTGTTTTTGGCTGCTTCGATAGCGGCTCGGCTTCCAGCTCCCCCTGCACCTATAACCAAAACGTCTGTGTCAATGGTTTCATAAGACAATTTCTCATCAATCCTCTGAATAGTATTGAAGTTTGGGTTATGCACCTAGTTTTTCATAAATCTTTATTCGACTCTCTTCCGCCTTCTTCTTGACTTCTTCAAATAAGTTTTTGCCATGTGAATCAATTGCAACGGTTAAAGGTCCAAACTCTTCCACTTCAAAAACCCACAAGGCTTCAGGCATGCCTAAATCTTGAAGCCACTCAACCGTTTTCACATTCTTTATTGCCTTAGCCGCCAGTACACCAGCTCCACCTGTAAATGCGCCGTAAACCGCACCATAATTCTTCATGGCGTCTGTGGTCTTTTTACCCATTCCGCCCTTGCCTATGACCACCCGCACCTTGAAGGCTTTTATGAACTCATCCTCAAATTGATCCATGCGTGTACTTGTTGTCGGACCTGCGGCGACTACGACCCATTTGTCACCCTCTTTTTTCACGATGGGTCCACAGTGAAAGACCGCCAAGCCTTCTAGGCTGATGGGTAAGGGTTTTCCTTGCTTAAATTGTTCTAAAGCTTTTTTATGGGCTGCATCTCGAGCAGTAACTATCGTCCCCGTTACATAGAGGACATCATTAACCCTCAACTTCCGAACCTCTTCTTCCGAAATCGGAGTCCTAAACTTGAAAACTGCCATTTCTCTTCACCTCTCACTTTACCTTATGCGTTAAGTATTCAACCCTTCCGTCCGAGTGAATTCTAGCCGTGGCTTTTCTAGCCGCCCAACACTGAAACGCAACAGCCACAGGATAAGAGGCAGGATGCCTATCCGCATAATCCACCTTTACACCTAAAACCGTAAACTTGCCACCCAGACCCATCGGACCAATACCAGTAGAGTTTGCAGCCTCGTATAATTCATTTTCCAGTTTAGCCAATTCTGCATCAGGATTAGACTGGTCTAATGGTCTGAGTAAGGATGCCTTCGCCAACTTCATGGCTATGTCAGCGCCCCCGCCAGCAGCCACGCCTACAATTGTTGGTGGACACGGCATGGCTCCAGCCTTGATCACAGCGTCTATGACAAATCTCTTCAACCCTCTGACACTTTCACCCGGCGTTATCATACCAAGAGCGCAAACATTTTCTGAGCCTCCGCCCTTCGGAAACGCTGTCATCTCAATGGAGTCGCCGCTCGTGATTTCCCAGTTGATGTACGGGATGAACCGTCCCGTGTTGTCACCAGTGTTCTTATTCGTGAATGGGTCGACAGTGTTTGGGCGCAGGGGCACCTCCTTGGTTGCTCTTCTCGTGGCGTTTATGAGTGCGGGCTCGATCTTGTCTAGGTTTTTTGCTTGAGCGCCAGCTTTAACGTAGAATATGATGACTCCTGTGTCTTGGCACATCGGTGTGCTGTCCTTCTCAGCCAGTTCGATGTCTTTCACTATGGCTTCAAGCTGAACCTTTCCAGCCGGGCTTGTTTCTTCTCTGTATGCCTTTTTGATTGCGTCTTCCACGTCGGGTGGCAGTTTCACGACGGCTAGTTTTAGGAGGTTGAAGGCTGTGTCTTCGATTAGTTTCTCAGTGTTCAAGGGGGTTCCTCCGTGTGAAGAACTATGGTGTTGAGGGCTCTGCCTCTTATGTCTTGCGTCAACGGTGCCCAAGTATTACTTTCAGTGGATACTCCACAGAATTTTTTGTCTGTGTATTAGTGCAACTTAAATATGCGCTGTTGCTAATCTGCAGTAAGTTGTCTTGCTGAGGCTACTCATATGTCTGTGGAGGAGGTAGAAGAGGAGAAGGTTCCCACATCGGAAAAGAGGTATGCGCATCTGGAAGACCTTCCAGGTGTTGGACCTGCAACCGCTCAAAAACTTCGAGAGTTGGGTTTCCACACTGTGGAGTCGTTGGCAACAGCCACGTTGAGGGAGTTGGAGCCTGCGGGTATCGGTGAGAAGAAGGCTTTTGATGTCATTCGAGCTGCGCGTTCGTCTTTTTCCGTCTCGTTCATTCGTGCTGATGAACTGTTGAAGATGCGTGCCAGTGTTCTCCGTTTAACCAGTGGAAGCAGGGCGATAGATGAGATTTTGGGCGGAGGCTTAGAAAGTCAGACTATTACGGAATTCTACGGTGAATATGGGAGCGGCAAGAGTCAGTTGTGTCACCAGATGTGTGTGAACGTGCAGTTGCCACCTGAAAAGGGCGGGTTGGGTGGAGGCGCCTTGTATGTAGACACTGAAAACACTTTTCGCACCGAACGCATTGTTCAGATGGCGAATCACATTGGGTTAGATCCTGAAGAAGTTGTAAAAAAGGTGATTTTCGCTGAAGCCTACACGTCGGATCATCAGATGTTTCTGCTTGAGAATGCTGACAAAGTGATCAAAGAGAACAATATTCGTCTTATTGTGGTGGATTCGTTGACTTCGCATTTTCGCAGTGAATACTTGGGCAGGGAAATGTTGGCGGAAAGACAGCAGAAGCTGAACAAGCACATGCATAGGTTGATTCGTTTGGCTCGAGCCTTCAACGCCGTCGCGGTTGTGACCAATCAAGTTATGTCTAAACCAGACGTGTTCTTCGGCGATGCTGTGCATCCTGTTGGCGGTCACATCGTGGCGCATACTAGTCACACGCGGGTCTATCTGCGCAAGTCGTCGCGTGGGCCCTCACGCATTGCTCGTCTTGTTTCGAGTCCTTACTTGCCCGAGGGGGAGCGAGTCTTCAAGATTACTGAGAACGGTGTGGAAGACATTTCTGAAGAGGACCAACAGCAGGGACGTCGTTGACTAAGACTATTCCCAAGGTCTTTGTCACCCGTTTCTTTCAATTGGTAAGTACTCGACAATTTGCTGAGGCTGACCGTGTGCTTGAAAGGTTGAAGCAGAAGATGCAGATGAACGAGCGGAATCGAGGCTATTTTCAAGCGCTGTACGGTATGCTTTTGGCGCAGAGGAACAACGACGACCGCTACGCCTTTCTGTCCAATTTGAACATGAATGATAAGAAGCAGTTGAAGTCTTACCGCCTAGAATTTTTGAGGCAAAGTCAACATAGGCTTCACGCTGACTATGATAGAGGCTTTTTCTCGGCATGGGCTGACTACATGCGAATCTTGCCGAAACTTGAAACCATAACCATTTCGCTCCCAAACAAGAACCGTGTTGGAAAAGAGGCTGAAGTAATAGAAACCCATCCAGAAATCAAACCAGAAGAGAGCAAAGAAGTGGAAAATGAAGAAAGAGAAGAAGCCCAAAAAGAAACAAGCATTGAAACGAGAAAGGCATTGACAGAAGAGGTTGAGGAATCCCAGGACCTCAGAAAAATTGAACCTAAGCAGAGCACTTTGTTCGACTTCTCCAAATGAAGTGAATGTAGAAGCGATTCTCAGTTCGTATTCATAATTCTTCTTTTGTTGTTGACTAACATTATTCGACTATTGCTTCTACAACTAAGGCAGGCGGTGAAGCCTCACCGTATTTTTTCACTAATTCAACGGCTTCAGCATACTCTTTTTCTGCTTGGGTTCTCTTCTCTTCTGGCAATTTTAGAGTATTTAAAAGGAAGAAAGGCGGCGCTGCACTGAGGTTAAAGTCAAAGGTTTTTGTAAGAGGGTTCTTTAAGCCCGCGTTTTCAAAGAAGTTAATCAGTTCATCTTGAGTAAAGAAATGTCTATCACCTCTCTCATATTTGACCTTGCAATCAAACATTTTGAGATGGGCGCTCTGAGCTTTAGTCATCGCTGTAGGAAGGCTTTCCACAACGATTACTCTTCCTCCTTTGCTTGTTACTCTCTTCATCTCTTTCAAAGCATGTTGAACTATAGCTGTATCAGGAAAATTTCTGACGCCATGCACGCATGCAGAAATCGTGAATCTTTCACTCTTAAATGGCATAAGAGAGGCATTTCCTTTGACTTCCAAAACGTTGTTTCTCAGACTTAATTCTTGCATTGTTGACTTGAACCTTTGCCACCACCCTTTGCGTCCGAGACCGTCCATCCAATCTAATCCCACAACAAACTTGCTGTGCTTAGCTACAGCCGTCGTGAAGTAGCCTCTTCCACAGCCAACGTCGAGAACAGCATCAGACTTTTCGATTTCCATACTTTCCGCTAATGCTAGCCTCTCTTTTCCTATGTCCGAATTTGAATAGATGTCCTCCCAAGAAACTCTAAACTCTTGGACGAGTTTGCGTAATATTATCCCATAGGCATCTATAATTGCGAGAAATTGCTTGAGTGACGTCCCGTAAATCATGCGTTCTTCAGGCAAATCAACATTTAACCCATATTCCTTGGCCAATCTGGGCGTTGACTGAAGGATTACAGCCTCTCCGAGAAAACGCCAGTCTACACTCATTCTAATCCCAAGCAGTGTTTCTTGAAACCCAATATTAGCTTAATCACTTAATTTGAATCAAAAACCAGATTTATTAGTATGCCTACTAATCAGCTACGCCAGATAAGAAGAAGCGTGGTGCATGTAGTTTGAAGGTTGTGTACCACGAGCGGTGTAGAGCGGTTTACTCTTCTAACCCCGCTGCGCAGCCAGGTCGAATGGAGAGCATCTACAACGAATTGCATGAGCGATTTGAGTTTGTGAAGCCTAAGCCACCCAGCGAAGTGGACTTGCTCCTAGTTCATGGTAAGGGTCACGTTGAATATGTTAAGACTCATAAACTCCTCTATGAAATTGCGTTGCTGGCAGTTGGTGGCGCCATCAAAGCTTCAGAAATCGCTCTCCAAGGCGAACCAGCCTTTGGATTGATTCGCCCGCCTGGTCATCATGCCAGCCCAAACTCAAGCTGGGGGTTCTGCTACTTCAACAACATAGCCATTTCTCTGGAAAAACTTCGTCGAGAAGGCAATGTTAACAGAGCGGTGATAGTTGACTTCGACCTGCATTACGGAGACGGAACAGCCAACATCTTTCAGAGCGTAAGTGAAGTTACATATTTTCATCCAGACGCATGGAACCGCCAAGCCTTCTTAGATGAAATCCTAAGATTTTTGGCTGCAATAAAAGACAAAGTTGACGTTGTTGCTGTTTCGTCGGGATTTGACAGACACGAGCAAGACTGGGGTGGAATGCTCAAAACCGAAGACTATTATGCAATTGGAAAAATTATAAAGCAATTCGCAGAAAAAGCGTGTGAGGGCAAGAGATACGCTGTTCTCGAAGGCGGTTACAACCATTCTGTTCTGGGCAAAAATGTGCAGGCTTTCTTAGAAGGTTTTAGGTAGGAACTTTGTCATTTCAGAGAGCCAAGAGAAGCCATTATTAAGAGTTAGAAACTGTTATTTCTGCTGGTGAAACTGTTGAAAGTTACAAATCCATTCACGATCTTAGGTGGAGTAACGATTTTCGTTCTTATGCTCTTTTGTCTGTACGGCTCTTTTCTTTTACACCTTCAGTCTAGCAACGTGGAGAAGATGTTACCATCCGATGAAAACCTTATGTTAACAAGTCTCTCAAACATTCAAGAAAACATGCTTGGTCTGTTGACGATCACCGCGTTCTTGAGCATAATTGGTCCATTGTTCGTCATACACGTTGAAAGAGCTTTCGCTGACAAGCTTATCTCTTGGAAAGAGAAAGCGAGAGGAGCCTTGGCTGGCATCCTCCTTTTTCAACCAGTCATGCTCTTCTGGCTGAACACACCTAATGGGCTGGTTTCCAGGGCTATTGCAATGGTTCGTTATAATCCCATAGAAAGCATTTCTCTGGCATCAAACGTCAAGACTTTTACACTTATGTTTATCCCTATATGGACTTTCATAATAATTATATTCGTTCTTTCCTTTCTAAAAATCTTGAAAGCATTATAGCATGTCAAGTTAACTAATAATTGGATGCTAATGCATTATGCCAACCAATCTGCCTCCGACAGCCAAGAAAAAATGGAACGAAGTGACAAACGCCCAAACGCCACAAGAAAAACTGGAAAAACTCAAGGAGTTCCTTAGCCTAGTTCCCAAGCATAAGGGCACTGCTCGCTTGATGGTCCAAACTAAACGTCAAATCAAAACCCTGCAAGCAGAGATTGAGGAGAAGAAAAGAAGAAAAGCCGGGAGAAGCGTACCGCGATTCTTTTTGGAAAAGGAGGGCGCCGCCCAAATCGTGGTTTTGGGACCCACGAAGGTGGGTCGAAGCAGCCTTTTGACTTCGATAACCAGCGCCAAAGCCGAAGTTTCAGATTACCCCTACGCAACTCGTGAACCCGTTCCTGGAATGCTCCAACACGAAGACATACAGTTTCAAATCGTGGAGGCTCCAGCGCTTGTGGAAGGAGCAGCTGAGGGCTCTGCGTGGGGGCTTCAAACCCTCGGACTTGCACGAAACGCTGACGGGCTTCTCTTGATGGTGGATTTAGCAAACGACGCATCCAAACAATTGGCTTTAATCTTGAGTGAAATGGAGAAGGCGCGCATTCTAGCTCAGAAGCCGCGTGCAAGGGTCGAAATTGAACGCAAACACGTAGGCGCAGGACTCAGAATCATCGTGATTGGGCGACTGATCAACTGCAACTTGCGAGATGTTGAAGACTTATTGAAGGGCTACCGCATCTTAGACGCAATAGTCAAGATTTACGGTGAAGCCAGCATAGACGACGTCGAAGACGCCATCTTTGAAAGCACGGTTTATCGACCAGCAATCATAGTAGCAAACAAAGTTGACGCACCAGAGGCATCACAAAAACTAAACGAACTAGAACGATTCGTGGGCAACCAACTACCCATCATACCTATATCCTGCAAAACAACGTTCGGTCTAGGAAGGCTGGGAACCGAAATTTTCAAGGCACTCGAAGTCATCCGTGTTTACAGCAAGGAGCCTAGGCACAGAGAGCCATCTCCAAAACCCTTCATCCTAAAGAAGGGTTCCACAATTTCCGACCTCGCCAAACAAGTTCACAGCGACTTCATAAAGCGTTTCTCCCACGCCAGAGTGTGGTCCAAACGCCTCCCATTCAGCCCACAAAAAGTAGGCTCAACATTTACTCTAGAAGACAAGGACGTAGTGGAACTGCACACCAAATGACCAAAGACACCTTAAACCAGCAAGGCTCCTCTAAAATCTGCTCAATCAAACAAAGGCAAAACCTACACCTAGACCCAGACCCATCTAGCAGAATGCAGAATCTTCCAAAATGCATCCTATCTTTCATTCAATACAATTCATATCTGGAGCCTAATAGGACCCAAATAGAGGGGCTAGGTCTACCCAGCGCACACACAAACACAAAAATGATTTCACTCATCACTGCCATGTCATTCACATCCCACTTAAAGTTGCCCAAAAGGCTCAAGTTAAAAGGTAACTTAAAATATCAGCTTGAAGCTGAGTCTTTATTCCCCACAACCAAAGCGAGACAAAGAAAACCTATGAAACCCGTCAAAATAACAGACACCACCTTCAGAGACGCTCATCAATCATTGATGGCTACAAGAATGCGAACCGAATCCATGTTGCCCATCACTGAAAAGATCGATCAAGTTGGCTTCCACAGCCTAGAAGTCTGGGGTGGCGCCACATTCGACGTGTGCATACGCTATCTAAGCGAAGACCCATGGGAACGTCTTCGCCAACTCAAGAAGCACATAAAAAACACACCCCTTCAGATGCTACTCCGAGGACAAAACCTCGTTGGGTACAAAAACTATCCAGACGATGTAGTCAAAAAATTCGTTGAAAAAGCAGCACAAAACGGCATCGACATATTCCGTGTTTTCGACGCCTTAAACGACATCCGCAACCTAGAGACAGCCACAAAAACCGTCAAGAAAGTCGGTAAGCATGCACAGGGCACGGTCTGCTACACAATTAGCCCAGTCCACACGACAGAGTATTATTTAGGGATAGCTCAAAACCTCGCTCAGCTTAACTGTGACTCCATTTGCATCAAAGACATGGCTGGAATGCTGTCGCCGCAAGAAGCCTATAACCTCGTGTTAGCACTAAAGAAAGAGATAGGCTTACCAATTCAATTGCATTGCCACTACACAAGCGGCATGGCTTTGATGACTTACATGCGAGCATGCGATGCCGGAGTTGACACCTTAGACGCAGCCTTCTCTCCTTTGGGAGGTGGGACCTCTCAGCCGCCTGTTGAAACCTTGGTTGCTGCTCTAAGAAATACGCCTTATGACCCGTGTTTAGACATGGAGTTGCTGGTTGATATAGCCCAGTACTTCAACGAATTGAGGCAGAAATACTACGACCCCCTTCATTTAATCGACCCCATGGCCGAACGCCTCGACACGTCAATACTTGTGCATCAGATTCCAGGGGGGATGTTCTCCAACCTAATCGCACAGTTGAAGGAACAGAACGCGCTCGACAAGCTGAAAGAAGTTTTAGACGAGGTGCCTAAAGTGCGTCGGGAATTAGGTTATCCTCCGTTGGTAACACCCACCAGCCAAATTGTCGGCACTCAAGCGGTCTTCAATGTGCTCTCAGGCAAAAGATACAGCGTGGTATCTAAGGAGGTGAAAGACTACGTCAAAGGATTGTACGGCAAGCCTCCAGCGCCCATCGACCAGGAAGTTAAGAAGAAAATAATCGGAGACGAAGAGGTCATAACTCGTCGTCCTGCTGATTTGCTCAAGCCCGAACTTGAAAAAATTCCCAAAGAGGTTAAACAACAAATTGAGAGTGATGAAGACGCCTTAACTTATGTTCTGTTTCCACAAACTGCCATAGAATTCTTCAAAAAAAGGAAGCTGAAGCGAGAAGAAGCTCTAAGTACCTTGTTTTCACCAATGGAGAGGCAAGAATTTGAAGAGGTTGCAGCGGTCTCCACAGCCTTAGCCGAGTATTTGACTAGCAGAGGTGAAGTTGCTGTGGTTATTCCATCGAGAAGGCTGGGCAGGCCTTCTCCTTGGACTATGGCTGGTAGGCAAGAGCAAATGGGGTTTCGAGGTTAAGACAAGAACGGATGTGTTGTTGTGAGGCGTGAGATGTTTGTCGACGGAAAACCTTACCGAGTCGAAGTTAACGACTGTCAAATCGGAGTACCGTTTTCGGTCAAGGTTAACGATAAACCCGTTGATGTGGCGCTTGAAGATGAACCAGGCTACAAAGAAGCCTTCGCCGTCAAAGTTCATGGAAAGCCATACACCGTGGAGTTGACTAAAATCGACAGGCAAGCGCCTTTTTCAGTTAAGGTCAACAACACGCCCTTTAAGGTTGAATTGAAATCTCCAGCCAAGCAGATGTTGACACCTCTTACATCCAAGGTTTCGGTTTTTGTCCAGAGGCCTGCGAGGAGAATTTTTGAGGAGGGGGTTGTCACGGCTCCTATGGCTGGTAGAATAATTTCGGTTAAGGTTAAGAAGGGTGACTCTGTGAAGGTTGGTGACGTTGTCTGCACTCTTGAAGCCATGAAGATGGAAAATGAAGTGGCAGCGCCTAGGAGCGGGATTATTCTAGAGGTTGCTGTTCGTGAGGGCGTGGCTGTCAACGCAGATGATATTCTTGTAGTGATTAAGTAGCATGGTTTGTGCTGTCTGTTCGTTTTTTGGTTTTTGTGTGTGTGCGCTGCGTTGACCTAGCCCCTCTATTTGGATCCTAATAGGCTCCAAATATGAAGTGTATCATTTGATAGGGTTGGGTGTTGATAGAGGTTGAGACGGGTTTGGGGTTGTCTAGATTTCGTCTGTTTGGCGCTTTAGGTTTTCTCTGTGCTGTGATGGGTTAGGCTATTGTCACTTCTTTTTTTGGCTAAGCCTTGAACCATTAGGGGTGTTATTTTGCTTGCTTTGAGGATTTTCATGAAGAGCGGTTTTCCATTTTTGTAGAGTGAACTATTATGTCGTCTACCTCTTCTGAGTAAGCGAGTTTACCCTTTCTCTTCAACCACAACGGTGAGGACATCGGCTTCTGGGTCATACTTTACCTTATACGCCATACCGCTCTCGCCTCACTGGATAAAAGGTAATGACGAGTGGGTAGTCCTTTCTTTTATTTAGGTATCGAAAAGGTTTAGTTTAACGTTAAATCATGAATCAAAGAGAAACAAGGAAGAAAGGGCTGGTAGTTCAGTTTGGTATGAACGCCTGACTTGCACTCAGGAGGTCGGGGGTTCAAATCCCCCCCAGTCCACTTTAACATCGCCAACTCCACACCCCAGTCCCTGATCACTTTTGCACAGAACACCTAACTAGAGTGATCACTCCTATATTGTCCTTGAAGTGAAGAATATGTCACACCATGAACGAAAATATGAAAAGACTGGACCAGAAAACTTTTAAGAAACGCTCGCTGTCTTTTCCTCTTAAATTATGAATTACTCTGCACTATGGAGAGTGATGAATCAATGTCCGAGGCAAGTCGTCTGATTGCGCGTGCACGACAATTAGGACGAGAATATATGGGAAAGTATGCTTGTGCCGAGGGAACGTTGTTAGCGGTAGCGGATACTTGGAACATGCCCGTGAGTGATGACGTGTTCAAGGCGACGGTCGGGTTATCGAGTATGTCAGGTGGGTGTGGAGGGTTCTGCGGGGCTATCGCAGCCCTTGGTTTACGCTTCGGTCGAGCTCGCGCTTCCTATCATGAAAATTCAGATACCCCCAAAATTGGGAAGTGGTATCTCACACTTCGCCAAGCGGTGATACGCGTGCGTAATCGATTTGTCGCCGAATACGGAGGATCCCTTTGCTGCGATATTCAGGACAGACTTTTTGGTCGCAGCATTGATTTCCTTGATCCTGAGGCAATGGAAGCGTTTATGCGCGAACCGGAAAAAATACGCACGGCGCTCGAGGTGTGCCGGAAGGTCACTGAGAATGCGGCGGGATGGACTGTGGAAGCAATTTTGGAGACCGAGGCAGCTTCAGGTTAATTCCCCTCTTTTTATGCTAGAGACCACTAAAGCGCGCTCCATTCGCATGATCACGTTGCCAGAGTTATTATGAGAAAAAGCATATAAATCCCCGCACGTAGGATAAACCGCACAAAAAGGAAGGTTACTGGATGATTGAAGAGAAAAAATACACTGAGAAAGAAGCTCACAAGAAATTCGCTGTTGACCTCTTTAACCTGACTTGGACTTTGATGGACAAGAAAGACAGAACCAAAGAGGAAGACGACAAGATGGTTCACGCAGCCCATGCGTCGCGTTTTCACTGGGGCGAAATCGGTACACCTTTGAACTGGGAGCGGGGTGAATGGCAAATCAGCCGCGTGTATTCGATTTTGAACAGACCTCTGCAGGCTTTGTATCATGCCTGGAGATGTTTGGAGATTTGCCAAGCGAACAATCTAGGAGACTTTGACATCGCCTTTGCCTATGAAGCCGTGGCAAGAGCCTATGCGGTTGCTGGGCAGAGAGCAGATTGTGAAAAATACCTGCAGTTGGCAGCTCAAGCTGGAGAACAAATCAAGGCAAAAGAGGACAGAGACTACTTCTTTAGTGAGCTTAAGACAATCACTTAGAAAAAAACACGTAATACGTTAAAAAGATTCTTAGTGTCGAGCAGTCAACTAGAGGTCTTTGAAGGGTAGAATTGCAGTAACAATTTGTGACTACAAGGTGTGTATTCCCCTTGTGCGTCGCCTTTTATACCCTTCACAGCGCACTCTCTGCATCAAAGGTGAAAACCAAGATGATAAAAATCTTCAAGCAGGCAGAAGAAGTACACGACGAATACCGAGACGTGGAGATTAAGAAGACAGAAGCAGTTGCCTACTGGCAGAAAAACATGAGAATAAGAATAGCATAGAACAACAGATTCACAAAGCTAGAAGGAATGAAAGCACAATGCCAAGAAACATCGTCTCTTCAGGAAGCACATCTACATTACAGGTTGTTGAGGGCGACTTAGAAGTTGGAAAACATGCAGTGGTGAAGGGCACGGGCACCCCTCCCAAAGTGTCTGTTTCAGGCTCGGTTCACTGCCGAGACGACTGCCTCTTCGAATGCAGTCTCAAGGCTGAGAACTTGTTCGGCGACGGCTACGTTGTAATTCGAGGCGACTTAGAAGTTAAAGAAAGGGTGAAGATAGGCAACGGGTTCGGGTTTGGATGGGTTCACGGCAAGGCTATGCTAAACGTTGAAGGCAAAATGACCGCCAAGATGGTCGATGTTGAAAACAAGTTGGCTGTAGGCAAAGATTTTGAAGCCGAAAACGTTGACGTGGGTGGCAGATTAGAGGTAAAGGGGAACACAAAGGCTCAACGCATAGACGTTGGAGGAAGCTTCTCCGCCATGGGCGAAGTTGAAGCCCAAACCATCGACGTAGGCGGCTCAGCAAACATCGAATCGAAAGTGAACATAGAAAAAATCGATGTTGGCGGAAGCGCCAAAGTAGCAGGCGGAAGAACGGGCAAGGTAGACGTAGGCGGCTCGTTTGAATCCAAGGCTCCACTCGAATTCAACTCCATAGATGTCGGAGGCGTAGTAAAATTGGCTGGAAAAAGCGTTGGAGGCAACATCGACGTCGGCGGCGCCTGCAAGGTACAAGGCGACATAAAATTCGGTAAAATCGATGTAGGCGGAGTCATCGACATCCTTGGCTCAGCCGAGGGAGCCGACTTGGACGTGGGGGGAAAAGTGCATGTCGGCGGCATCATGAGCCTTTCTGGAAAACTAGACGTGGGAGGAATCGCTGAAGTAGACGAAGAGTTAACCGCTCAAAGCATCGACGTTGGCGGACGGCTACACGCAAAAAAAGTAGTTGCTAACGCAGACGTTTCGGTAGGCGGCTTAATTGACACTGTCGACGGGGTTCAAGCGTCTTACGTGGAGATTGGAAGAGGAGGCAAGGTCCGAGGACCCATAAAAGCAGATGAAGCCATGATAAGCGAAAGAGCAATGGTTGAAGATGTTTACGCCAAAACAGTAACGATGGAGAACGAAGCTGAAGCCAGAAACCTTTACGGAGAGAGAATAAGACTAGAGTCGGGATGCCAAATCTACGGAGAGGTTCACTACACGGAAAGCTTAGAGACAGAACACGGAATAACCTTCGCTAAAACACCGCAAAAAGTAGATAAACTCCCCCCAGTTTCTTAGTTTGCTTCCAACACGACACTAGGCGCCTTGAGAAAGTGAAAAATAATTGCCCTTGAAAGATAAGCTCAAGAAAGAATTCTCGTTTATCAAGGGAAATTATGCCATTCTTGTTGCAAGTTGGATTCTGATGGATTTTGCCATGGAACTCCCAGGAACCTATTATGCGCTCTATGTTCTTGAACTAGGCGCGACAGCCACGATTCTGGGCATGATTGGATTCGCCTCATTTCTTGTTCTGGCTTCTGTGCAGTTTCCCGGAGGCTATTTAGCCGACAAGTTTGGCAGAAGATGGCTTGTTTCATCCATGACCTTCGGAGTGGCACTCAGCTACGTTTTTTTCGCTATAGCGCCTTCTTGGCACTTCATTCTGATTGGCACAGTCTTGATGAGTCTATGCTTAATCTATCAACCAGCCCTCATGTCGATGGTTGCGGATTCTTTACCATCTGAAAGAAGGGGCATGGGATTCGGCATAATCATGCTCATTACAAGCGCTGCCACCACTCCGGGACCCTTTGTCGCGGGTATCCTCTACAACCAGTTTGGGTTAGTTCCAGGCATGAGAATAGGCTACGGGGTTGTTGTAGCCATGTTTCTAGCTGCGGCACTTCTCAGACAGCGATTGCAGGAAACCATGACAAATGCGCGAAGACCCAGTCTAAACGAACTCGTCCACACTTACCCCACTGCCCTGAAAGAAAGTTTTGGCATCTGGAAGAAGCTGCCTCGTTCAATGTTTTACTTGTTTCTCTCGGGGGTTGTGGGCACGTTTGGGTTTGCTGCTGCTTCGCTCTACTACGTCGTCTATGCTGTGGAAGAACTCCTAATAGACAAAGCTGTCTGGCCGCTCATTCTCACCGCCCTGTTTATCACGATGATAGCTTTGTCTATGCCCACGGGAAAAATGGTAGACAAATTCAATCGAAAACTTCCAATACTTGTGGCATACGTGTTGTTCGCTGTTTCGATGTTGCTTTTTGTATACGGAGACTTGTTAAGGATTTTCGTCTCTCTTGTTTTGGTTGGTCTAGCACAGGTTATGATGAATTCAGGCTTCAGCGCCCTGCAGACTGATTTAACTCCGAAGGAACAACGTGGAAAAGTAACAGGTTTCACAAACTTTGCAAACAACATATTGATGGCGCTGGGGAGTCTAACAGGCGGCATCTTATACGAACATGTTTCTACTCAAGCGCCCTTCTTCCTCGCAATTCTCTTCATCATTCCTCCTTTCCTTCTAACCCTTACTATGGTTCATGAACCCGAAAAAAGAGAAGAGTAAGCAACTTGGAAAGGCTCAGGAAACACAAGATGGGTTATGCTAATATAAATTAAAAACGTATTTTGAAAGAACTGGGCAACCGATGACGCCTCTACTTCCACACAACGTTAAAACAGGAATGCGAACCAAAATCATAGGAGGAACCCTTCATTTTTTTCGCGAATTACCCTCAACAAACGACATGGCTAAAGAATTGGCTATACGGAGAGCCAAAGAAGGAACGGTTATTGTGGCTGAGACTCAAACTCGGGGAAGAGGTCGGATGGGCAGAGAGTGGGCTTCTCCCAAAGGCGGCCTATGGTTCTCGATTATCCTCCGACCTAAGGTAAGCCCAAAAGATGCTCCAAAACTCACGCTTATGATGTCGGTGGCTGTTGCCAAAACAATAAAGAAGCTGTTTGATTTGGAAGCCGAAATCAAGTGGCCGAACGATGTTCTGCTGAATGGTAAAAAAGTCTGCGGTATTCTGACCGAAACCCACACTACAGGTGGTTTCCTAAACTTTGCTGCGGTCGGGGTGGGAATTAACGCCAACTTCAGCCTGAACGATTTTCCAGCCAACCTGCGCGACTCTTCAACAACGCTCCAAGAAGAATTGAGGAGAGAAATTGATTGCGAAGTCTTTCTGCGTTCGCTTCTGGAAGAAACTGAGCATTATTATGACATGTTCACTCGAGGCAAGTTCAACCTTATTTTGGCAGAGTGGAGACATCTCTCAAAGTTCTTGGGCTCCTACGTCCAAGTCACGAGTTTCGGCGAAGAAGTTGAGGGCTGGGCAACTGACATAGACGAGAACGGCGCCCTAATAATAAAACTGAGAGACCAGAGCACACGAAGAATAATTTCTGGCGACGTATCCATCCTCAAGAAGAAACAAGAAAGCTAAGCCCAGAATTATTCTAACGATTTCCCTTGGCTGCTTGAAAAGTGGTTAATATAATATATGCGACCACAAACAAATAATGCTAAAATTCAAAGGGTGAAAGAGGGCATGGCAAAGTTAAGAGAGCCAACCGTCAAAGAGAAGATAAAGAAACTGCGTGAGTTGCGTGAACAAGCCAGACTTGGCGGGGGAAAAGAACGCATTGAAGAGCAACACAAGAAGGGCAAGCTAACTGCCAGAGAACGAATAGACTTGCTTCTCGACCCAAACTCCTTCGTGGAACTCGACCCATACGTCGTGCACGTGTGCACTGACTTCGGCATGGCTGAACGAAAGATTCCAGGCGATGGTGTGGTCACGGGTTACGGAACAATCGACGGACGCCTAGTCTACGTGTTCAGCCAAGACTTCACGGTTTTCGGAGGCTCCCTAGGCGAGATGTTCGCCAAAAAAGTGTGCAAAATAATGGACTTAGCCATGAAGACGGGCGCTCCGGTAATCGGGATAAACGATTCGGGAGGAGCCAGAATACAGGAAGGAGTAGCCAGTCTGGCTGGTTACGGTGACATCTTCTTTCGAAACGTTCTGGCTTCAGGCGTGATTCCTCAGATCTCCGCCATTATGGGACCATGTGCAGGTGGAGCGGTTTATTCGCCTGCGCTCACTGATTTTATTGTTATGGTGGACAAGACCAGTCACATGTTCATAACTGGACCCGAAGTCATCAAGACTGTTCTGGGTCAGGAAGTAACCTTCGAGGATTTGGGCGGTGCCATGGTACACAGCCAAACTAGTGGTGTAGCCCACTTTTTAGCCAGCAACGAGGAAGAAGGCGTAGCCATAATCAAAAAACTCTTGAGTTATCTGCCCTCAAACAACATGGAAGACCCGCCTGCTGTTGAGACCGAAGACGACCCAAATCGAATAGACGAGCATTTACCTGAAATAATTCCAGACGACCCAGACAAACCATACGACGTAAAAGAAATAATCCTCGGCGTTGTGGACAACGACGACTTTCTCGAGGTTCAGCCGCTCTGGGCACCGAACATCGTCATCGGCTTTGCACGCTTAAACGGGCGTCCAGTCGGCATCGTTGCCAATCAACCAAAATATTTCGCAGGCGCCTTAGACATTCACTCTTCCACCAAGGCTGGACGCTTTGTGCGCTTCTGCGACTGCTTCAACATCCCAGTCGTTACGTTTGTAGACGTGCCCGGCTTCTTGCCTGGGGTTGACCAAGAACACGGCGGAATAATACGCCACGGCTCCAAACTTCTCTACGCCTACATCGAGGCAACCGTGCCAAAAATAACGTTGATTTTGAGGAAAGCCTACGGTGGAGCCTACGACGTCATGGGCAGTAAGCATTCTGGCGGCGACATAAACTACGCTTGGCCCACAGCCGAAATCGCGGTCATGGGGCCGGAAGGCGCTATCAACATAATTTTCAGGAAAGAAATCGCATCGGCCAAAGACGCGAAGCAAAAGAGAAGGGAATTGGTCAGTGAATATCGGCAGAAGTTCGCTAATCCCTACATCACGGCGCAAAAAGCGTACATAGACGACGTTATAGAACCTGCACACACTAGACCCAAGTTAATCACAGCCCTAGAAATGCTTGTCACCAAACGTGAACCAAGACCCAGCAAAAAACACGCCAACATACCACTATAACATAAATTCGACGCAGATATATGAACGCCCAAGTCTAAATGTTCTGATGTTGTTGGAGTGCGTTCATGGCCTCCAATGAAAACGCCTTCGCCTTTTCGAACCTGAGAGGTTTACAATTTCTAGTACACTCCATTGTTGGAGCAAAGTATCCAAGATTGTTCGGATATTGTCGACATCGTTGTTGAAGCTTTCGAAGGTAGGCGGACTCTCAGGTTGCGATTGAGTGGTTAGTTTTGTTACGAAAAGACTTTCGAACTGCTTATTTAAAAGTTGACGTAGCCAGTACATCTTCATAAAATTATTACATAAACCTTGCCTTGAATCTTCATATTCTAAGATACAAAAATCTTTATCGCGAATTATCAACGCGTCGATTTCTGTACCTTGAGATATTCCTTCAAAACATTCTAGACTACGACAGTCTCTGTCCCTATAAGTTGACCAGCACACTTTCGCCCTAATATCTTCTAATCTCATTCCAAGGACTTTTTCGGGTTTTGCTTCTTCAGATAACGAAGCATACGGCTTTAACTTTACAAAAGTGATGACCCTGTAATTCGGCAGACTTCTATGGATTTCTTCTGTAAGAATATTAAGGAAAGCACGTTCAGGATCCCTTTTCCCCTGATAGGCAAGATACTCTGCATTAATATTAAGCCATGTATTTGCCAGCTTATCAAGAAAGTCAGAATCTTGTTTGAAAACTTTTTCCCGCAGTTCATCGACAATTCTCATCAGGGCTTAAACTCCTTACTATTTCGTGGCAACATCAACTTATATTTAACTAGGTAAAATATTTAATGTTATTAACCGTTTTTGCACAAAAGAAGTCTATTCAGAAAAATTATGAAAAAATCTGGTTCTCAGGTTTTTAGTGCGACATCACTTTTAAAAATTCTTCGTAGTCTATTGCCTCTTCCCACTCGCTTATGCACCCGCCTGTTGGAATCAGAATGATTGTTGCTCCTTCAGGAAGTTCCTTCTTCGGGTTTTCTCTAACGTTGAGCATTTGCTGGTTTGGTTCAATGTAGGCGGTCACCGCCACTTGATTGTAGAATTTGTTCTCAACGGGATTGTAAACCATGTGAAGGAGACTTCGATAGTCAGGGAGTGGAAATCCTCCTTTGATGTTGATAATCTTGTCCACTTCGCTTATGGCGTCTACAAGATTGGCATAGTCATCGAGTTCTAGGTTCAGCTCACTACCTATGACTTTGTTGATTAAGGGTTGATGGATTACAACCTTTTCTTTTTTCATATGTCATACCAGTGTGAACTTTCTTTTTCTCGCTTCAACTTAAGTCTATTTGAGTAATAAAAAGGGAGAATGCAACGTGCAGTCAAAAGCAGATTTGGATAGTTTTCAGCTTTTTAATTCTTTAATTCGCTCTTGCACTGCGGCGAGTTCTTTCTTGAGTTCTTCAGCGTAATCCTGTAGCCTTTCAATCTTCTCTTGCTTAGTTAGGAAACGTCTTCTGTGAGGATGCCCGTGCCATTCTTCATGATGATGGGGTCCGCAACCACAACCGCATCCGCATTCTCTACACATCAGGTTTCGACCTCCAATTTTCTGTGCTAAAAACTATTAAAAGTAAAGTATTTAAACTATCAAGTTTATAGTAATGTAGCAACTATGCAGAGGGAAAGTCATCAGCATGCATGAGAAAGGCGAACATATCTGCTTCTGCCCCCTTGAAGGCGTCATCGACGTGATAAGCAAGAAATGGGCGCTCTTGATCGTCAACGCTCTAGGCAATCACGGAAAGCTAAGGTTCAACAATCTTATGGATGAGTTAGGAGGCGTCAGTCCCAAAACCTTGTCAGACACGCTGAAGGAACTCCAAGCTCAAGGGTTAATCAAACGAGAATCGTTCGCCGAGATACCTCCACGTGTGGAATATTCACTAACACAAGACGGCGTTGAACTAAGAAAATCAATCGTACCTCTCTTAAAATGGGCAGCAGCGAGAGAAAATGTGAACAAAGAGAGATGTTCTCCAAAGTATCGTAGAATACCAGCCCATCGAGTGAAAAACTAGCCTTTTTTCTTTTCTATTCCAGTTTGGTTTTTCGTTCAAAAACTTTCAGCAGTACGCTTGAGGTTATGATTTGTGATATAAGGTAGATGATTGAGGGCAGAGCGGCTACGGGAGGAAAGTATGTCAAAGCAATAGCCATGGCTAGAGAATTGTTCCTAGAGCCTGTGGAGTAAGTCAAGGCTACAGAATGCCTCAAGCTTCTCTTAAACACGATGCGAGAAACAAAGTAACTCGCTGAGAAGCTCAACAGACACTGAGCAACAGTTGTCAGCGTCAGTACAGATAAAAATGATACAGACTCTTGTCGCAAGAGAAGTGGAAAAACAGTTGCGCCCACAATTGCGCCGAGAATCATGGCAGCCACAGACGACACCGAAAAGAACACTGGATTAAAAGACTTCAGATCCGCCTTAATCCTAGATTTCGCAAAAGCGACAAAAACAATCGGAAGAATAATCATGAAGACGAGGTCAATTAACATACTCAAAACGTTCAGTTCAACGTATGCCCCAACAAAAACCACCATCAAAAAAGGTATGAAAAAGACACTGAGCACCATGGAAGCAACTAACAATGTGAGGGCAAGGGAAACTTCACCGCCAGCCAGTCCAGTCCAAACTCCTACAGCCCAAGGGCTCGGCGTCGACGCCACTAAGATGAGACCCGCGGCCGCGGCAGCATCGAAGCTTGCTGAAAGAAGGCTAAGAGACAACAGATAGCTGAGAAAAGGCATAAGTCCAAACATAAGCGCCAAACCCAGCAACAAATCAAAAGGCTCTCGCAAAACACCATAGAGGTCTTTCCTACAGCAAGTTGAAGCCAAAGACCCAGTCATTAAAGCTATTAAATAGGGAACAAAAAACCTCAGAGGCTGTCCAAGCTGAGGGAAAAAGCCACCCAAGGCTATGGAAACAAGTATCAGATACTTGTAGTACTGGTTTATCTTCACCGCCAATTTGATGATACTGTTTCTAAACGGCAATTCCCCTAATCTCGAACGTTATTTTTTCTGAACTCCTCACAGTTAAAGTAGAGATTAAGATTCTTGGTTCATAATGCTTTTCTCAAGACGACAAAAACCAAGTTAGAGGAAGAATGCCCTTGGGTCTCCTAGGTGATTTTGTCAAAGGCTTCATAATCTACACAATTTTTGTCTGGGTTCTAGCCATTATAGGTCTCAGCGCATCAGGGCAAAATACGCTGGCGTTACTCCTCCTTCTCGTCTTCATGATTCCTCTCTCAATAACAGCCTACGAATACTTGAAGAATCGAAAGAAAGAGAGAACATAACCAAATAGACTGGCTCATTAGACGAGCCTTTACCCGTCTCTCTGTCTCCCCCTCAGCGCCTATTTGGATCCTAATAGAGGGCGGTCTAGCCCCTTGCACACAAACACAAAAATGAACCCCAACTCGTAAGAAAATAAGATGTTACAAAATTTCTTTTCCACAGAAAAAGAATCTAAGGAGCCTATGATTGTTTTGGGAGTCTCTCTTGTCTATTGAATTCTTATGGGCTCACCCTTTGGCTCCTTTCCCTCTTTTTTCCTGGTCAACGTTACCTCTAAGACACCGTTCTTGTACACCGACCTTGCTGTTTTGGGGTCAACAACCGCGGGCAAATCTATCTCTTTATAATATTTGCGCTGGGCCGTGTCGACAGAAATCGTGATGGCTTTGTCGGTTCCATGCACCTTGATGTCCTTTTTCTCCACACCTGGCAACTCAGCCACAACCTTGACTTCGTTGTTTGTGCTCACCACATCAACCAGGGGTTCGCGTTCTTCTTTCACGTCAAGGCTAGGACGACGCATTCCGAAGGGCTCAGGCTTAAGCGAAGGCTTGACGTTGCCGAATTCTCTTATCTGTGGTTTCCCGTTTGGTCCTATCGTCATGGAATAACCGTAGACAAAGGGTCCCCACTCTTTTATGGTTGAACCGTCGGGGAGTTTGCGTTCACGCACGTAGTCTTTGGGTATGCGTGTAGTAAACTCTCGGAACTCTTTTTGCATCATTTCTTCCATGTCGCGCATTATTTCGTCAATGTCGCCGAAGAACCAGTCTCGAAAGTATGGGGTTCTGCGGAGTCGTCTCTTCAACCAATCGGGCAAATCTTCATACGACATTTTTCTTCACTCACCTTTCAACATTTGCATGCAACAATCGGATTTAATAAAAGTTTTGAAAGGAAGCAGGTTAGGGATGGGGAGAGAGTAACGTGTAGAATATTGTCCACGCTACTATCCACGTAAGGAAGTATGCGCCTACTCCGGTGGTGAATATCTTGGATTGTTTTTCCATTTTGGTTATGAAGAGTGACTTGTAGATATAATACGTGACTATGTAGACGAGTAATGCTATGGATAAGCCGTTTAGAAAGTTGACGGGAGCCACAAGGCTTAGCAAGGCGCTGAGCAGGGCTGCGACAACGCCGAAAAGGGCTCTTGTCCAATAGATAATGGTTGTGGGCTTCAAGGGAATTTTTTCTCCTAGGCTGTATTTACAGTAGATTTCAACTTTTGGATTTAAGTCTGCCTCTTTCACTTTAGGCATTTGTTTCTATAGTATTTTTCCTATTGATTCTGCAATATTCTCAGCATTGAAACAACCATTATTATATTCGCCATGGATATGCAACTTGACTATGCGTTGTTAGCTTAGGGGTGTAACCTTACGAGGGAAGGCAAGGGCAGACAAGAATTGGACACCGTGGTTAAGATTTTGAGAGCGGCTAGCAAGGGTGTCAAGAAGACGGAGCTGAAGTATAGGTGCAAGTTGTCGCCTTCGGTCATGGGGAAGTATCTTTCTGCCTTGAGTGAACTTGGTCTTGTCGAAGCGAGGGATTTGGGTGAGGTTTATTATAAGACTACGGATAAGGGTTTGGATTTGTTGCATACTTATCATAAATTGAAGTGGTTGTTGTGGGGCAAGACGTTTGACTTTATGTTGGTTGGTTTGTTGAGTCGTCTGAAAGTGGATAAGAAGGAGCAGGAAAAGTATACGGGCTACATAAGCTGAATTCAGTTTTTGTTTGTGTGCATGCGCACAAGGGTATACCCTCCTCTATTAGGATCCAAATAGGCTCCAAATATGTCTTGAATAATATCTTTAGTCTTCACGTCTTCAATTGAAGACACAGTACATGAGGTTGCGACTTGCGCCAGTTGTCATGTGGCAATATCTCCCCTCGCAACTCTTTCTTTTTATAGAATGAAACATTGAATTCTCAATGATCTACTCGGGTTTCTTTTCGCATTGTGCAGAGCATTCTTTTGGGTTGGATGAATTTAAATCCATATTTTGTGTAAAGCCGTTGAGCTGGAATGTTCTTCTTCCAAACATCGACTTCCAGCCACCTCTTACCCATTTGTTTGGCGATTGTTTCGATGTAGCTGAGGATGCATGTGCCTATTCCGAGTTGTCTGAGTTCTTTTGCCACGCCTAGGCTGGCTACAAGCAGACTTTCGCTGTGTTCTTGGATGGCTAACAATCCTACGATTTTGGTTTCAATTTTGACAAAGTAGCAGGGAAGCCTGAGGAGGGCAAGCGCGTGGGTCTTAGCAATATGAAGCATCAGAGACAAGGGAGAGAGAGGCCAAGGCAGGCTCAGAGGTAATGCGCTACTTTCTTCGCTGTCTTTAAAGAAAAGATACTCGAGCAAGAGAAACTGGAGACGTTTGATGCCCCTTACAGCTTCGAACTGCAGCTTTCTGCAGATATCTGGTTCAGCGTCAATCTCTTCCTGCAAGCATAAACCTCGGTTTAACGCGTTTGTCATACGCTCATTCTTTTTCACGCTAAATACTCATTCTCTCTCATGTTTGTCTTCCTTTTTGGGGGTGAATTTACCTTGCCTATAGTTCTTTAACCATGTAGATGTCTTCTGGTTCAAGTTGATATAGTTCCTTGTTTACTCTTGTGGCAAGCTTACAACCATGGTTAAGGTAGAAGCCTACTGCCGATTCTGACGGTGTTGAAGAAATGTAGAGTCTTTTTGCCCCTCTATTTTTAGCAAGTTTACAGATTAGATTGAACATTTTTGTGGCAATTCCTTTTCTGCGGTAGCCGTTGCTCACGTGTAGAAAAACCAGTTGGATTTCATCCAGATTTTCTCCTATAAGTCTATGCCCGAGTATTGTTGCCCCAACAAGTTGATTGCCGTCAATTGCACCTATCAGAGTTCCTCCTTTGCTCAATTCACGTGAGAGTGTTGAAATCCGTTCTGCACATTCCTGCTCGCTCCAGCGTGGAACGTCTAAATTGACTTTCTCCGATGTGAGAGTGCTTTCTTTGTATTTGTAGAGAAGTTTGACTTTCTCCGTTCTGTCAATCTCTCTGATTCTGGCGATGTCTTCCTTGTTTAGTTCTTTGATTATCAACAAAGCTCCCTATCCTCATTGGACTATTGCATCTAAATAATCCTAACGCAAACATAGACAACATCAGAGTGCGGGGTGGAGGGCAAGCAACAAGAGAGTTGTTGCCATAGCATGTCTTGAGTCACTTATATAGACAAGGGTTACTCTATTTCAATCTCTTCAATTCTCGTCTTTGTCAAAGCCTGTATCCTTTCGAGTTCCGACAGTTCGCCATACGCGACTAATGTTATGGCTGTTCCTTCTTTTCCAACTCTGGCAGTTCGACCTATTCTGTGAAAATACATCAGCGCATCAAAGGGAACGTCATAATTCAAGATGTGCGTGATGTCCTCAATGTCCAAGCCTCTGGCTGCAACATCTGTGGCTACTAACAATCGAATGCGGTGACTTCTGAAGGCGTTAATGATTGCTTCTCGCTGCGCTTGACTTAGGTCAGCGTGTATGGCTTCTGCATCATACCCATGATAGCGCAGTTTGTCTGCAAGCCTTGCAGCTCCTAGTCGAGTTCGACAGAACACGATGGCTCTCTTGATGTTTTCTTCATCTATTAACCTACATAAAACGTCGAATTTGTCTCGGGGGTTCACCACAGCATAGAGTTGATTTATCTGTGGCAGCGCGATATCGTCTTTGCTCACCAAGATTTTTTCAGGGTTGTTCATGTATCGCTGCGAGATTTCAATCACGAAGGTGTCGATGGTGGCTGAGAACAGACTTAGTTGGCGCTTAATGGGCACTTTGCTTAATATGTAGTCGATGTCGTCTCTGAAACCCATGTCAAGCATTCTGTCGGCTTCGTCTAAGACAACAACCTTCACCGTGTTCAACCACAGTGTTCCTCGTTTCAAGTGATCTATCACCCGACCCGGTGTACCCACAACTATCTGCACGCCTCGTTGCAAGGCAAATATTTGTTTTTGAATCGATTCGCCTCCGTAGATAGGCAATGCCTTCAAGGGTGTGTATCTGCTGAACTTGTTGATGTGATCCGCAACTTGGATGGCAAGTTCGCGGGTGGGCACTAGCACTAAACCTTGAACGTGTTTGTCGTTGCGTTGTAGCCTTTCAAGCATTGGCACTCCGAACGCTGCGGTCTTTCCTGTTCCTGTCTGTGCTTGTCCAATCACGTCTCTTCCCTGTAAAAGTGGAATAATTGCCTGCGCTTGTATTGGAAAGAGCTCTTCAAATTCCAATTCTTTTATGCCCCTCAAGATTTCTGGACTAAGGGGTAAGTCCTCAAAACGTTGTACTGTTTGCATGTTTTTTCCTCCTTCATCACAAAATTAACATGGCATAAAAGAGATTTTCAAAAAACCTCTTTAATCAGCATGAATCTCGTGATAAACACCGTATTAATTGAGCCATCATATAAAAAGGTTTCTTGATTCTTATGATGAATTTTGCATAAAAGATTTCAGCAATTAAAGGAGCTCTGCTCTCAAAGCAAGGAATAGGTGTACACACTAGCTATTTTTGACAACGGTCACTTTTCCACTTCTACCAACCTTTAACTGACGCACACCTCTAAACGCGATAACATTCGCGTTTTCAACTTGAATGAGATCACCAACAGAAATTTCATCTGTTTGTTTGTTCCATAAAGGCAATTGGATGGCCCCAGTTTCGTCAGTAACAAGGACGTTTGTCACACTGGCGTAAAGACCAAAACGGGTTGCGACCAACCTTGGCTGAGATACTTCGAGAACACGCGCGTTTATGTTAATCCGTTTCATTCCCACCCTTAAGTCTTTAATCTGATAGTGGTTTGATTTAGCCTCTTGGGCTAAGTTCCTCATAAACGACCCCTTAAAGGTGAACTCTTTGAGTGGATTGGTTTTTGCCAGAATATGCACAGGTATGGGAAATTGCGCAACCACTTTATGAGTGTTGGTTATGAGAAAGATTGCGTGATCCCGTGTCTTCACGCGGCATTCGATCGATAGTTCTCCGCACGCAGCCTCATCATGTTGAAAGGCATTAAGAAAGCTACTAAAAAATTTGCCTGAATCGATTTCGTGTTTCACTGAAATTCTAGCGAGATACTCGATAAGCCGAATGTCATTGTACGAGTGAAACTTTCTAGGGGGTCGACCTCGCGTAGTCCGTGTTTTGTTTCGCACTTTTTCTTGTTTCCTACTCACGTATCAGAGTGATTTCTATCGTTGAAACCATCCTCGGTCTGCTTTCGCCTTCTCTTGGCGGCATTTCTTCGGTTCCTATGGTGATTTTGCCTATGCTCAGGTCTTTCATGAATCTGTGTCTGACTATCTCGACAGCGTCGACGGCAGTAGTTATTGCTTGTCCTCTCGCCTTCAAAGTAACTTCTTTAGCGTTGGACCCGCTGAAACCTGTAATAATCCCCAGCACGTAATTCATCGGAGGCTTTCTACCCACGTATATGACGTTTGGTTCTCTAGACAAGACAATTTAACTTCCTAATTGTTGGTGTTGGTAAATAGAATAGGTGGGCCTCACTTTTAAATACCACTAACATTCTCTGATAACTAAAATGCACAGCTGTCCTTCAAATTCATGCGTTGAACAGGAAAGAAAGAATAAGGGATTCTATCGAATTGGTTATAAGTGTCCCGTGTTCTATTGGTATGCCCTTAGAAAGAAACAAGGAGATGAAAATAAATGAGATATACATTTGAAGAGGAAGAACCAGAAGAATCAGAAGAAACTGAAGAGGAAGAATTTGAAGAAGACGAATGGTGACATTCTCTCATAAATCCTTCTTGCCTTTTTTGTCTGTTTAGATCAACTATGTTTGGGCAGATTTTGGATGATGTGTTAAGAGA